>Ga0116231_10000686_pt1 | contig 62410 bp, 31 predicted proteins | sample S1TSphgellanicum_2_FD_89695 | JGI IMG/M metagenome (GOLD analysis project Ga0116231, IMG submission 89695) | Host-associated microbial communities from peat moss isolated from Minnesota, USA - S1T2_Fd - Sphagnum magellanicum MG | ecosystem: Host-associated > Plants > Peat moss > Unclassified...
CGCGGCGCGCTCGAGCACGCCGTCGCGGTAGCGCAGGCTGACGGCCAGACCATCGAACTTGAGCTCGCAGCAGTATCCGACCTCGCCGGCCGCATCGGCCGCATCGGCCACAGCGGCCGGCGGCTGCGGCGCGGCCGCGGCGGCGGCCAGGGCCGTGCGCACGCGGGCGTCGAAGGCCTCGGCCTCGGCGTCGTTCAGCGCATTGTTGAGCGAGAGCATCGGCACGCCATGCGGCGCCGGCTGCAAATCCGCGCGCACCGCACCGCCCACCCGCTGCGTGGGCGAATCGGCGCGCATCCATTGCGGATACTGGGCCTCCAGCGCCTGGAGTTCGCGCATCAGGCGATCGTAATCGGCGTCCGAGGCCTGCGGATCATCGAGCACGTAGTAGGCGTGGTCGAGCCGCTCGATCTCGAGGCGCAGCGCCGCCATGCGCGCCGCGGCCGGCGTGTCCTGCTCAGGCATGGACCTCAGACATACAGGCGGCGCGCCCGCACGCTGCCCGGCTCGATGCCGGCCTGGCGCATCTCGTCGTAGACGCGCAGCAGCTGCTGCTCGATGGCGGCCATCGATTGCGGATCGATCGGCTCGCCGTTGTCGTCCACGACCCGGCCACCGAGCGCCTGGGCCAGTGCACCGGCACTGCGGGTCATCTGCGTCAAGCCCCGGGCGGCGGCCGGCGCCACCGCGATGTCGAATTCGAGCGACAGGCGCATCATCGACGGATCGGCCTGAAGCACGTAGAGCGGATCGCCCTGCTCGTCATTGCAGACCCAGCGCTGCGCGCCGGTCGCGGTGAAGCCGGCCTGCTGGGCCGCATTGCGCAGCTGCGGGCCGGTCCAGGCGGCCCCGCCCGACTCCACCGTCAGGCCGATCTTGATGTCGAAGCGCGCGCAGAGGCGATCGAGCTCCTGCGCCTGGGCGACCAGGCGCGCGGTGTCGGGCGCATCGACGTCGGCGTCCAGGGTCGTGGCCACCTGGCGCACGACCTGGACGAAGCGCGCGACCTCCGCCTCGTCGATAGGGCCATGCCGGTCGGCCATCTGTATGGAGGCCAGGGCATCGGTGTAGTAGCCGAAGCGATCGGGCAGCACCCACTGCTGGTGGCGCCCGTCCCAGACGACGAAGTGCACCGGCAGCTTCCAGCGGGCATGCCCCAGGATGGCGGCGGCATCGATCACGCTGACACCATCGACCGCGCGCGCGCAGCGGATCTCCAGCGAGCAGTCCAGCAGCGGGTCCTCGAGCCAATCGGGATGCAGCGGCGCCGAGGGTATGGCCAGCGCCTCGGAGCTCACCCGTGCGGCGCGTGGGGCGCCCTCGTCGCGATCCTCGCCATCGCCATCGCCTTCGCCGGCACGATCCGATTCCTGCGATCGATCCGATCCGTCCGATTCGTGCCCGTCGTCCGGCGCGCCGGACCCGGCCGCCTCGCCGCGCCCGCGGGCCTCGTCGCGATCGTCCGGATAGGGCCCGCGCGCTGCGGGGCGGCCGAGGCCGGGGTCGAGGCCGGCCGGCGGCCGGACGGCGCCGCCCCGGTCGCCGCCGGGCAAGGGCAGCGCAGCGCCGCGCGCTGCACCGCCGGCCGGGACCGGTGCGTTCCAGGCCGCTACCGGCCCGGCGAAATCCTGGCGCGGCAGCAGCGGATCGCCGACGTCGCCCTGCAGGCGCTCGCGCAGCCTGCGCAAGACGCGGCGTTCCTCCCACTTGCCGCTGACGTACAGGGCCAGCAGCAGGATCACCGCGACGCCGAGCAGGGCCAGTTGCAGTTCGCTCAAGGGGATCGCGCCCAAAAAGTCCGTACTACGCGGCCTCCGCCGTCAGCCGTACGGCACTGTCGATATCGACGGCAACGATACGCGATACCCCCTGCTCCTGCATCGTCACGCCGACGAGTTGCTCTGCCATCTCCATCGCCAGCTTGTTGTGCGTGATGAACAGGAACTGGGTCGCCTCGGACATCGATGCCACCAGCTGGCAGAAGCGCTCGGTGTTGGCGTCGTCCAGCGGCGCGTCGACCTCGTCGAGCAGGCAAAACGGCGCCGGGTTGAGCTTGAACAGCGCGAACACCAGCGCCGTCGCGGTCAATGCCTTCTCGCCGCCCGACAGCAGGTGGATGGAACTGTTGCGCTTGCCCGGTGGCTGGGCGCTCACCTGCACGCCGGCGTCCAGGATTTCCTCGCCCGTCATGGACAGCTTGGCCTCCCCGCCGCCGAACAGCCGCGGGAACAGCTCGCCGAAATGCCGGTTGACCGCGTCGAACGTGTTCTGCAGCAGCGAGCGGGTCTCCAGGTCGATCTTGCGGATCGCGTCCTCGAGCGTGGCGACGGCGGCACGCAGGTCCTCGGACTGGGCCTGGAGGAAGCCGTGGCGCTGGCTGGCGGCTTCGAGTTCCTCGAGCGCCGCGAGGTTGACCGCGCCCAGGTCGGCGATCTGCTGCGCCAGGCGGGCGATCTGGGCCTCCTGCTCGCCCACCGGGCCCAGCCCCGCCACCTGGGGGCGCAGGGCTTCGAGGTCGGCACCGGCACCGCTGAGCAGGCCGTCGAACTGCTCGGCCGCCAGGCGCGCCGCCTGCTCCTTGAGCTTGAGCTCGGTGACCCGGTCGCGCCGCGGCTGGATCCCGCGCTCGATCTTCTGCCGCTGCTCCTCGCTGGCGCGCGCCTTCTGCATCCATTCGTCGACGAGGGCGCGCGCGGCCGAGACCGCCTGCTCGGCCTCGACCCGCCGCTGCAGCCACTGATTGAGGCCGCCGCGCGCTGCGCTGTCGTCCAGGCGCGCCGCCTCGAGCTGCGCGCGTTCGGCCTCGGCCGCGAAGCGCTCGGCGTCGGCCAGGGCGACCGAGACCGCATGGGCGGCATCGCGGATGCGCTCGCGCGTGCCGGCCAGCTCGAACTCCTGGCGCTGGCGTTCGACCTCGGCCTGGCGCGCCTGCTCGCGCCGCAGGCGCAGGTCGGCCGCGGCACGCTCGTCCTCGGAACGCGCCGACTCGACCTGCTCCTGCAGGCTTGCCAGGCGCTCGTCGAGCGCGCCGAAGCGCGCCTCCGCGAGATCGCGCTGGCGCGCCAGTTCCTCCTCCTCGACCGCGAGTTCGTCGAGTTCGTGCTCGATCTGCCCGCCGCGGTGGCGGATGCGATCGATCAGTTCGCCCAGGCGTACCGCCTCGAGCTGCAGTTCGTGCGCGCGCGTACGCAGCCGCGCCGCGCCGTCGCGCGCGGCCTGGGCCTGCTGCTGGGCCTGGCGCACCTGGGCGTCGAAGCGGGCCAGCGCCTCGGCCGCCTGCTCGTCGATCAGCCGCTGGGCCTTGATCTGGCGCTCCAGGTTCTCGGCCTCGCGCTTGCGCGCCAGCAGGCCGGCCTTGCGGTCGTCGGCCGCGAAGAAGCGCAGGCCATGGCGCGACACCAGGTGGCCGCCGGGCACGACGAACTGCTCGCCCGGCACGAGCTGGGCGCGCGCCGCCATCGCGGCGGCCAGGTCGGGCTGGACGAAGACGCCCGCCAGCCAGTCGTGCAACAGCGCACGCAGACCGTCGGCGTCGGCCACGCCGCGGATCGTCACGTGCTCCGCGAGGCGCTTCCAGCCGCGCGCCGCCGGCCCCGCGGGCTCGTGCGCGGCGCCGCCTGCCATCGCGCCGACCGCGTAGAAGCTCACGCGCGCCGGCGGAGCCGACTGGCCGAAGGCGGCCATGGGCTCCAGGCGCCCCACCTCCATGGCCTCGACGCGCTCGCGCAGCACGGCCTCCAGCGCGGTCTCCCAGCCGGCGTCGACGTCCAGGCGCTGGAACAGGCGCGGCAGCGCTTCGAGGCCCTGGGCGCGCAGCCACGGGTCGAGGCGGTCGTCGGCCTCGATGTTGGCCAGCGTCTCCTGCACCGCGTGCTGGCGCGCCTCGAGCCGGGCCAGGTCGGCCGCCGAGCGGTTGCGCAGGTCCATCTGCGCCGCGCGCTGCGCCTGGAGCTCCTGTTCCTGGGCCTCGGCCTGGGCGCCGCGCTCCTGCATCGCCTCGGTTTCGGCCTGCGCCGCCGCCGCCTCGGCCTGCAGGCGCGCCAGCCGCTGCGCATCGGGCTCGCCCAGCTGGCTCTGCTCGTCGGCCAGGCGTTCGCGCCGCATCGACAGGCCGTTGGCGGCCCGTTCGAAGACCTGCATCTGCTGGCCGGCGCTGGCGATCTCCTGGGCGCAGGAAGCGGCCTGGGACCGCGCGGCGGTCAGCGCCTCGCGCGCAGCCGCGCCCCGGGCTTCGACGGCCGGCAGGGCCTCCTCGTGGGCGAGGCAGCCCAGCTGCGCCTGCTCCAGGCGCTCGGCCGCGGCCGCGGCAGCGGCCTCGAGCTCGAGGCCGCGCTGGCGCAGCTGCTCCGCCTCCTCGGTCCGGCGCCGGCGCGACTGGCCCAGGCTCTCGACCTGGGCGTCGAGGCGCGCGCGCGCCTCCAGCGTGGTGCGGATCTCGGCCTCCAGGCGCGCGACCTCGGCGTTGATGCGCGCCAGTTCGGCCTGCGCCGCGTTGGCCGCGTCGTTGGCGCCGTACTGCGCGTTGCGTTCGTGCTCGAGCCGCAGTTCCACCGCGCGCAGCTCGGCCATCTGTGCCTCGATGGCCGATTCGCCCTGCTCGATGTCGTGCGCGTGGCGCGCCTGCTCGGCCACGCTCAGCTGCTGGCGCGTGAGCCACAGCAGCGCCTGTGCGTGTTCGTGGCGCGTGGTGAGGTCGCGGTACTCGCGCGCCACCTCGGCCTGGCGCTGCAGCCGTTCGATCTGCCCGTCGAGCTCGCGCACGACGTCGCCGACGCGGTTGAGGTTCTCGCGCGTGTCGCCCAGGCGCGTCTCGGTCTCGCGCCGGCGCTCCTTGTACTTGGTGACGCCGGCCGCTTCCTCGAGGAAGACGCGCAGTTCCTCGGGGCGCGCCTCGACGATGCGCGAGATCATGCCCTGGCCGATGATGGCGTAGGCGCGCGGGCCCAGGCCGGTGCCCAGGAACAGGTCGTGCACGTCGCGCCGGCGCACCTGCTGGTTGTTGATCACGTACGAGGAGGTGTTGTCGCGCGTGAGCACGCGCTTGACCGACAGCTCCGTGAAGCGGCCCCATTCGCCGCCGATGCGCCCCTCGGTGTTTTCGAAGACCAGCTCGACGCTGGCGCGGCCGGCCGGCTTGCGGTTGGCCGCGCCGTTGAAGATGACGTCCTGCATCGACTCGCCGCGCAGCTCGGCCGCCTTGCTCTCGCCCAGGACCCAGCGCACCGCGTCGATGACGTTGGACTTGCCGCAGCCATTGGGCCCGACCACCCCGACCAGGCGGCCGGGAACGTCGATCTGCGTGGGATCGACGAAGGACTTGAAGCCCGCGAGCTTTATCTGCCGCAATCGCACCTTGGATTTCCCGGACAAAACTATAATGATAACGAATCGATGAAGATGTCGATCGCCTCCGATCCCCGCACGGACCCCCACCCCATGAAAAAGCGCACGTCGACCCCGGTCAAGCAGGCCGCGCATCCCCGGCTCGCCTCGTTCCCCAACCCCAGCCCGGCGCGCGATTACGTGGTGCGCATCGACATCCCCGAGTTCACCTGCCTGTGCCCGCTCACCGGCCAGCCGGATTTCGCCCGCTTCGCGCTCGAATTCATCCCCGACAAGCGCAACGTCGAACTCAAGAGCCTCAAGCTCTACGTGTTCGGCTACCGCGACCAGGGCGCCTTCCACGAAGCGGTGACCAATCGCGTGGCCGACGACCTCGTCGCCGCCATCGCCCCGCGCTTCCTGCGCGTGACCGCGCTCTGGAACGTGCGCGGCGGCATCTACACCTCGGTGGTGGTGGAGCACCGCAAGCGCGGCTGGAAGCCCCAGGCCCCGGTCGATCTCGGATCGGCGTCGGCCGGCCACGCCGATACCCAGCCCTACCAGGTGGCCCGCGCGTGAAACCCGATGCGATCGCGCGGGCGCCCGGGGCCACCCGCGGCCCGGCGCCGGCCGCCCGGGCCGGGCTCAACCCCGGGCTCGATCTGCTGCGTCCCTACCCGTTCGAGCGCCTGCGCAGCCTGCTCGCCGGGGTCGAACCGGCCCCCGGGCGTTCGGCCATCAACCTGTCGATCGGCGAACCCAAGCACCCCACGCCCGGCGTGCTGCTCGAGGCCCTGGCCGCCGCCCTGCCCAGCATCGCCAGCTACCCGGCCACGCGCGGCGCCGACGCGCTGCGGGCGGCCATCGCCGCCTGGCTGCAGCGGCGTTACGCGCTGCCCGCGATCGACCCCCGGACCCAGGTCTTGCCCGTGACCGGCTCGCGCGAGGCGCTGTTCGCGTTCGCCCAGGCGGTGATCGACCCGCATGCGCGCGCGCTCGTAGTCGTGCCCAATCCCGGCTACCAGATCTACGAGGGCGCGGCCCTGCTCGCCGGCGCCCAGCTGCGATACCTCCCGACCACCCAGGCCGGCGGCTGGCGCCTGCCGCTCGAACAACTGGGCAGTGCCGACTGGGCGCGGGTGCGCCTGGTCTACGCCTGTTCTCCCGGCAACCCGTCGGGGCACGTGATGGCGCTGGAAGAGTGGGCCGAACTGTTCGAGCGCGCCGACCGGCACGATTTCCTGATCGCCGCCGACGAGTGCTACGCCGAGGTGTACGTCGACGAGGCGCGGCCGCCGCTGGGCGCGCTCGAAGCCGCCTGGCGCCTGGGCCGCAACGACTACTCCCGGCTCGTGAGCTTCGGCAGCCTGTCCAAGCGCTCCAACGCGCCCGGCCTGCGTTCGGGCTACGTCGCCGGCGACGCGCAGGCCATCGCCCGCTTCCTGGCCTATCGCACCTATCATGGCTGCGCGATGAGCCCGGCGGTTCAGGCGGCCAGCATCGCGGCCTGGAACGACGAGGCGCACGTGATCGACAACCGCCGCCGCTATGCGCGCAAGTTCGCCCAGGCCCAGCCGCTGCTCGATGCCGTGCTGCCGGCGCCGATGCCCGATGCCGCGTTCTACCTCTGGGCACGCACGCCGGGCGACGACACGGCCTTCGCGCGCGAACTGTACGCGCGCGAGAACGTGCTGCTGCTGCCCGGCAGTTTCCTGGGCCGCGAGATCGACGGCGTCAATCCCGGTGCCGGCCACGTGCGCCTGGCACTGGTGGCCGACGAGGCCGAGGTGGCCGAGGCCACGCAGCGCATCGTCCGACACATCCACGCCAGTACCCCGGAGGCCCGATGAACGACCAGCAACTGATCGAAAGCCAGTGGGAAGAGCGCGCCCGCCTCGGCCCCGCGACCGCACCCCAGGAATTGCACGACGCGGTCGCCCGCACGCTGGCCGAGCTCGATGCCGGGCGCCTGCGCGTGGCGCAGAAGCTAGCGTCCGGCTGGGTGGTGCACGAATGGCTCAAGAAGGCCGTCCTGCTGTCGTTTCGCCTGCGCGACAACGCCGTCATGGGCGCCGACGGCGAGAGCGGGCTGCGCTATTACGACAAGGTCGAGCCCAAGTTCGCCGGCTACGACGAGGCGCGTTTTCGTGCCTCGGGCATCCGCGTGGTCCCGCCGGCGGCGGCGCGCCACGGCGCGTTCATCGGCCGCAACGTGGTGCTGATGCCCTCGTTCGTCAACATCGGCGCGTATATCGACGAGGGCACGATGGTCGATACCTGGGCGACCGTCGGCTCCTGCGCCCAGATCGGCAAGAACGTGCACCTGTCCGGCGGCGTGGGCATCGGCGGCGTGCTCGAGCCGCTGCAGGCCGCACCGACGATCATCGAGGACAATTGCTTCATCGGGGCGCGCTCGGAGGTCGTGGAGGGGGTGATCGTCGAGCAGGACGCCGTGCTGTCGATGGGCGTGTTCATCGGCGCCAGCACCCGGATCTATGACCGCGAAAGCGGCGAGGTTATATTCGGGCGGGTACCGCGCGGCGCGGTCGTCGTTCCCGGCTCGCTGCCGGCCAAGGACGGCACGCACAGCCTCAATTGCGCGGTGATCGTCAAGCGGGTCGATGCCCAGACGCGGGCCAAGACGGGCATCAATGCCCTGCTGCGCGAGGTGCTCGAGGCCTAGCCGCACCCCCTCGGCCGCGGGCGGCATAACCTGAGCGGCGGCGGGCCGGCGCCGCGCCCGAGTTGACCGCGTAAGGCGGCCCTTTTTTCGTGCGGCAGGGCCCTGCGCCGCGGTAGGATCGATGCGAAACCACCCGTCCACGAGGCTCAGCGCATGATCACACTAGAACGGCTATTCGCCCTGATGGCGGAGAAGAAGGCCTCCGACCTTTTCCTGGCGTGCGGATCGCCGATCACGATCAAGATCAACGGCGTCTGCGTCCCCATCAGCCAGGAACGCCTGCTGCCGCAGGACGTGACCACGCTGCTGACCGAGCGCCTCAGCGATGCCCAGTTTCGCGAGCTCGAGGAGACCTGCGAGCTCAACATCGGCATACCGGTGCAGGGGCTGGGCAGCTTTCGCCTGAGCGCGTTTCGCCAGCGCGGCACGATATCGGCCGTCCTGCGCTACATACCGACCGAGATCCCGCGCCTGGACGAATTGCGCCTGCCCGCCGTGCTCAAGGACCTGGCGATGTCCCGGCGCGGCCTGGTGCTGGTGGTCGGGGCCGCCGGCTCGGGCAAGTCGACCTCGATCGCCTCGATGATCGACTACCGCAACGAGCTGCAGACCGGCCACATCCTCACCTTCGAGGACCCGATCGAATTCCTGTTCCAGAACAAGAAGGCCATCATCAACCAGCGCGAGATCGGCAGCGACGCCCACACGCTGCAGGCGGCCATGCGCAGCGCGATGCGCCAGGCCCCCGACGTGCTGTTCATCGGCGAGATCCGCGACCGCGACACGATGGGCGCCGCGCTGGCCTACGCCATGTCCGGCCACTTCGTGATCGCCACGATGCACGCCACCAACTGCGCCAACGCCCTCAACCGCATCATCAGCTTCTACTCGCCCGAGACCCGCAACGCGCTGTTCGAGGACATCGCCACCTCGCTGCGGGCGGTGATCTGCCAGCGCCTCGTGCGCTCCCGGCGCGGCGGCCGGGTGCCGACCGTCGAGGTCCTGATGAACACCGGCCATACGCGCGACCTGATCATCCGCGGCGACGTCTCCGGCATCAAGGAGGCGCTGGCCCAGAGCCTGGTGCCGGAGAACCAGTCGTTCGAGCAGAGCCTGTACGGATTGCTGCGCGACGAGGAGATCACGCGCGAGGACGCCCTCTCGGCTGCCGATTCACAGAACAACCTGCTATGGTTCATCAATAACGCGGGCAAGTCGCGGCGCGACCATGCCACGGCCGGGCAGGCCGACCCGAGTTCCTCCTCCTTCACGGAAATCACCCTCAACATCTGATGTCCGCCGTCCCCAGCGCCAACGTCCCGAGCCCCGGTTCCCAAGGCGATTGCCTGGCCCTGGTCAGGGCCCTGGTCGCCGCCAGTTCGGTCACGCCGGCCGACGCCGGCTGCCAGGACCTGCTCGCCAGCCGCTTGCGCGCCAGCGGATTCGTGGCCGAACGCTTCGATCGCAACGGCGTATCCAACCTCTGGCTGCGCCGCGGCAGCGCCCGTCCCACCCTGGTGTTTGCCGGCCATACCGATGTCGTGCCGCCGGGGCCGGTCGGGGAATGGAAGTCCGACCCGTTCGTCCCGGTCGAGCGCTACGGCTTCCTGTACGGCCGCGGCACCGCGGACATGAAGACCTCGCTGGCGGCCTTCACGGTCGCGGCCGAGGAGTTCGTCGCCACCAACCCCGACCACGATGGTTCGATCGCGCTGCTGCTGACCTCCGACGAGGAGGGTCCGGCGGTCGATGGGACGGTAGCGGTGGTCGAGGCGCTGAGCGCTCGTGGCGACGTGATCGACTATTGCCTGGTGGGCGAACCCACCTGCGTCAAGCGCCTGGGCGACACCATCAAGACCGGGCGCCGCGGCTCGCTGTCGGGGCACCTGGTGCTGTTCGGGGTCCAGGGCCACGTCGCCTACCCCCACCTGGCGCGCAATCCCATCCACGAGATGGCGCCGGCGCTGGAGGAACTCACCACGACCCGCTGGGACGACGGCAATGAGGATTTCCCGCCGACCTCGTTCCAGATCTCGAACATCCACGCCGGCACCGGCGCCGGAAACGTGATACCCGGGCGTTGCGAGATCGATTTCAACCTGCGTTTTTGCCCGGTTTCCAGCCCGGATTCGCTGCGCGAGCGCATCGAGAGCATCCTCTACTCCCACGAGCTGGAGTTCGAGCTCACCTGGACGCTGGGTGCCAAGCCGTTCCAGACCGCGCCCGGCGCCCTGGTCGAGGCGCTGGGCCTGGCGATCGAGGACACGCTGGCCATCCGGCCGGCCCGTTCGACCACCGGGGGAACCTCCGACGGCCGTTTCCTGGCCACCGTGTGCGCCGAGGTGGTCGAATTCGGGCCGCCCAACGGCACGATCCACATGGTCGACGAGTGCGTCCGCATCGCCGACATCGATGCGCTCAAGGAGGTCTACCGGCGGACCCTCGCGACGCTGCTGGGCAACTGAGCCGGCCGGGCACGGCATAATCCCATGAGCGCAACCAGATAGGGATCGCCGACCCCATGAGCATCGATGCCAAGGCCAACCTGCGCAGCGTGCGTGACGCGCTGCGCTACGCGGTGACGACCTTCAACGAGTCGGACCTGTACTTCGGCCACGGCCAGATGGACGCCTTCGACGAGGCTGTCTTCCTGGTCATGCGCGCGCTGTCCCTGCCCGTCGAGCGCCTGGACATCTTCCTGGACGCGTTCCTGACCATGGGCGAGATCAACTCGCTGCTGCAGCTGATCGAGCGTCGCGTGCGCTCGCGCATGCCGGCGGCCTACCTGCTCAACGAGGCCTGGCTGCAGGGCTATCGCTTCTACGTGGACACGCGCTGCATCATCCCGCGCTCGTTCATCGCCGAACTGCTGAAGGAAGAGCTGCAACCGTGGGTCGAGGACCCCAACTCGGTTCGGCGCGTACTGGACCTGTGCACCGGTTCGGGTTGCCTGGCCATCATGGCGGCCAACGTGTTCCCGTACGCGGAGATCGACGCCGTCGACCTGTCGCTCGACGCGCTGGCCGTGGCCACCCGCAACGTCGACGAATACGGCCTGCGCGGCCGCGTTCGGCTGCTCTCGTCCAACCTGTTCGAGGCCGTGCGGGGACGCCGCTACGATCTCATCCTGTGCAACCCGCCGTACGTCACCACCGCGGCCATGGACGCCCTGCCCAAGGAATACCGCCACGAGCCCAAGCTGGCGCTGGCGGGCGGCAACGACGGCCTCGACATCGTGCGCCAGATCGTCGTCCAGGCGCGCGAGCACCTGGAGGAGAACGGCCAGCTCGTCCTGGAGGTGGGCGACGGCCGCGGCGCGCTGGAGCAGGCTTTCCCCGACATGGCGCTCACCTGGCTGACCACCAGCGCCGGCGACGACATGGTCTGCCTGATCGCCCGGCAGGACCTGCCCGAGGCCGCTGCCCCGGGGGAGTCGGAGCTGGCCGCGGCGAACAGGGCCGGGGCTGCGGGCGCCAAGCCGGCCGCCTCCCGGTCGATCGAACGCAGTGCCGACGCGGTAAGGCTCAAATGACGCGCACGCCGGCGCGCCGCGCTGCAAACCGGGCTCGCCGGGCGCCCCGCCCCGGCTAGTCGCCCGATGCTGCGTATCACCAACCTGTCCGTGGCGCGCGGCGCCCGGGTCCTGTATCGCGAGGCCAACCTCGTGGCCGCGCCGGGCGAGCGCATCGGCCTGGTCGGGGCCAACGGCTGCGGCAAGTCGAGCCTGTTCGCGGCCATCCTGGGCGAGCTCGCGCCGGAGGCCGGGACTATCGACACGCCCCGTCCCGAGCGCATCGCCCACGTGGCCCAGGACATCGACACCGAGGGCTCGACCGCGCTCGACTACGTGCTCGAAGGGCACGCCCCGCTGACCGCGGCGCGCGCCGCGCTGGCCCGGGCCGAAGCCGGGGACGACGACCTGGCGCTGGCCCATGCCCATTCGGACCTGGCCGAGATCAATCCGGGGGCGGTCATCGCCCAGGCGCAGACCGTCATGCGCGGCCTGGGCTTTGCCGCCGACGCCGGCGACAAGCCGATGGCCAGCTTCTCCGGCGGCTGGCGCAACCGCCTGGCGCTGTGCCGGGCGCTGTTGCGGCCGGCCGAGCTGCTGCTGCTCGACGAGCCCACCAACCACCTGGACCTCGATTCGGTCGTCTGGCTCGAGAACTGGCTGCGCCGCCAGTCGGCCACGGTACTGGTGATCTCGCACGATCGGGAGTTCCTCGACCACTGCGTCGGCACGATTTGGAACGTTGCCGACACCACCATCCGCCGCTACGCCGGCGATTACTCGGCATTCGAGACCGCGCTGATCGAACGCAACCGCCAGCAGGATGCGAGCGCGCGCAGCTACCAGCGCACCGCGGCCCACCTGCAGAACTTCGTCGACCGCTTTCGCGCCCAGGCCACCAAGGCCCGCCAGGCGCAGAGCCGGCTCAAGATGCTCGAACGCCTGGTCGAGGTCGAGCCGACCCGCGCCGAGCACGAGTGGCGCTTCGAGTTCCTCGAACCGCGCAAGCTGCCGGAGCGGCTGATCGACGGCTCGGGGCTCGACCTGGGCTACGGCGGCGCACCGATACTGCGCGGCGCGCGCGTCGTCGTCGACGCCGGCGATCGCATCGGCATCCTGGGCGTGAACGGCGCCGGCAAATCGACGCTGATCAAGGCGATCACCGGCGACCTGCCACCGCTGCGCGGCGAACTGCGCCGGGGCACCGGCGTGGCCATCGGCTACTTTGCCCAGCACCAGCTCGACCAGCTGGCCGGCGACGAGAGTCCGCTCGAGCAGCTGCGGCGCCTGGCGCCCCAGGCGCGCGAGCAGGAGCTGCGCGATTTCCTGGGCACCTACCGCTTCTCCGGCGAGATGGCCACGGCCAAGGTGGGACGCATGTCGGGCGGCGAGAAGGCGCGCTGCGCGCTGGCGCTGATCGCCTGGCAGCGCCCCAACCTGCTCGTGCTGGACGAGCCGACCAACCACCTGGACATGGAGACGCGCGAGGCCTTGGCCATGGCCCTCTCCTCGTTCGAGGGCGCGCTGCTGCTGGTATCGCACGATCGCCACCTGCTGCGCGCGACCGCCGACCAGCTATGGCTCGTGCACGACGGCACGGTGGGCCCGTTCGACGGCGACCTGGACCAGTACACGGCGTTCGTGCTGGCCAGCCGCCGCGAACGCAGCGAGACCCAGGCGCAGCGCAGCGCCAAGGCAGCCCGCAAGCAGGGCGAGGCGGATGCCGCCGCCGCCAAGGAGGCCGCGAACGCGGCGCCCAAGGCCGGGGCCAGGGCGGGGGCCAACGCGGGCGCAAAGCCCGCGGCGCCGCGCGGCGATGAGCGGCGCGCGCAGGCGCAGGCGCGCGAGCGCCAGTCCAGTGCGCGCCGGCCCTTGCAACAGCGCCTGCAGAAGATCGAGCGCGAGATGGAAGCCCATGCCGCCGAACTCAAGGCGATCGACCTGCGCCTGGCCGACCCCGCCTTCTACAACGCAGGAGACGCCGCCGAGGTGGCGGCCGTGCTCAAGCAGCGCGCGCTGCTGGGCGAAAAGGTAGAGCGCCTGGAAGCGCAGTGGCTGCAGGGCCAGGAAGACCTGGACAAGGCAGCGTAGCGCTCCTCCCCCCACTCCCGCGCGGCGCGCGGGAGTGGGGCCGGGGGTTAGCAGCGTGTTTCGGCCAAAACGGCATACGGACCATGGACCTACACAATAGCGACAGTTGTCGTGGCCGCGGGAGGGGTGCGGGGAGGGGCGCAGCCCCTTCCTGCAGCTGATCCTCCCGCTCTTCGGTCCCGACGGGCACATCAACAAACGGCAGCGTTGCCGCCGCTCGAAGCCGTGGTCCATGGAAAGGGTGTCCGAATTGGCACTGTGCCATCGATGTCGCCCTCTCCCCCGCCCCTCTCCCAAGCAGTGGGAGAGGGGCGATTGAATTTCTCAATCGGTGAGGGTGTGCGAGGAGGCGCAGCCCTCACGCCGCCGGCCGCGAGGCCTCCGGTTTGAAATCCGCGAACGTCGCCGCCGGATCCGAGCTCGAGGCGAGCATGCCCTGCACCACCCGCGCTGCCGCGCCGGCACCGCTGTCGATGAAGATCACCTTGCCCTGGCCGTGCTCGGCCACGTACTTCAAGGCGTCGGTGTACTCCAGGAAGAGCAGGAACTCGGCATTGACGCCGGCCGCCTTGAGACTTTGCGCCGCCTCCTGCATGCCCACGGCGATGTTCTTGCGAAACAGCGCCAGGCCCTCGCCGCGCAGGGCGGAGGCCTTCTTCTCGGCCTCCGCGCCGATGGTCTTGTAGGCGGCCTCGGCCTCGGCGTCCTTGGTGCGCTTGACCAGCAGCGCGGCGCCCTCGTTGGACGCGGCGGCCAGCAGGTTCTTGGACGAGACCACCCTTGCCATCGAGTCGATGATCTCCCGGTCGAAGGTCATGTCGGTGATCTGGATGTCGCGCACGACGTAGCCCCAGGCCAGCACCACTTCGTCCAGGTTCTTCTTCGTGTGGTCGACGATCTCGGCACGCATGCCCAGGATGTCGGACTGCTTGGTGGTGGCCACGAACTGGCGGATCGAGCCGTCGATCGTGCGCTGCAGGGCGAGCTGGAATTCGGCCTCGGAGATGAAGCTGAACACCGCCTTCTTGATCGATTCCTCGTCGGGGCCGGCGACGGCATAGAGCACCATCGTGGCGAACTTGACGTTGGCCTGGTCCTGGGTGATGGCCTGGAATTCGAGTTGCAGCGCGCGGTTCTGCAGCGACAGCAGCGAATGCAGGGTCTCCCAGGGCCACTTGATGTTCAGGCCCTCGCGCATGATGCGGTGGTACTTGCCGAACAGCGTGACGACGCCGACGGTGGCCTGGCCGATGCTGCGGAAGGTGCGCACGAGCATCGCGACCGCAGCAGCCAACACGACGAAGAAGAGGAATATCAAGGGGGCGGACTCCTGCATGGCGAAATTCTCGGGTAGGGGGTGCCCGCGCAATGGCAAGCGCCGAGGCGCTGCGGCGCATTCATCGACGGGCGTAGCGCATTGTAGGCCCGCAGGCGCGCTCGCCCCGAGCCGGCGCACGCAGGCCGGCGCCGAACGACGCCCTCCCGGACCAGTGGCAGGATGCGACCCGCCGGCCAAACCTCAGTAGACTCGCGCTGACGCCCTGGTGGTGAAACTGGTAGACACAGCGGACTTAAAATCCGCCGCTAACCCGCGAGGGAGCGTGCCGGTTCGATCCCGGCCCGGGGCACCAGCAGCACGGCCGCCGCCGCTGCGGCCATGACGCCGGGCGAACCGACCAAATGCCCGCCCTTTACCTGTCAGCCCTGGCGCTCGTTCCCACTCGACCTTTGCTAATAAGGAGGGATCGGATGTCCTTCGGGAGCAGGGTTTGTCGTCACGGGAGCAGGAGCGCGCGCCGACGTTGGATAGTCGGTCGCGACCGAACCGGTCGCTGGCCTGGAGCCTCGCGATGCGGGTCGTGGTCGCCAACGCCTTTCTCGTCGGGCTGGTCGGCTGGACCCTGTTCGCCAGCCGGCAGCAGTACGAAAGCCAGGCGATCCTGACCACCCAGAACCTGGCCCAGTCCCTCGAACTGAACGTATCCGGCGTGCTCGACAAGATCTCGATCGGCGTCGGGGTCGTCACCGTCGAGGCCGAGCGGGAATTGGCCTCCGGCGGCATCGGCGGACCCGTCCTCGACGACTACCTGCGGCGCGCGCAGGCGCAGCTGCCCGAGATCGACGCCATCCGGCTGACCGACGCTGCGGGCGATGTGCGGCCCGGCCCGCAGGACCCGCCAGGAGCGCAGATCAATCTCGCCGACCGCGACTACTTCCAACAGGCGCGCCGCTTGCACCCGGGCGAGGCGCTGCTCTCCCAGCCCCTGGCCAGCCGGCGAAACGGACGCTGGGCGATGATGGTCGCGCGCGCGATCCATGCGCCGGACGGGCACTTTGCCGGCATCGCCTTCGGCGAGTTGCCGCTGGAGTACTTCACCCGCCTCTTTGCGCCGCTCGACATCGGGCCCGGCGGACTGCTCTGGGTCCGGATGGCGGATTTGGCCCTGGTGGCTCGCAAACCCGCTTTCACCTTCGACGGCGGTGGTATCGGCAGCCGCTCGGTGTCGCAAAGGACGATGGAGATGGTCCGCGACAGCAAGGAATCGGCCAGCTACATCAGCACCGCGGCCGTGGACGGCGTCGAGCGGCGCGTGAGCCTGCGGCGCGTGCACGGCTGGCCGCTCTACATCCTCGTCGGCGAAGCCCGGGCGGACTACCTCGCGCCGTGGCGCAAGGAAGCCGGCGTGCTGGCGACCATGGCCGCGCTCTTCCTGCTGGTCTCCGTCTGGTGGGCGCGGGGCGCGTATCGGACCCGCCGCGCGGAGCTGGCGGCCATCGAACGCCTGCGCAGCAGCAAGGAGATCTCGGAGCGATCGGAGACCCGGTTCCGCACCCTCTATGACGCCACGAGCGACGCCGTGATGCTGCTCGGGCACCAGGGATACGTCGACTGCAACCGGGCGGCACTGGATCTGTTCGGCCTCCCGGACAAGGAGAGCTTGCGCCACGGCACCAGCGGCGTGCAACTCTCGCCGGCCAAGCAGCCCTGCGGCACCGATTCGCGCCTGCTCGCCGAGCAGCGTGTCGCCGAGGCCTTCGACAAGGGCAGCCTGCGCTTCGAATGGCTGCACCGGCGCGTCGATACCGGGGCGATGTTCCCGACCGAGGTCCTGCTCACGCGCATGACGCTCGACGGCATGCCGCTGCTGCAGTCGGTGGTGCGCGACATCACCGACCGGCGCCGCGCGGAGGAACAGATCCGCTACCTGGCGTACTTCGACGCGCTCACCAAGCTGCCCAACCGGCGCCTGCTGCTGGACCGCCTGGCGCAGGCCCTGCTCTCTTGCCGGCGCACGCGCCAGTTCGGGGTCCTGATGATCCTGGACCTGGACAATTTCAAGGGTCTCAACGACACGCGCGGCCACGACGTCGGCGATCACCTGCTCGTGGAGGTCGCGCAGCGCATCGTCGCCTGCGTGCGCCAGGAGGACACGGTCGCGCGCCTGGGCGGTGACGAGTATGTCGTGCTCGCCGAAGGCCTGGGCGAGGACGAAGCGATGGCCGCCGGGCAGGCCGAGCAGATCGCCAGCAAGATCGGCCGCATGCTCAGCCTTCCCAGCCGCATACCGGGCAGCGGCGAGGCGCACCACAGCACCGCCAGCGTCGGCCTGACGCTGTTCAACAGCGACGCGATTTCGATCGAAGTGCTGCTCAAGCAGGCCGACGTCGCCCTCTACCAGGCCAAGGCGGCCGGCCGCAATGCGGTGCGCTTCTTCAACCCGCAGATGCAGTCGGCGATCGAGGCGCGCGCCGCGATGGAAGCGGCGCTGCGCAGCGGGCTGAGCGAGGGCCACTTCACCCTCTACTACCAGCCCCAGTTCGACGCCGGCGGCTGCCTGACCGGGGCGGAGGCACTGCTGCGCTGGATGCCACCGGGGCGCAGCATGGTCTCGCCGGCCGAATTCATCCCGATCGCCGAGGACAACGGTCTCATCATCCCGATCGGCCTGTGGGTGCTGCAGACCGCCTGCGAGCAACTGCGCGCGTGGAGCGGGCATGAGCACACCCGCGGGCTGATGATCTCCGTCAACGTCAGCCCGCGCCAGTTCCGCCAGGCCGACTTCGCCGAACAGGTGCGCACCTGCCTGGAGCGCAGCGGCGCCGATCCCGGGCGCCTGAAGATCGAACTCACCGAGAGCGTCGTCCTGGACAACGTCGGCGAGGTGATCGAGCGCATGCAGCGCATGCGCACCATGGGCGTGAGCTTCTCGCTGGACGATTTCGGCACCGGCTTTTCGTCGCTGTCCTACCTGAAGCGGCTGCCGCTGGACCAGGTGAAGATCGACCAGAGCTTCGTGCGCGACGTGGTGAGCGACCCCAACGACGGCGCCATCGTGCGCGCGATCGTGGCCATGAGCCGCTCGCTGGGCATCGAGGTGATGGCCGAGGGCGTGGAGACCGCCGAGCAGCTCGCGTTCCTCAAGGCCTGCGGCTGCGAGCACTACCAGGGATACCTGTTCGGACGCCCGCTGCCGATCGGGCAGTGGGACCAGTTCCTGCGCCTGCCGCTGGTCGCGACACCGTGAACGATCCGCCGACCCGGTAGATAATGTCGATGGGCGCTTCCGCCCACCCTCGGCCATCCGCTTTTCCATTGTGATATGCCCACCGAGCGACAAGAAGCCGACACGCTGGCGGCCTACGATCGCCTGCTCGTTCTTGACGCCCGCGATCTCCACGCGCGCCTGGGCCGGGCCGCGCTCCTGCGTACCCGCGGCGACCCCGCCAGGGCCATCGAGGACTACCGGTGCGCCCTCGCCTTGGCGCCCGCGCGCGCCGACATTCATTGCGCGCTGGGAGCGTGCCTGCTCGATACGGGCGACGCGCAGGCTGCCCTGGCGCACCTGGACCAGGCGCTCGCGCTGGACCCCGGCGTCCACGAGGCCAGCTTCCTGCGCGGCGCCGCGCTGCTGGCCCGGCACGAGTTCGCCGCAGCGCTCGCGTGCCTGCAGCGCTACGTCCCGGCGCAGCCGCAGGACGCCAGGGGCTGGAACAACCTCGGCCTGGCCCACAAGGGGCTGGGGCAGTTGGAGGAAGCGCTGGCGGCGTTTTGCGCGGCGATCGAGCGCGCGCCGGCGTTCGACCTGGCGCATGCCAACTGCGCGAATGCCTTGTACCGGCTCGGGCGCTTCGAGGAGGCACGGCGCGCCTACGAGAGCGCCTTGCGGATCCAGCCCGCCAATCCCCACACGCGCTGGAACCTGGCCCTGTGCCGGCTGCTGCTGGGCGACTGGCCGGGCGCGTGGATCGACTACGAGCTGCGCTGGTTCCGGCGCGATGCGGCGATCTTCGCCCCGCGCGACTTCTTTCATCGGCCCTGGTGGCGCGGCGAGGTGGACCCGCGCGGCAAGGTGATCCTGCTGCACGCCGAGCAGGGCCTGGGAGACACGCTGCAGTTTTGCCGCTATGCCCGCATGCTGGCCGGCCATGGCGCCCGGGTCGTGCTCGAGGTGCCCCCCAGCCTGCACGCCCTGCTCGCCCGATCGCTCGGGCCCGGCATCGATACCATCGCGCGCGGACAGGTGCTGCCCGCATTCGACCTGCACTGCCCGCTGCTGAGCCTGCCGCTTGCCTTCCGGACCACCCTGGACACCATACCGGCCACCGTACCCTACCTGCGCGCATCGGCCGGAACAACCACGGTCTGGCGATCCCGCCTGGGCCCGAAGACCCGGCCGCGCATAGGCCTGGCATGGTCCAGCGGCATCTCGGATCCCGCGCGCGACATCCCGCTGGCCCTGCTCCGGCCGCTCGATGGCGGCGACTACGACCTGATCGGCCTGCAGACGCAAGTCCATCCCGCGGACCTTGCCGAGCAATCCACGTTCGTCAATCTTCGATCGTATGCGAGCCGCATCGCCGATTTCGACGACACGGCGGCGCTGGTCGAGCTGTGCGACATCGTCGTCTCCGTGGACACTTCCGTCGCCCATCTGGCCGGAGCGATGGGCAAGCCGACATGGATCCTGCTGCCCTTCGCGCCCGACTGGCGCTGGCAGATCGGGCGCAGCGACAGCCCCTGGTACCCCAGCGCCACGCTCTTGCGCCAGGTCCAGCGCGGCCGATGGGAAAGCGTGGTCGCCGAGCTCACCCTCGCGCTCTCCCGCTCGATGCGCACTTGACTACCGGCTGTGCCGGTGGCGTTTCAACTGCCCGTCGCATCGGGCCGCGCCGCATCGATCCATGCGCGCAGCGCACGCGCAACGCCGTCCAGCACACCGGTCCAGTCGCCCGGCCGCGCCTGGCGGAACAGCCTGGCCTGCGGATACCAGGGGCTATCCGGGCGCGCCAGCATCCAGCGCCAATCGGGCACGTGGGGCAACAGCACCCAGACCGGACGCGCCAGCGCACCGGCCAGATGCGCTGCAGCCGTATCCACGCTGATGACCAGGTCGCACAGGCTGGCGAGTGCGGCGGTGTCGTCGAAGTCCAGGATCTGGGCTCCCGGGAATCGCAGCTGCGGATGGTTCGCCAGGACATCGGCATCGGCCGGGCGAAGCTGCGGCTGCAAGGCCAGGAATTCGACGCAGGGCAATCCTTCGACGCTTGCAAGGGCGAGCAAGGGCTGCAAGGATGCCAGCGGAAGGCTACGGTTGCGGTCGTTGTTGTGCGCCGGGTTGCCGGACCACGCCAGCCCCACTCGCAGGCGCGCGGGCCCCGGCAGCCTGCTCCGCCAGCCCGACCGGCGCGCTTCGTCGACGACCAGGTAGGGCGTCCGCGCCGGAATGTTGTTCGCGTTCGTGCCGCACGCCAGGGGCAAGCTGAGCAGCGGGCACTGCAGGTCGAAGCGCGGCAGCGGTGCGCCTTCGGGCACCAGCGCGATGTCCGGCGCCAGCGAACGGCGCAGCAATGCCAGCAAAGGCGCCTGCACCTGCGCGATCACGCGCGCCCCGCGTTCGGCCACCAGCGGCAGGTAGCGGCAGAACTGCAAGGTGTCGCCCAGCCCCTGCTCGGCATGGACCAGCAAGATCTTGCCTTTGACGTCGTCCTCGCCCGACCAGAGCGGCTGGGCGAACGTGCGCCGCTGGGCGCGATGGTCGGGCACCTCCCGGCGTCGCTCATGGCCACGCCAGCCGCTTTCAAAGCGGCCTTCGAGCAGGTCCAGCGCGCTCATCTGAAACGCGAGCCATGGCAGGTCCGGACGCAGCTGCCATGCGCGTTCGAAGCACGCGCGCGCCGATGCCATGCGGCCGAGCTGGAAGTGGAGCTGGCCGCGATTGAACAGGCCGCGGGCATCCGGGGCCGCCGGACTGGCCAGCACCTGTTCGGCGAGGACCAGGGCCTCGTCATGCCTGCCAAGGCTCGCCAGGGCCATGGCCAGATTGGTGCGGGCGTCCGCGTCGCCCGGCTCGGCCTGCAGGGCCAGGCGATAGGACGCCACGGCTTCCTCGAGACGCGCCAGCTGCGACAGGCAGTTGGCCTTGCCGACCAGTGCGGCCGCGCTCGGCTGCACGGCCAGCGCCGATTCGAAGGCCGCCAGCGCTCGGTCGTAGTCGCCGGCCTCCTCGAGCGCCGTACCCAGGTTGAAGTGCGCGATCGCCAGTCGCGGTCCGAGCGACGCCGCGCGCCGGTAGCAGGCGATGGCCTCGGCCAGCTTGCCCATCTCGCGCAGCGTATTGCCTGCGCTCACGTACACCGGCGGGGCATCGGGCCGCAGCGTCATGGCGGCGCGCAGGCAGTCCCAGGCGGCCGCATAGTCGCCGCGATCGTGCAGGCACACGCCCAGGTAGTGCAGGGCGTCATGGTGACTGGGCTGCATCGCCAGCGCCTGCGCATACAGGGCCTGCGCCTCGACCAGTTGCCCTGCGCGGTGGTGCACCAGCGCACGCTGGACGAGCATCTCGGCGGTCTCCCCCGCCTGCGCGCTCATGACGATCGAAGCTCCCGAGGCGCGCGGCCGTTGCCGGCCACTACCGAACCGGCTCGGGCGGTGCGCCCGCCATTACCCGTGCACACCATCCTTGCCACATGGCACGGTAGGCACCTTCCACGTCGCGGGTGATGCCGTCCTCGTCCATCAGTGGCGATGCCTGCATCTGCGAACGCAGTTCGACGCGCAGGGCGGCACGAAGCTCAGCGGCGTCTGCGAGGGCAAGGACACGGTCGATGTACTCGTCCTCGGAAAAAGCGACCCACTCCGGGTGACCGATCGCGCTGAGCAGCGTGAGACCCATGCGCGAGGCGAAGCGCGCTCCCGCCAGGCTGACGACCGGTACCCCCATCCAGAGCGATTCACACGTCGTGGTGACGCCGCAATAGGGATACGTGTCGAGGGCGATGTCGAGCCGCTCGTATTGCGCCAGGTGCTCGATATCGCTGGTCGAACGCTGCACCAGTTCGATCCGGTCCCCGCCGACGCCATGCTCGGCGAAACGCGCCAGGAACGCCGCGCGAAAGGCCGGATCGGCCAGGCGCCGGTCCTTCACCAGCAGCGACAGCTTCGTCCGCGCCTGCAACAGGCGCGACCAGAGGCGCACCACCGTGGGCGAGATCTTCGCCGCATTGTTGAACGACCCGAGCACGACGCCGCCGCCCTCGCGGACGGTCCGGGCCTGCACCGGCGGGGCGAAGGCGGGCGGGCGGTAGCAGGTGAAGACGCGGGGCAGGCGGTACAGCGACGGCAGGCGCGCGCGGCCGGCGGGATCGGCGCTGTTGGCCTCCGCGCTGACAGCGTCCGCGCCGCCGGCGTGCGGACTCGCCAAGGAATCGGTCAGGAAATGGTCGATGTGCCGCAGGCCGCTCGGGGCCGGATATCCGACCCAGCTCAGCTGCACCGGTGCGGGCTTGCGGGCAAAGACGAGAAGGCGGTTGCCCGCGCTGTGCCCCGACAGGTCCACCAGGATGTCGATGCGATCGGCGCGGATGCGCGCGGCCAGTTGCTCGTCCGACAGCCGGGCCGCGGCGACCCAGTGGTCCGCAAGGGCACGAAAGCGCCGCGTGACGTCGTCCTCGTTGTCGGCGCCGTAGTAGCAGGTGATCTCGAACCCCGTGCGGTCATGCCGGCAGAGGATCGGCTCGATGAAATAGGCGACCGAATGGGAACGCAGATCGGCCGAGACATAGCCGATCTTGATGCGCCGGGCCGGGTCCGGCGCATTGGCATGGGGAGGGACCCGATCCCGGAACCCAGCCTCGAAGCGCTCGGCGAAGCGACGATGATCGTCCCGTTCCGCCTGCACCGTCACCGCATCGGAGTAGAGCAGCTTCATCAGCAGGCCGGACCAGGCCTTCGCTGATCCGGGATTCATGTCGAGCGCGCGCCGCAGGTGGAACATGGCCTCGGACCAACGCCCCTGGTCCACCAGCACATCGGCCAGCCCGTGCACGGCGTCGGCGTCGCCCGGCTCGATGGCCAAGGCATTGCGGTACGCGTCCTGCGCCTCGGCCAAGCGGCCCTGGGCCAGCAACACGCCGGCCAGGCCGTTGTGGATGACCGCCATCGTGTTGTCGACCGACAGCGCAGCGCGAAAACTCGCTTCGGCCTCCGCCAGGCGACCGCATTCGCGTTGCACGATGGCCAGGTTGTTGAGCAGGCGCGCGTCCGGACCGAGGCAGCGCTGTGCCTCCCGATAACTGGCGATCGCCTCCTCGAAGCGGCCCAGGGCCTGCAGCGCGGCGCCGATGTTCAGGTGGACCGCTGCGAAGCCCGGCCGCAGCTCGAGCGCGCGCCGGTACGAGGACAGCGCCGCCTGCGCCTCGCCCAGGCGCTGCAAGGCATTGCCCAGATCGACGTGTGCTTCGACGTAATCGGTGCGCAGTGAAAGCGCCGCGCGGTAGCCGCCCACCGCTTCGTCGAGCCGGCCGAGCGCGGCGAGTTCGGACGCCCGCCGGTAATAGGTCTCGGAGAGGTCGACGCCAGCGCCCGGGGCACGCAGGCAACAGTGCTTGTACTTCCTGCCGCTGCCGCAGGCGCAGGGGTCGTTGCGACCGGCTTTTTGATTCATGGCGCGCCGATTCTAGCGGCGCACGATGTCAGGAAATACGACAGTCGCCGAAGCGGCGAAGAAGAATGCGACGGACCCGATTGCGACGCCCGGGCATGCGGCAGCCGGCCGCCGCCGAAGCGCTAGCGCGCGCGCGCGCCGGAACCGCCGCCTTGGCTGACCGAGGCACGGGCGCCGCGTGACGGCGCGACGCCGCCCCGGGAGGGCCCCCGGTAGCCGCGCGCACGGGCGTACCCGAAATGCCGGCCGTACACCAGCCCCCCGGCGCCATAGTAGGGTCCGAGGTCCGAACAGTCGTACGAATCGCCCGGGTTGCAGCCCGCGCCCTCGGGCGCCAGCTGCGGGGCCGGATAGTCGGCCACCTGCATGGTCTGGTGCAGTTGCTCGAGCTCGAGCAGCCGGATGCGTTCATTGGCCTCGTCCAGGCGCGCCTGCTGCGTGGCCTCGGCGAGCGCCTTGGCGGAGACCGGCGGTTCCTCGGCGATGACGTCGGTGACCCGCGCATCCTTGGGCGGTGGCAGGTTGCTGTAGGTGAAGTTGCCGAAGCTGTCCACGTAGCCGTAGATCTCGGCCGAACACCAGGCAGGAAAACTCAAGCCGGCGAGCATACCCGCGAGAAGCAGCACGCGCCGCGGCGCCAAGGGATGGACTGCAAGTGCTGGCATGATCGAATGCCCCCAGGGCCAAAGGGAGGCAGTAGCGGCCGGCCGGACCCGGCCGGGTTCCTGCTCCCACTTATCCCGAGAATACGCTTTCGTGGGGCCGCAGCGGGTTACCGCTTGTAACCGCCCTCTCCCCGACTCCTCTCCCGCGTTGCGGGAGAGGGGAGATACTTGGGGAGTAACTCGAACCTAGCGGCGCACGGCGCCGCGCAGGAAGTCGTCGTACGCGGCGGCCAGGCCTTCGCGCAGGGCGGTCTGGGGAGCCCAGCCGAGCTCGCGGATCCGCGAGACATCCATGACCTTGCGCGGCGTGCCGTCGGGCTTGGAGCGGTCGTAGACGAACTCGCCGCGGTAGCCGATCACCTGCGCGATCGTCTCGGCCAGTTCGCGGATGGTCTGGTCGACGCCGCTGCCGATGTTGATCAGAGGGCAGCTCGCCGGATCGGTCAGCGCGGCAAAGCGCGCGTCGTCCAGTTCCGCCAAAAAAACCAGTGCACGCGCAAGGTCATCGGCATGGAGAAACTCCCGCTTGGGCGTGCCGCTGCCCCAGAGCACCACCTGCGAGTTGCCGGCCGACTTGGCCTCGTGGATCTTGCGGATCAGGGCCGGCAGCACGTGGGAGCTTTCCAGGTCGTAGTTGTCGCCGCGCCCGTACAGGTTGGTGGGCATGGCGGCGAGGTAGTGCGTGCCGTACTGGCGGTTGTAGGCCCAGCACATCTCGATGCCGGCGATCTTGGCCAGCGCGTACGGACGGTTGGTCGCCTCCAGCGGGCCCGTCAACAGGTACTCCTCGCGGATCGGTTGCGGGCAGTCGCGCGGGTAGATGCAGGAGCTGCCCAGGAAGATCAGGCGTCGTACCCCGGTCGCATGCGCCGCGTCGATCACGTTGGCCGCGATCTTGAGATTTCGGAAGAGGAAGTCGACCGGAAACTGGTTGTTGGCGACGATTCCGCCCACGTGGCCCGCCGCCAGGAAGACGACCTCCGGCTGCTCGTCGTCGAAGAACCGCCGGGTGGCGATCGGATCCTCGAGGTCGAGCTCGCCGTGCGTGCGCGTGGCGATGCGCTCGAAGCCCTTCACGCTCAACTCGCGCACGATGGCGCCGCCGGCCAGGCCGCTGTGGCCGGCAACGTAGATCTTGGTCGAAGCTTCCATCATGTCTGCTGCTCGCTTGCGGTTTGACCCCGTGGCGGTTCACGGGCGTGTTGCCGGGCCGGTTTGCATGCCTCCGCGCGTATGCCCCCTCCCGCGCGGCGGTCCAAGCCAGGGCCGGCTACTCGTGGCGATCGGGCGCCTTGTAGCCGTGCCGGCGCACGAGTTCGTCGCGCTCGGCCACCTTCAGGTCCTCGCGCACCATCTCGGCGACCAGTTCGGCAAAAGTTATCTTGGGCGTCCAGCCCAGCTGCTTGCGCGCCTTGCTGGCGTCGCCCAGCAGGGTCTCGACCTCGGTCGGACGGAAATAGCGCGGGTCCACGGCCACGACCTTCCTGCCCTGGGCATCGAGCGCGTGCTCTTCCACGCCCTCCCCGACCCACTTGAGCGCGATGCCCAGCTCCTTGGCGGCGGCATCGACGAAGTCGCGCACGCTGAACTGCACGCCGGTGGCGATCACGTAGTCCTCGGGCTTTTCCTGCTGCAGCATCAGCCACTGCATCTCGACGTAGTCGCGCGCATGGCCCCAGTCGCGCAGCGCCGAGAGATTGCCCAGGTAGAGGGTTTCCTGCAGGCCCAGCTTGATGCGCGCCATCGCGCGCGTGATCTTGCGGGTGACGAAGGTCTCGCCGCGCATCGGCGATTCGTGGTTGAACAGGATGCCGTTGCACGCGTAGATGCCGTAGGCCTCGCGGTAGTTGACCGTGATCCAGTAGGCGTACAGCTTGGCCACCGCGTAGGGCGAACGCGGATAAAACGGCGTCGTCTCCTTCTGCGGCACCTCCTGGACGAGACCGTAGAGCTCCGAGGTCGAGGCCTGGTAGAAGCGCGACTTCTTCTCCAGGCCCAGGATGCGGATGGCCTCCAGGATGCGCAGCGCGCCCACGCCGTCGGCATTGGCGGTGAACTCCGGCTCCTCGAACGACACCGCGACGTGGCTCTGCGCCGCCAGGTTGTAGATCTCGTCGGGCTGCACCTTCTGGATCACGTGCAGCAGCGAAAGGGAATCAGTCATGTCCCCGTAGTGCAGGATGAAATGGCGGCCGTTGACGTGCGGGTCCTCGTACAGGTGATCGATGCGGTCGGTGTTGATGAGCGACGTGCGGCGCTTGATGCCGTGCACCTCGTAGCCCTTGGCCAGCAGCAATTCGGCCAGGTAGGCCCCGTCCTGCCCGGTGATACCCGTGATCAATGCGCGCTTCAATCTGAACTCCCTGTCGTCGTTGCCATGGAATGTAGCGGAATTTCATCACCTGCCGTCGGAGCGCGCCCCGAGACCCGGTCCAGGCCACATTATGATTAAAAATCAATACTTTATTGATGACGGGCAGAAAAATCCTGCGCCGCGCCGCCAAACTGTGCAACTCCCAAATAAATCAGGGACTTGCAATTATCCACGATCCATTAGTCCTTTCGGCGCTGGCCACGGCGGCCCGTGGCCCCGCAACGCGCGACGCCGGCACTATCCTCGGTCCTGTCGATGCAGCGCAGATGCGTCGGTCCATCCGTTGATGCAATCCGATCGAGAGAGGGACGGTTCCGTGCGGAAGATCCTGGCAGGAATGAATATCCGGCGTTGCGGCGCCGCGGCCTTCGTGGCGTCGGCGCTCGCCTTGGGCATGGCGTCGGCGCTGGCCAATTCGAACAGCGGGACGCTCACCATCACCGGCACGGACGCCGGATCGCCGATCAACGGCGGCACGGGGATCATCCAGGGCAGTTCGTCCATCGGCAACCTGATGACGCCCTCGAACATCACGTTCACGGACGTTTTGAACGCGACGGGCGCCTCGGCGGTTACGACCGTCGACGATTGGAGCTTCACGGTTCCGGCGGCCGTTTTCGGTGCCACCGTTACGGGCGACGAGCTCAGCCTGTCGAGCTTCACGTTTTCGGGCAACCTCGTCGACACGTTCACGCTCTTCAAGGGCTCACCCGGCTCGGGCACGGTCATCGATTCCGGTTCCGGCGGTTTGCCGGGGCAATTCGTGCTCGGAACCATCACGAGCGCCGGGAACTACTACCTCGAGGTCACGGCCACCTTGGCCGCCAATTCCACCGGAAGCTATACGGGCACGCTGGTTGCCGCCGCCCTTTCGGCGCCGGAACCGGCATCGCTGGGCTTGATGGGCGCAGGCATGTGCGCCGTCTTCGCCACCATGCTGCTGCGCCGCCGCGCGCGTCGTTAGGCTCAGGGGCTCGCGCGCCCCGTGCGCTTCTCTCATGAGCCTTCCCAGGCGGTTCAGGTAGCGGCACTCGCGGTCAAGGTGGTGATCGCCTTGGCGCCGATCCGTTCCCACGAGAAGTCCGACCCGAGGATAGCGGCGGCATCCAGCGCATTCTGGCGCCACCGCTCCGGGTTCTGGTAGACCTCGCGCATCGCAGCGCGCAGCGAATCGACCGAGGGCAGCGCCCATTGCCCCAGCGCCTCGCCCGCGTAGTCGGCTGCATAGAACTGTTCGTAGTCCGTGTCGACGATCGGCGCCAGCTGGAACGCCACCGGCAGGAAAAGTCCCGGTATGCGGTCCAGGAAGACCGATTGCGCGCTCACGTTCGTGGCGATGACCGGGACGGCGCAGGCGAGCGCCTCCAGGCACGGCAGGCCAAAACCTTCTGCCTTCGACGGAAAAACGAAGGCATCGGCGCCGGCGTAAAGGTCGGCCATCTGCTCGTCGGACAAACTGCCCGAGACCACCTCGATACGGCGATCGTGGGCGAGCCGGGCCGCGAGCTGGCCGGCGCGCTCGGGGAAGATCGGGAAATCGGCCTTCAGGCGCAGGCGCACGGCGGGATACGCCGCTGGCGGGAACTCGGCGACGAAAGCCTCGATGATCTCATCGATGCTCTTGCGCTTTTCGTACTTGCCGACGGACAGGAAGACGAAGCCGTCATGCGCGATGCGCGCCGGACGGAATATCCGCGTGTTGACGCCGGACTCGATCACCTTCACGCGCTCCGGCCCCACATCGTGGGCCAGCAGCACGTCGCGCGCCCAGATGCTCGGCGCCCAGATCTGGTCGAAGGAGCGCAATTGCTCGAGCCAGGTGCGCGGCAGGCGATTGGATTCGAAAAACCACCAGAGGATGTGGCGCCCGGGAAACATCTGCACGACGTGTGCGGGAAAACGCCAGAAGAACATCGTCGCATCGCGCTCGGGTCGCGCCTGGGCGATGGTCCGGCGCACGGTGTCGTGCCGCGCGGGATGCACGTATTCCAGCACCAAGCCGGGCGGGCGCTGCCGCTCGATCGAGAAAAAAGCGTTCTCGCAGTGGCGGCCGATGCCGGTGTGATTGAACTCGCAAAAAAAGTTCAGCTGCGCGCTCTTCAAGGCAGCTCCGCCGCGGCGGCCGATCCCGGCACGGGATCGGCGATGCGCGGCGCCCCGCCGGCCGCGCCCAGGAAATTCCCGAGAGCCCCCTCGACGACCTCCAGCACCGGAACCCAGTTCGCCATCTCCGCCTGGCGGAACAGACGCATCGTCGGGTACCAGGGACTGTCGGCCCGCTGCAGCATCCAGCGCCAGTCGGGCACGTACGGCAGCAGTACCCAGGTGGGCATTCCGAGCGCGCCAGCGAGGTGCGCGGCGGCCGTGTCGACGCAGATCACGAGATCGCACAGCGAGGCCAGTGCCGCGGTGTCGTCGAAGTCGCCGATCGCCTCGCCGAAGTAGTGCAGCGCGGGTTCCGCGGCCAGCGCATCGCGGTCGCCCGGCCGCAGGTGGTTCTGCAGCGAGACGAAGCGCACCGGACGTGGCGAGCGCTCGGCGATGCGGCGCATCAGGCCGCTCCAGGCCTCCAGCGCGATGCTGCGATGACGGTCGTTGTCGTGGTGCGGGTTGCCCGACCAGGCGAGGCCGATGCACGCGCCGCCGCAAGCCCCGAGACGATCGCGCCAGAGCGCCACGCGCACGGGATCCGGTACGAGATACGGGCAATCGGCCGGGATCGAATCGACGGTGGTCCCCACCGCCAGCGGCACGCTGAGCAGCGGGCAGTGGCGATCGAACGCCGGCAGCGCGGAGCCGAAAGCGAGCACCTCGACGCTCGCCGGCAACGAGCGGCGCAGCAGCCCGGCGAGCGGCGGTGGACATTCGAACACCAGCCGGCCGCAGCGCTTGGCCAGCGCCGGCAGGTAGCGCACGAACTGCAGCGTATCGCCCAGGCCCTGCTCGGCATGCACCAGCAGCGTCTGGCCGTCGATGTCCGCCCCGCCGAGCCACGCCGCCTGCGTGAAAGGACGCTGGTGCGCCCGATTCAACGGGACGTCCCAGCGATCCTCGTGACGGCGCCATCCGTCCGTGTAGTTGCCCTCGAGCAGATCGATCATGCCCAGCTGGAAGGCGGCGAGCGGGAAACGCGGGTCGCGCGCGAGGACGTCCTCGAAAGCGGCGCGCGCCGAGGCGAAGTTGCCCAGCGTGTATTGGACGAGTCCACGGTTGTAGAACGCCCTCGGATCGTCCGGGCGCACCTGCAGCAGGCGGTCGTACTGCGCGATGGCCTCATCGGGGCGGCGCAGGTGGGCCAGGATCGCGGCCAGTTCGAAGCGCGCGTACCAGTGCTGCGGATCCTGCGCCAGCAGGCGCTCCAGCAGTTCGCGTGCCTCGTCCATGCGCTGCAGCCGCGCCAGTGACCATGCACGCTGAAACAGCGCATCGTGGCGCGTCGCGCTGTCCGCCGCAAGTTGTCCGGTGGCATCCAGCGCGTCACCGGGGCGCTGCAATTCGTTCAGGATCAGGGCCCTCGTGACGCTCGCGCCGGCATGGGCCGGTTGCAGCGCCAGGGCGAGGTCCGCCTCGGTGAGGGCAGGCACGAACTGCCGCTGCGCCGCCAACGATGCCGCGAGATTGGCATGCGCGTCGACATGCCCGGGGTCGAGCGCCGTCGCGGCGCGGTAGGCGGCTATGGCTTCGTCCAAGCGGCCCAGCGCGACCAGGCAGTTGGCGCGCCCGGCGATGGCCTTGGCGTCGGGCCGCAAGGCCACGGCACGGTCGTACGATTCGAGCGCGCTCGCCATGCGTCCTTGCTCCTCGAGCGCCGTGCCGAGGTTGTAGTGGGCGATGTCCAGCCCCGGCGCCAGCTTGGTCGCGCGCACGTAGCTCTCGATGGCGGCATCGAGGCGGCCCATCTCGCGCAAGGTATTGCCATGGCTGAGGTGCAACTGCCCCAGGTCCGGCCGCAGCTTCAGCGCCGTACGCAGGTGCTTTTCCGCGCCCGCGAAGTCGCGCCGCTGGTGCAGGCATACGGCGAGCAGGTGCAAGGTATCGACATGGTTGCGCTGCTGTACCAGGATGCGCTGGTACCGCGCCTCGGCGGCGTCGAGTTGACCCGCCTGGTGACATCGCAGCGCTTCCTGAAACAGGCGCCCCAGATCGTCCACGGGATTCGCGCCGGGGGTGCTCATCAGATCGCTTCTTCCTCGTTTCGCCGGTAGTCCGGCACGCGAGCGGCCAGGCGGGCAAGCCTGTCGATGCCTCGCAGCGCTATCGCCCTATCGAACTACCAAACTATCGCACTATCGTACCGGCCCGGCGGCGCCAGCCGCGGGCGCCGGTGGCGGGGGCTGGGTCGCCCTGTCCGGCGCGGCGGCCGGCGCCGTCGCCTGCGCCGCGGTGTTCACCGCGGGCGCGGCCGGGTCCGCCACCGCGGTCTTTGCCGCGATTGCCGGCGCTGGAATATCCAGGCGGTAGCCGTAGAGTTCTTCGCGCATCTGCTGCACCCGCATCTGCGGCCGCAGCTTCCAGATCCCGGTCACCGGCTCGCACAGGCGCAGGCGGTCCGCCTCGTAGGTGTCGATCACGCTCGAGCTGAAGCGCATCAGTGCCTCGTGCCGCGCTTCGCACAGATCGGTCCTTGCGGTCTGCGCTTTCAGGCGCAGCGCCAGCAGGGCCTGGGCCGCCTCCATCCGGCGCTTCTCCAGGGCCGCCGCCTGCAGCGCATCGTTGCGGTCGGCCACCGCCTTGCGCAGCGTCTCGAGCTCGGTCTGCGCCGCGGCCAGCTTGGCGTTGCTGGCCGCCAGCTCCGCGCGCAGCCCGCCCAGCTCCTGCCCCTGGACCGAGGCCGCCTGGCGGATGCGGGCCAACTCCGCGCCGGTCTTGTCGCTCTCTTTCTTGAGCTTGTCGGCCTCCTGGGCCTTGCTCTGCAGCTCGTTGCGCTCCTTCTGGATCGCGGCATTGTCCGACTGCAGGCGCTGCAGCTGCTGCTGCATCTGCAGCATCTGCGCGCGTTCGCGGTCGGCCTGTTGCGCTGCGACGCGGGTCGACGGCGCTGCGCACAGGAGCAGCACCAGCATCGCCGCGCCGAACGGCCGAGGCGCCAAGCGTCTCATGCGGATTTCAGCCATGCTAGAAGCGCCCCAGGATATCGAGATACCACTGGTTGATCTCGAAGTTCAAAGGGGCGTCGATCGGCTTGGCAGCGCTGTACCGCAGGGCCACCGAGGCGTTGGTGCCCAGGCCCAGGTTGACGCCCAGGTACGGACCCTTCTGGTCGGTGCCACCCAGGTGGTAATCCGGCGAGGTGAAGGCATCGACGACGGCGTCGCGCTCCAGGTAGCGGTAGCCGCCGAACGCCTGCCATTCCCCGAACCGCTTGAGCTCGTGCCGGCCGGCCAGCAGGCCGAGCTGGTAGCCGCTCACGCGCGGGCGCTCGATGCCGTTCTTGCCGCTCTTGTCCAGCGGCAGGGCCTGTGCCGCCGCCCCGATGTGGGCGGCGATTTCGCTGGCGTTGAATCCGACGTTGCGCACGTAGTCGAGGTCCAGGCCCAGTCGCAGCGGATCGAAGCGCGCCAGTTCGAGGTCGACATCGAACTCCAGCTCCCGGAACTGGCCGGCATACGCGTACACCGGCGCGCCGGGATTGCTGAGGAAGTTGATGTCCACCATCGTGTTGCCGCGCTGGCGAAAGAGCGGCGCACTGTCGGCATTGAAGGTGTTGCCGGGCGGATCGGCCGGATTCAGGTCGCCCTGGATGCCGACATAGGAGAAATACGCGGCGCTGAAGCGGTAGGTCGATGCATCCGCCGAACGGTAATCGATGCCGGTCTGGCCGGCGAACAGCCATTGCTCGGGCGCGGTGTTGTACGGCCCGAGCTGGTTCGAGGACAGCGGATGGGCGCCGGCCTTCACGAATCCCTGCAGGTCGGCACCAAAGCGCGGCGTGAAGCTGGCCAGGATGCCGTCGAATCCGAGGTCCCGGTACCAGACGAGATCGGACGAAAGGCTCGGGACATCGGAGCTCAGGTACGGATTGATGAAGCGCCCTCCCGTCACCCTCACATTGGCGTTGGGCGACCATTGCAGGTAGGCCGTGTCGATGCCCGCCGAGAACGGGCGCCCGTAGCGGCCCTGGAAGGCATTGGCCGAGACCGGGCTGGCGCTGGCATCGTCGCCGGTCGTCGTTATCAGGCGCACGTCGGCGCTGAAGTTTTCATCGAGCGCGACATCGACGCCCAGGCGTGCGCGCAGGCGCAGCTGGTCGCGCGAGTGCGTGGTCGACAGCGTCGTGCCCAGCGGCAGCTGGTAGTAGTTGTCGACCGCGGAGGGCAGCGAACTGCCGCTGGGGTAGTCCTCGCGCTCGCCCCGGAAGCGCACGTCGCCGTACCAGTTCAGCTTGTACAGCCAGGACGGCAACGCGCCGGGATCAGCCCAGTGCTCCTCCTTGGCCTTGACCAGCACCTCCTGCTTGAGGTCCTCGCGCAGTTCATCCTTCACGGTCTGCGGCACGTAGGGAACCCGCACCACCGGGGCCGGCACGACCGTGACCGGCGGCGTGGCATCCGGCGCCGAAAGCACGGCCGGATCGACCCCGGCCTGGCGCAGCATGTCCTGCGCCTTGGCGGCCGTCAGTACGCCCTGGTCGACGAGCGTGCGGATCAGTGTGATCAGCGTGGAGAGCAGCGCCTCGCCGCTGGGCGCCGCCTCGGGCGGGGCCTCGGCGGCGAGGGCCGGCGCGGCCGCCAGCAGCGGCGCGTACATGGCGGCGAGCGCGCCGCGCATCCACAGGATTTGCAGAAAATTTCGTTTCATGAAGGCCAAAATAACGTTTCACGCATCGCTGGAGGTCACCCGGATGCGCAGCGGTTGGGGCAGGTCCTGGGGCACGGGGGTCGACAGCCCACCGAGTTGATTCAAACCGGCGCGGATGAGCGCGTCGAGCTCGGGATCGCCGGAGCCGCGCACGATCTCCTCGCGCTGGAAGCGCCCGTCGCGGGTGAGCCAGACGCGGATCTCGATCTTGTAGACGGCGCTCTTGAGCTTGGGATCGCGCGCCAGTTCCTGCGCGATGTGCCGCGCGGTGCTGGAGCCGAAGAGATTGAGCCCCAGGCCGCCGCCACCGCCGCCGCCGACGGTGATGTCGCGCCCGCCGGGCCGTCCGGCCAGGCCGAAGCCGTCCCCCGGGCCGGTGCCCTGGGCATCGACACCCAGCGGACCCGCGGGCGGCTGCTGCGGTGCCGGCTTGGGCTCGTCGACCGGCTTGGGGTCGTCGAGCTTGACCTCCTCCTTGACCTTGGGCGGCTCGGGCGGCTTCTCGGGCGGCTTGGGCGGCGGTGGCGGGGGGATCAGCGAGATCTGCGTGACGCTCTTGTGCTTGCCCGGATCGGTCTTCGTGAACAGCATCGACAGCGCGCCGCCCAGCAGCGCCAGGCCCAGCACCAGGCCGAGCGCCAGCGGCAGCAGCCGGCGCGCCCGGGACTGCGGCTGGGCTCTGGCTTGGGGCGCGAACGGGTCATCCATGGCGGCAGCGATATCCCGGGTGCCGCTCAGTTGACGATGCGCTGGGTCACCAGCCCCAGCTGCGTGATGTCGAGCCGGCCCATGAGGTCGAGCACCGCCATGACCTTTTCGTACTGCACGTGCGCGTCGCCCTTGATCACGACGGGGAAGTCCGGCTCGGCGGCCTTGAGATCGCGCAGGCGCTGCTCGAGCTCCGGCATCGTCACCGGGTAGGCATCGAGGAAGATGCGCCCGTCCTCGGTGATGGTCACGGCCTTGGTGCGCGGCTTGGCGAGGCTGGGCGAATTGCTGGCCTTGGGCAGGTTGACCTTGACGCCCTGGACCGAGGCCGTGGTCATGATGATGAAGATCACCAGCAGCACGTAGGCGAGATCGAGCATCGGCGTGACGTTGATGTCGTCATAGGCCTTGTCCTCCTGGATCTGCATCGCGGTGCACCGTCTCCGTATCTAGGACTTGCAGGCGCGCGGGCTCAGGACGAGCCCACGTGCGTTTCGGCCATCTTGCAGATGAACTCGTCGGAGAACGCCTGCATGTCGGCGCTGATCGCCTTGATCTGCGTGATCAGGTAGTTGTAGCCGAACAGCGAGGGGATCGCCACGCCCAGGCCCGCGACCGTGGCCAGCAGTGCCGCGGCGATGCCCGGGGCGATGGCATTGATGTTCACGTCGCCGGCCGCGGCGATCGAGGCAAAGGTGATCATGACCCCGACCACCGTTCCGAGCAGCCCCAGGAACGGTCCGCCGGAGATGGCGATGGTCAGCAGCACCATCAGGCGGTTGAGCCGTTGCGACTGGCGCACCAGCGTGGCATCGATGCTGGCCTTGATGGCCGCCACCGACTCGGCCGAGAGATCGCCGTTGCGCCGCTCCAGGCGGATGCGCAGCTCGCGCATGCCGGTCTCGTACATCCGCGCCAGCGAGGAATGCGGCAGGGTCTGGTCGTTGAAGCTGCGCGCCACGGACGAATTGGGATCGAGGAATTCGAGCTGGCGGCTGGCGAACCCGGCCAGGAACTGGGCATTGCTGCCGGCGGTGCGGTTGAGGACGATCGCGCGGTTGATCATCACCCACACGGCGATCAGGAACATCACGCCGAGGATCGCGATCACCACCTTGGCGTCGACGGTGAGGCTGCTGAACAGGATCTTGAGGTAACTCGTGCCGCCGGCATCCTCGCCGGCCTCGGAGTCGCCGTAGCCGAGCAGCTTGCCCTCCCCGCCCTGGGCCGCCTCGAGCTGGACCCAGGCCGCGCTGTGCGCCGCGCCGGTCAGCGACAGCGCATCGATCGAGCCCTTGAAGCCCTGGCCGATCGTGATGGGGCCGGCCAGTTCCGGCACCTGGGCCGCGACGTTGGCCACCGGCGCGCCGTTGACGTAGACGATGGCGTGGTCCGACACCGTGACGGCCACGTACGACCACTGCCCGGCGGCCAGCTTGCCACCTTCGGTCGAATCGCGGCCCAGGCGCGCGGAGACCTGGTCGCCGTCGATCTCGATCGACAGCGGCCCCCAGTCGAGCAGGTGGGCACTCTGCGCGCCGGACGGCCGCACCCAGGCGGCGAAGGTGAAGCCGGCCCCGGCAGCCACATGCACGCTGGGGCCGTTGGCAACCGTGAGCGGACTGCCGTTGAACTGCGCTGCACCGCCGAACAGGCCGGTCGGATCCGGCGTGACCCCATCGCCGCTGACCGCGCTGGCGTAGGCGCTGCCGTCCTTGAACGGCAGCTGCCCCTCGCCGAATTCGAGCGCCAGCAGCGTCTGCGGATCGTAGGCCGCCTTGGCGTCGCCGCCGGCGCTCACCTTGTCGTTGCCCGAGTACATGTAGAAATACTCGGCGCTGGAGGCAGGGGAGATGTGCGGCAACTGCACCCAGACCAGGGCCAGCTGGTTGGTGGCATCGTAGAACTCGACGAAGTACTTGAGCGGCGTCTTGTCGTCGTTGGCCACGAAGCGCAGGTCGCCGCCGTCGGGCCGGGCGTCGGTGAACAGGAAGTTGCCCGAGTGCAGGCGCACGGCCACCAGCGCGGGACCGACCGAATCCTTGAGGTCGGCGCCCGTGGGCGAGGTGTTGAGCGTGATCTTCTTGCGGAACTTCCAGTCGCCGCTCCACCAGGCCTGGGCCGACATCGGGAGCAGGAGGAGGAGCACCAGCAGCGCACAGAATCGTTTCATCGGTTCTTCGGCAGGAAAGGGCAGCGCGGAGCGCAAAGTTGGCGCCGCGGTCAAACCGGGCATTGTCACTGCGCCGTATGTCGGGAATTTGACGGACCCCGCCGGGCGTTGCGCCAGCGCCGCTAGAAGTGTCCGTTGAAGTCCAGGAAAAGGGTGTCCACGCCGAATTTGGGCGCCGAATCGATCGACCGGGCCGAGATATATCGCAGCGTCATCGAGGTCGCCCGGGACAGCCCCAGGTTCAAGCCCAGGAACGTCGATTGATTGTCGGTACCTCCCAGCCGGTAGTCCGGCGACGTGAATGCGTCCGGAACGGCATCGCGCTCGAGGTAGCGCGCGCCGGCAAAGACTTGCCAGTCGCCGAGCCGGCGCAGCTGGGCGGCCCCCATCTGCACGTCGAGGTAGTACCCGTCGATCCGCGCATCGTTGACGCCATTGCGCTGCGCGCCGCTGGCCGTGACGACATAGGGCAAGGAGGCGATCGCCGGCCCCAGGCGCTGGGTGATCTCGGTGGCGTTGAAACCGATGTTGCGGACCCAGTCGGCCTGTATCGCCAGCCGGATCGGGTCGAAGCGCGCGTACTCGAACTGGGCCCCGAGGTTGAACACCCGGAACTGCGCCGCGTAGCCATACAGGGGCGCGACCGGCGCGCCGTTCGTGTTCTCCTGGTAGTGCAGGTTGAACATCGTGTTGCCGAACTGGCGGAACAGCGGCGCCGAGTCGTCGTTGAGCGTGTTGTTCGGCGGGTTGACCGGGTCGAGCTTGCCCTGGATGCCGGCGAAGTCGAACAGGGCCACGCCGAGCCGCAGGTTCGATTCGTCGCTGCCGACCCACTTGACCCCGCTCTGCAGCGCGTACAGGACCTGGTCGGAAGCCGTGTTGAACGGCCCCGACTGGTTGGTCTGCAAGGGGTGCGCGCCGGCATTGACGAAGCCGCTCCAGGCGCCCGCCAGCCGGGGGGCGTAGCTCGCCTCCACCCCGTCCAGGCTCAGGTCCGGGGCAAAGATCAGGTCGGACTTGAAGTAGGGGTTGAGCATGCGACCGCCGGTGAAGCGCAGGTCCGGTCGCGCCTGCCACTGCAGATAGGCCAGGTTGATGGCCGCCGAGTACGGGCGCCCGTAGCGCCCCAGGTCGACGTCCAGGTCCACGGGATTCGCGGTCGCATCATTGCCGCCGGCGGCCACCAGCTGCATGCCCGCCTTGAGCTCGTCGTTGACCGCCGCTTCGATGTTCAGGCGCGCCCGCAACTGCAGGAACTCATGGGTGTCGAGCGCGTTGACGATCGATTGCGCGGGGAGCTGGTACCAGTTGTTGATGTTGAGCGCGGCGACCAGTCCGGGGTTCGGGCCGGCCAGCGGGAGCCCGTTGGATCCGGTGCTCTGCCCGTTGTCGGAAGCGAAGTCGTCGCGCAGGTAGCGCAGGCGGATGTCGCCGCCGAACTGGATCCGGCGCACCCAGCCCGGCAAGCTCGACGCGTCGGCGCGGCCTTCCGCACGCGCCTGTGCCCGCACCTCCTGCTGGACCTCCTCGAGCATGTCGCGCCGGACCGCGTCGGTGATGATGGGTTGCACCGGGCCCGGCGTCGCGGGGGCCGCGCCCGGAGCCGGCGGTGCGGCCGCCGCCGGTGGTTGCGCCGGTGCCACGCTGGGCAGGCCGGGAACTTCGGGCGCGTTCAGCAGCGCCGGATCGATGCCGGCCTGCCGGAGCATGGATGCGGCCTTGTCCGCGGTGAGTATGCCCTGCTCCATCAAGGCCCGGATCAGCCGCAATTCGGTCGCCTTGGCCTGCGCGAGGCTGTCGACATCGGCCGCTTGGGCCCCTGCGGCAGCCGCCGACATCAGCGCCAGGAACAGCAGTCGGCTCGCCCGATGACGCGCCGTCGAAAGAGATCGTGTCATGAAGACTTGTGAACGTGTCGCGTCGGAAGCACGCCCGGCGCCGCCTATGCTCCACCGGTACGCGCATTCGCCGAGGCAAGCAACAGAAATTGGCCGCGCGACAGCGCCTGGCGCCGATGGCGTGGTGCAAACCGTCTAGTGTCGCGCCCGATTATTTCCGCATCTTGACGGCAGCGTTCATCGCCCGGTAACGCGGCCGTCTTATCGGTATCGGATGTCGACCGATACTCGCTCGCCTGCCGTCGCCGCGGATCTGGGGCCGATCCTCAAAGCCGCGGTAAGCCTGCACCGCCGCGGGGAACTGCAGCAGGCCCACGCGCTTTACCGTGACATCCTGCGCAAGTCGCCCGATCATCCGCAGGCCCTGTGCGGCCTTGGCGCATGCCTGGCGCAGGGGGGCCACCTGGACGCGGCGATCGACGTCCTGCAGCAGGCCGTGGCCCACAGCGCGAACGCGCAGGATGCGGGCTATGCGGCCGCCAACCTGGGCAACGCGCTGCAGGATGCGGGACGGCCCGAGGACGCCTTGCAGGCATTTTTCTACGCCCAGGACCGCCTGCCCTCCCACCCGGATCTGTACGTGAACGCCGGCAATGCGCTGCGGGCGCTCGGGCGTCGCGACGAGGCCATGGCCAGCTACGACCGCGCGGCCGCCATCGCCGTCGATCATGCCCGCGCGCGCATCGGGCGCGGCGTCCTGCACGACGAGGCGGGACGGCACGAGGCTGCGCGCGTCGAATTCGAAGCGGCCACGCGGGCCGCACCGGCGGATCCTCTCGCCCATTTCAATCACGGCACCGTACTGCACAAGCTCGGAAATCTGCCAGCGGCTGCCGCGGCGCTCGAACGGGCGCTCCAACTGCGCCCGACGCACGCCGAAGCGAACTACAACCTGGGCTTGGTCTACAAGGATCTCGGGCGGCCGGATTCGGCCTTGCGCTGCATGGACGATGCCCTGGCCGTGCGCCCGGATTTCGTCGACGCGCACGTAAGCCGTGGCCACCTGCTCCAAGCGCAGTCGCAATTCGCGCCGGCCCTGGAAAGCTACGAGCGCGCGTTGCGCCTGCGACCCGACGACGGTGGTGTTCTCCTGACCCGTGCCGACGCGCTGCTCGCGCTCGGTCGTCATGCCGAAGCCGCGGAGAGCTACCGGCTCGGGCTGGCCCTCGAGCCGGACCATGCGGATGCGGCCATGGCGCACATGAGCAAGGCGATCTGCCACCTGCTGCTGGGCGATTATGCCCAGGGGCTGCCCGAATTCGAGTGGCGCTGGGGCGATACGCGGATTCATCCGCCCCATCGGTACGCGGTGGACCGACTATGGCTGGGCCACCAGGACCCGGCCGGCGCTACGCTGTTGTTGCATTCCGAGCAGGGCTATGGCGACATCCTGCAGTTCTGCCGCTACGCACCGTTGCTGGCGCGACGCGGCGCGCGCGTGATCGTCGAGGTGCCTGCGCCCTTGCACCCCCTGCTCCAATCGCTCGAAGGTGTCGCCGAGGTGCGCGAGCCGACGCGCGAGATGCCGATATACGATCTCCACACGCCGATGCTCACCTTACCTCTGGCGTGCGCCACTCGCCTGGACACCATCCCTTCGGAAGCCCCGTATCTGGCGCCGCCGCGCAGCGCCCTGGCCGAATGGTCGCAACGGCTTCCGCCCGGCGGCGGCCGGCGCATCGGTATCGCGTGGAGTGGCAATCCGAAACACGGCAACGACGCGCGCCGCTCCATCGGCCTCGAGCGCCTGGCTCCGCTGCTGTCCGAGGCCTCGCACGCCTCGGTGCAATGGATCAGCCTGCATCCGGAACTCGGCGACGAGGACCGCCGCCGCGCCGCCGCCCTAGGGGTACACGATCACGGCGCCCACCTGGTCGATTTTGCGCAGACGGCGGCCTTGATGCATCACCTGGACCTGGTCATCACGGTGGACACCGCCGTGGCGCACCTGGCCGGCGCCTTGGCGCGACCGGTCTGGATCCTGCTGCCCCACGTGCCCGACTGGCGCTGGCTGCTCGATCGCAGCGACAGCCCCTGGTACCCGAGCGCGCGGCTGTTTCGCCAGCCGGCTGACGGCGACTGGGATACGGTCCTGACGGAGGTGAGTGCCGCCCTGCGGGAGCGGCTCCTCAGCCAAGAGACCCCCTCTCCCACGCTGCGGGAGAGGGGAGATTGGGCGGTGACACGCAATTGCACAGCCCTGCGGACCTAGTCGTTCATGCAGACACTCTTCATCAACCTGGATGCGGCGACGCAACGGCGCGCCGCGCTGGAAAAGAACTTTCGCGATTTGGCACCGGCCACGTGGCGCCTGACGCGCGTCCAGGCTCTGGAGGCGGAGCGGGTCGTGGAGCGGGGCTTCCACGGTAGCCTGCGGCCGTCGGAAAAGGCCTGCCTGCTCTCGCATGAGCGCGCGCTCTCGGCATCGCTGGCCGACCCCGATCCTTGCCTGATCGTCGAGGACGACGCCCTCTTCGGTCCCAATACCTTCCGCCAGATCGACCAGCTGGCGGTCCTCAGGGACGAGGGCATCGACCTCGTCTACACGAGCGCGCTGATCGGCGACTGGGTGTCGATCATCAACCAGTTCCTGATGCGCCGGACCCTCTCGCCCAAGGGCGAGGTCTGCCTGCTGCCTCTCAAAGGGGTGGTCTTCTCGGGTGCGGATGCCTACATCGTCCGCAACCGGGCCAAGGCCCGGCTGCTGGGCCTGCTGAGGAGCCTGCCCAGCTACGACGTGCCGTATGACCTGCTGCTGCAAAAGTGGGTTCGCCAGGGCACCCTCAACGCCGTGGTCGTATTTCCGTTCCTCACGTCGCTCTCGCCGAGCGCGGACGATTCGGCCAACGGCAACGCGCAGATCCGCTGGGTGGCAGCCGCCAATTGCTTTCGCCGCATGATGGCCTACGACGCCGACCACTATCCGGGCGACATCATGGCGGGGCTGAGCCGCGTCGATCCTTCGGTCTACGATGCCCAGACCGATAATCTCGCCCAGGTGCTGCGCGTCTTCCTGGCGCGGTCCAACGCCTCGGGCGGCTGAGCGCGCGGCGCTCAGCCGGGCCGGCGCACGGCCACCGAGGCCAGCGCCTGGGCCAGGCGCTCCAGCGGCAGGTCCCAATCGCCGAGCGCCTGCTGGCGCAGCAGGCGCGCTCCGGGATACCACGGGGTGTCCTCGCCACTCGGGAGCCAGCGCCAGTCCGGATTGGCCGGAAGCAGCAGGAAGAGCGGGACACCCATCGCGCCGGCCAGATGCGCGACGGACGTGTCGACGCTGACGACGGCGTCCAGGCAGGCGACCAGGGCTGCCGTGTCGGCGAAATCGCGCAGATGCGCCCGGTGATCGACGATGCCCAGGCGCGCCAACCACGGCTCGTCCCGCGCCGGCAGATCGGTCTGCAGCAGATGCCATTGAACATCCGCACCGGCCAGCGCAGACAGCTGCTCCAGGCCCAGGGACCGGTAACGATCGTTGAAATGCAGCGCGTTGCCGCTGCAGGCGATGCCGATGCGGCGGCCCTGCGGCGCGCTTGCGCCACCGGCCCCCAGGCGCGCCCGCCAGTGCGCGCGCCGCTCAGGCGATGCCCGCAGGTAGGGCACGGACGGTATCGTTTCGAGCGTGGTTCGCAGGTGGTACGCAAGGCTCAGCAGCGGACACTGCCAGTCGACCCGCGCCAGCGGATCGCCTTCCGTGACGACCTGGCTCACGCCCTGCACCGAGCGCAGCAGCTCGCGCAGCGGCCGCTGCACGCCCAGGACCACGCGGGCGCCGCGCGCCGCCAGCGGCGCGGCGAAACGCGCGAACTGTATCGTGTCGCCCAGGCCCTGCTCGCAGCTCAGCAACACGGTCTTGCCCGACAAGGATTGCGCGCCGGTCCATCTGGCGATGCCCTCGATCGGCGGCGTCGCCAGTTCGGGCACCTCAAGCCGCGCTTCGAAGTCCGCCCAGGCATGCGGCAGTTCACCCAGCATCAGGCGCGCCAGTGCGCGCTGGAAGCGATACAGGGGTGTGGCCGGATCGAGCGCCACGGCCCGCTCCAGGCTTTGCCGGACCTCGGCATGGCGCGCCAGCGCGTTGAGCACGCTGGCGCGATCGGCCCACAGGTCCGCCCGCCCCGGCTCCAGCGCCAGCGCGCGATCCGTGCTGTGCAGCGCCGCCGCATGGCGGCCCAGGCGAGCCAGGCACTGGGCGTGCACCTGCAAGGCCTCTGCGGAGTCGGGCCGCAGCGCCAGCGCGCGCTCCAGCACCGGGATCGCCTCGTCGTCGCGACGCTCCTGGTACAGCGCCGCACCCAGCAAGCGGTGCGCATCGAAGAGCTCGGGGTCGTACTGCAGCAGGCCGCGATAGGCGTTGATGGCCTCGGCGCGCTCGCCGCGGCGGTGGCGCTCGGCCGCGCGCGCCAGCAGCAAGGGCAGCTCGGGTTGGACCACCTTGCAGCGCCGCAGGGCCAGGCGCGGGTAGGCGCTCAGCGGCGCCACGTCGATGCGGCGCGCCAACGCCTCGCCCCCGCCGGATCGAGCCAAAGCACCCAGCCCCAGTTCGAGTTGCGCCAGCGGCGTCGCCCAGTCGCCGGCCCGCGCCTGGCGCAACAGGCGCATGCTCGGGTACCAGGGGCTATCGCTGCGATCGAGCATCCAGCGCCAGTCGGGATCGGCCGCCAGCAGCAGGAAAACGGGCACGCCGAGCGCGCCGGCCAGATGCGCGACCGCCGTGTCGACGCTCACTACGGCATCCAGGCAGGCTATCAGCGCCGCCGTATCGGCGAGGTCATGCAGTTCGTCGCGGTGATCGACGATGCCGGCCTCGGCCAAGACGGGCGCATCCTGGGCGCGCAGCTCCTTCTGCAGCAAGTGCCACCGGCAGGACGTCGTGGCGCCCAGCGCGTGCAGCACGGGCAGCAGGCGCTCCAGGGCCATCGAGCGCTGTGCATCCGCGGCGTGGGCCGGATTGCCGGAGACGGCCACGCCGATGTGCAGGCGGCGCCCGCCACCGGACGCGGCGGCGAGCCGCGCGCGCCAGGCGCTCACCGACGCCTCGGGCACGCTCACGTACGGAAACGTGCCCGCGCACAAGCTGCGCTCGTTGACGCCCAGCCGCTGCGCGGCGCTCAGCAGCAGGCACTTGAGATCGAAGGACGGTACCGCCGCATCCGCGCTCAGTACCTGCGCCACGCCCGTCACGCCGGCCATCAGGCGCGCCAGCGCAGGCGGTACGCCCAAGAGCACCCGCGCGCCCTGTGCGGCCAGCAAGGGAATGAAACGCGCGAACTGGATGGCATCGCCCAGCCCCTGCTCGTGGCACAGGAGCAGCGTGCGCCCCGCGAGCTCCTGGCTGCCATCCCAGAACGCGCCGCCATCGGGCATCGGCGTGAACAAGGCCGGGACCTGCTGGCGCCATTCGTAGTAGTCCCAACCCGGATCGAAGCGGCCCAGGGCGAGGTAGCGCAGGCCCAGGTTGAACTGGGCATGCGGGTCGGACGGCGCCGCGCGCGCCGCGCCGTGCAACTCGGACAGCATCGCGTCGTCGCGCCAGTCCGCCGCGGCCAGCAGAGCGGCAGCGTGCGCCCGCCCATCGTCGCGCGGCGCCATCTCCAGCAGCTGCGTGCGCAGGCGCTCCAACGGCGTCCGCCAGTCGCCCAGCGTCGACTGGCGCAGCAGGCGCGCGCTCGGGTACCACGGGCTGTCCGTGCGCTCGAGCATCCAGCGCCAGTCGGGATTGGCCGGCAGCAGCAGGAACAGCGGCACGCCGAGGGCGCCCGCGAGGTGCGCCACCGAGGTGTCGACGCTGACCACGGCGTCCAGGCACAGGGCCAGCGCCGCGGTATCGCAGAAGTCCTGGAGCGCGGACCGGTGATCGACGATGCCCAGCCGCGCCAGCCAGGCTTCGTCGGGCGCACGCACGTCCCTTTGCAACAGGTGCCATTGCAGCGCACCCGGCGGCAGGCTCTCGAACCACGGCGCCAGTTGCTCGAGCGGGATCGAGCGGTGGCGGTCGTTGCCGTGCTCCGCATTGCCGCTGAACACCAGGCCCACGCGCAACGGGCGCCGCGCGCGCGCCGGCGCCGGGGCCGACATCGCATCCGTCGCGCCGGGCAGGCCCAGCCTTGCCTGCCAGTGGCGTGCACGCGCTGCCGTTGGATGCAGGTACGGCACCTGGCAAGGGATCGTCGCCGGCGTCGTGCGCAGGCGATGGGCGACGCTCATCAGGTCGCATTGCAGGTCCAGCGGCGGTACCGGATCGCCGGTGGTGATCACGCGGATGCCATCGCCCAGCGAAGCGAGCAGGCGGTAGAGCGGCGCCGGCACCAGCAGGACCACCCGCGCACCGCGCGCCACCAGCAGCGGCGCAAAGCGGCAAAACTGCAAGGTGTCGCCCAGGCCCTGCTCGCAGTGCAGTGCCAGCGTTTTTCCGGCGAGCGATTCGCTGCCCTGCCAGATCGGTGCGTCCCCGGGCACCATGCCCGATACGCGATCTCGCGCCTCGTAGTGTTCCCAGCCGGCCTCGAAGTTTCCCAGCGTGAGCAGCAGCAGGCCCAGGTTGAAGCGCGCCATGCGGTCATCCGGGTCGATCGCCACCGCGCGATCGAAGCTGGCGCGCGCCTCCTCGATCCGACCCAGTTCGGCCAGGAGGCCGCCGCGCTGCGACCAGCCCTGGGCAAGCTGCGCGTCCAGTTGCAGCGCGCGTTCCAGCGCGGCCAGCGCGTCGCCGAGCCGGCCCAGCGAGCGCAGGGGCGCCGCACGGCTGCACCACGCCAAGGCCAGCGCGGGATCGAGTTCGAGGCAGCGGTCCAGGCTGGCCAAGGCCGCGTCCCACCGCCCCTGGTCGTTCAGGGCCTTGGCGTGGTTGAGCCAGATGTCGGCCGTGCCCGGCTCGAGCGCGCACGCCCGTTCCAGGTGCTGGAGCGCTTCGGCCGGGCGCTTGAGCGCGTCGAGCGCCAGGGCCCGGTTGCTCCAGTAGGCGGCCACGCCGGGCCCCAGCGCCAGCGCGTGGTCGTACGATCGCAGCGCGTCCGCGTGGCGCCCCGCGGCCTGCTGTTGCAGGCCCAGCGCATTCCACGCCGGGGCGAAATCGGGGCGCAGGGACACCGCACGCTCGAAGCTGGCCACCGCCTCGGCGCCACGTCCCAGCTCGACGAGGGTCTGGCCGCGCAGATGCCAGACCTCGGCGAAGTCGCCGCGAACCGCGAGCGCCCGGTCAAAATGCGCCAGCGCCTGCGCAGGGTCGCCCTGGGTGCGCAGCGCCGCGCCCAGCAGGCGCAAGGCATCGAACTGGCGCGGATCGAGCGCCAGCACCTCGCGATAGCCGCAGATGGCGGCCGCCACCTCGCCGCGCTGATGCTGGGCGATGACGCCCAGGAGCCGCGCGCGCACGGCGGCCGGCGTGGCGCCGGGGCCGGGAAGCGTGGGCTTGGGAATCGCCGCCATCGGCAGGTGTGCTCCCGCTGACCTAGGCCGCGAAGGCGCTGCGCAGCAGCCCGGCCAGCCGCGCCAGCACCGGTTCCCAACTACCGCGCCCCGGCTGGCGCAACAGGCGCGCGCTCGGGTACCAGGGGCTGTCCTCCCGATCGAGCAGCCAGCGCCAGTCCGGCGCGTGTGGCAGCAGCACGTACAGCGGCCGCCCCAGCGCACCGGCCAGGTGCGCAAGCGCCGTGTCCACGCTCACCACGGCGTCCATGCAGCATGCCAGCGCGGCGGTCTGGGCGAGGTCGGCCAGTTGCGCACGGTGATCGACGATGCCGAGCCTCTGCATCGCCGCGCCGTCGGCCGCGCGCAGGCGGTCCTGCAGCAGATGCCATTCCACATCGCGCGCACCGATGGCCGCCGCGAGGGCCTGCACCACGGGCAGGAACTGCGCCAGCGCGATCGAACGCTGGGCGTCGTTGGCGTGATCCGGATTGCCGCTGCAGGCCAGGCCGATGCGCAGGATCCGGCCCGCGCGCGACGCGGCGCGCTGCGGTCCGGCGCCCTGCCCTGCGGCGCTGGCCGCCTCCAGCCGCACGCGCCAGTCGCGCACCTGATCGGCCCCGGGATGCAGGTAGGGCACCTGCCCGGGAATGGTCTCGAGCCTCGTGCCCAGGCGGTGCGGCAGGCTGAGCAGGCGGCATTGCAGGTCCACGGGCGGTAGCGGATCCCCGTCGGCAAGGACGCACACGCCGCCGTCGAGCGTATGCAGCAAGCCCTGCAGCGCCGCGGGCACGACGAGGATCACCTGCGCCGCATCGCGGGCGAGGACGGTCGCATAGCGGCAGAACTGGATCGCGTCACCGAGCCCTTGCTCGGCATGCAGGACGATGCACCGGCCGGCCAATTCCTGGCGCCCGTCCCAGACCGGCACGCCCGGCAGCGTGGCTGGCAGCGTGCACGCGCAGAGCCCCGTGGCATGTGCGCGCTCCTCGTAACCCTGCCATCCGGCGGCGAGGTCCCCGAGCGTCAATTCGACGGCCCCGAGATTGAAGCGGGCCTGGCGGTCGTGCGGCGCGATCTGCACGGCGCGCTGCAGGCTCTGGCGGGCCTGCGCGTAGTCGCCCAGCGCCGCCAGCGTGCAGCCGCGTTGGGCCCAGGCGCTGGCGTGCTGCGGCGCCAGCGCGAGCGCGCGCTCGGTGGCCGCCAGGGCTGCCGCCAGGTCGCCGAGCGCCCGCAGCGGCGCCGCCCGTCCGCCGTGTGCCGCTGCCAGGTCCGGCGCCAGCGCGAGCGCCCGCTCATAGCTGGCGAGCGCGTCGGCCGGCCGGCGCAGCCGATTGAGCACCGAGGCGCGGGCGCACCAATCATCCGGCGCCGCGGCGTCGAGCGCCAGCGCCCGGTCATAGCAGGCCAGCGCCTCGACCGGGTGACCCAGGCGATCGTGTGCCAGCGCCAGGTTGCCCCAGGCCACGGCGACCTCGGGCGCGAGCGCGACCACGCGCTCGGCCGCGTTCCGCGCCTGCTCCGGTCGGTCGAGTGCATCGAGCCACATGCCCAGCCGCGTCCATGCGGCGGCCTGGTGCGGCGCCAGCGCGAGGCTGCGCTCGATGCTCTGCACCGCCTCGGCGATCCGCCCCAGGCGCTCCAGGGCCTCGGCACGCAGTGTCCAGACCTCGGCGAAGTCGGCACGCACCGCGATCGCCCGGTCGTACAGCGCCAGGGCCGAGGCCGCGTCGCCACGGGCCCACAGGGCCGCGCCGAGCAGGCGCAAGGCGTCGAACTGCCGCGGCTGCTCCTCGAGGACCTCCCGGTAGCCGGCGCTGGCAGCATCGATGTCCCCGCTCTGATGCAAGGCGATGCTGCGCAGCAGTCGTTCGCGCAGCGGCACGCGGGCTGCGATCGCCATCGCTCAGCCCGCCGGCTGCGCGGCCGCGCACGGGGCGACGCCGCCATGGCGTGCCCACAGCGCGCTGCGCACGGCGACCACGACGGACGGCCAATCACCGGGGGCCGGCTGGCGGAACAGGCGCGCGCTGGGGTACCAGGGACTGTCCTCGCGGCGCAGGTGCCAGCGCCAATCGGCGGCAAAGGCCAGCAGCACCCATACCGGGCGGCCCATCGCACCGGCCAGATGGGCCAGCACGGTATCGACGCTGATGACCAGGTCGCACAGCGCGATCACGGCGGCCGTATCGGCAAAATCGCGCAGTTCCGGTCCGAGGTCCTCGATCGCCGGCTGCTGCCGGAGGCAGGCGCGATCGGCGTCGTTGACCTGCGGCTGCAGGGCCAGCAAGCGCCAGCGCGCCGACGACGCCGCGCAGGGGTCCGCGCCGCCGCCGTCCCTGCCGGGCAACACCAGCGCCGGCACCAGGCGCTCGAGCGCGACGCTGCGGCGCCGGTCATCGGTGTTGGCCGCGTTGCCGGCCCAGGCCAAGCCGATGCGCGGCCGAGGATCGTCGCCCAGGCGCTGGCGCCAGCGCGCTACGCGCTCGACCGGTGCGGCGATGTACGGAACCCTTCCGGCGGCGGTCGAACCCGCGGCGCCCAGCGTGTACGGCACGCTCATCAGCGGGCAGGCCAGGTCCACGCCGGGCAGCTCCTCGCCCTGGGCCAGCACCTGGTCGGCGATGCCCGCGCCGCGCAGCAGCGGCGCCAGCGCGGGCTGGACGCAGAGCACGGTGCGCGCCCCCCGTTCCCGCACCAGCGCCGCATAGCGCACGAACTGGAGCGTGTCGCCGTAGCCTTGCTCGTGCTGCAGCAGTACGCTGCGGCCGCGCAGCGCGGCGCCCGCGCCTGCCGCGGTCCAGCGCGGCAGGCTGCGCGCGCACCCGGGCACGCGCAGCGCGGCAGCGGCGCCCGGGCGTCGCGATCCGCTCTCGCGCCACTCGAAATCGGGCCAGGCCTCGGCAAGTCGCTCCTGGGCCAGCAGGCACATGGCCCGATAGACATGCGCATCGGCGTGATCGGGGCGCCGTGCCAGCACGCCGTCCAGCTCCTCGCGCGCCGCATCGTGGCGACGCAAGGCCATCAGGATGACGGCCCGGCTGACCCGGGCCGCCTCGAAATCCGGCTGCAGGGCCAGCGCGCGCTCGACGTCGGCCAGCGCATCGTCGTAGCGTTCGAGCGCGTACAAGGCATTGGCCCGGCCGGCCAGCGCCGCCGCATCCGCGGGCGCGCCGGCCAGCAACGCGTCGTAGTCGGCCAGTGCCTGCTGCGCCCGGTGGGCCTGGGTCAGCGCCACCGCGCGGTTGGCTCGCGCCATGCGGTGGCCCGGCGCCAGCGCCAGCGCCCGATCGAACGCGGCCAGCGCCTCGCCCAGGCGACCCTGCAGCAGCAGGCAATTGGCGCGCCCGGCGTTGGCGTCGACGCTGCCGCCGTCCTGGGCCAGCGCCGCGTCGAAAGCCTCCAGGGCCTGCGCGTAGCGGTTCAGCGATTCCAGCGCGATGGCCTTGCCGACCAGTGCGAGCACGTTGCCGGGCGCCAGCGCGCAGGCGCGCTGGTAGCTCGCCAGCGCCTCGCGGAACTGCCCCAGGCCACGCAGTACCTCGCCCAGGCTCAGGTGGATCAGCGCCTCGGCAGGCTGCGCGCGGGCCGCCGCCGCGAGCGTGTTGTGCGCCTGCACGAGTTCGCCGCGCTGGTGCAGGCACACGCCCAGCAGGTGCAGGGCCTGGGCGTTGCGACCCTGCACGTTCAGCACGCGGCGGTACAAGGTCTCGGCCTGCAACAGCTGCCCGGCGCCGTGGAGTTGCGCCGCCTGCGCCAGGACCTCGCCGACCGCGCCGCACTCGGCCAGGGCTGCGCGGGGCAAGGCCGCCGCGGACCCGCCCGTGTTCACCGCGTACCGGGCGCGGGCGCATCGCTGCGCTCGCCCTTCTTATCGCCCTTGCCGTTGTCACCCTTGCCGTTGTCGCCAGCGCAGTCCTCGTCGTCCTTGGATGCCCCGGCACAGTTGTCGAAGCCGATGAACTCGCCGACGATGCGCATCGGACGCTGGCTCGCCGCGACGGCCGCCTGTTGCTGCTGCGCCAGCGCCTCGCGCTGGGCCTCCTCGACCACGCGATCACCGGCGCTGGTGCCGGTCGAGGGCGGCAGCGGCGGCGGCGGTGTCGCCACGACCGCACCACCGCTGACCCCGCTGGCGGCCTGGATGTTGCCCGCATTGAGCACGAGGTTCGTGCCCAGCGTCACCGTGCCCGACTGGGCCCGGATGCCGGCCTCGCCGGCATCGACGTAGCCGGCCGGGGCCATCAGGTTGATGTTGCTGGGCGGCTGGTTGGCTTGCGTGACGAGCGCGCCGATGCCGCTGCCGGTCACCGTGGAGGACAGGTCGAGCTGTTCGACGCCATTGGAATCGACGATCAGCTGCGGCGGCGGGACGACCGCGACGTCGCGCGGCCCGCGCCCCGCGTCGAGGTTCGCCAGCGACGACCAGAGGTCGATATCACCGCCGGCCACCGTGAACACCCGCGACTGGTACACGTCGACGCTGTCGCGCGCCATGCCGATGATGTCGCCGCCGCCGTAGGTGAAGATCCCCAGCTGCGACGGGATCTTCGATTGCGTGAAGGTCGGCGGCGAGGCCTGGCCGACGATCACCGCGCCCTGGGGCGCGAAGAACGCCAGGCTGCCGGTCTGCTCGACCTTGAGCTCGTTGTAGTCCATCTGGATGTCGTTCAAGCCGGCCGGCGTCGAGGGCGCGTAGGCCTGGGCGAAGGCGGTCAACTGCTTGGCATACGGCGAGCCGCTGCCGGTGAGCCGCCCCGACGCCGCCAGCTGCTCCTCGCTGGTCCCGGCCACGGCCAGCACATTGGCCATCAGCTGGCGCATGCCGCTTTCCAGGACGGAGGGCGACAGCGCGGCCAGCGCTTTCGAGAAAGCCGAACCGGCCTGGTTCACCGACGCCGGCGCGGCCAGCCCCAGCGCGATCACGCTGGCCAGGGCGGGCGGCAGTCCCTGCAGGGCCTGTGCCTGCAGCGTCGATCCGTCGCTGGCATTGGCGAAGACATTGTTGAGCACGAACTGGCGCAGCGCCTGGTTGTCGTTGTTCAAGGCCGGGAACAGGTCGCCGAAGGCGACATAGGCCGGTGCGAACGTGTCGCTGTTGTTGCTGGCGACGAATAGCTGGTTGTTGATCACCTGGATCGCCGAGGCCAGCTTGACGCCGCCCAGGGCCAGCTGCGCCGGCGAGAGCTGGGCCAGGTCCTGGTTGAAGGTGGACTGGGGATTGCCGACCGAGCTGCGGTCGGCCAGGCCCGCGGACAGTGCAGCCACCAGCGGCGCCAGCGACGGATCCTTGGCCAGCTGCGCGACCACCTGCTGGTTGAGCGCGCTGGCGGCCGTGCCGGTCGAGGCGAAGGCGTCGTACTGCACGAAGTTGGTGATGACCCCGGCGTAGTCCGGGGTGGCGGCGAGCCCGTTCGAGCCGACCCCGGCCCCGGCCGCGACGACCAGCGAGGCGCCGACGGGGCTGAGGTTGGGATCATCCAGGTTGCCGCGCGAGACGATGCCCAGGCCGCCGCTGCCCAGGTTGATCGCCCCGCCCGCGATCACCTGCAGGGCGCCCGGTCCGTCGATGGTGATGCCCTCGAACTCGTTGCCCTGGACGAAGCTCATGCCCTGGCCCGACGACACCGTGCTCAGGCTCGCCGCGTTGCTGTTCTGCAGGTCGATGATCGTCAACTGGTTCGGATTGCCACCGATCTGGCCGCCCGCGGCCACCTCGGTGGTCTTGGGGATGTCAAGGTAGATGCCGTCGATGGAGCCGGTGCGGGCCACGACCTCCGCACTGGTCGGATCGCTGGCGTGCAGCGACGCACCGCCGCTGCCCTGGTAATAGGTCTGCAGGCTGCCCTGCGTCAGGTCGTTGTTGGCCGAGGGACTGGCCGCGAGCGGCAGCACGCTGGGGTCGGCCTGCGACATCAGCACGGAAAGGCTGGTGATGGAACCGTCGGCCAGCAGGCTGAGCTGCCCGGTCGCCGAGGGCGCCATCATGATGGTCGCCCCGGTGCTGTCGGGCACGGTTCCCAGGATGACGTTGGACCCGGACAGCGAACCGCCGAAGGCCGTCAGCAGCAGGTTGGGCGGCGCGATGTGATAGTTGTTCAGCGCGATATCGGGCACCTGGGTATCGGGGTTGCCGTTGGCGAGCGTGTCGAGCGTCAGGTTGCCGGCCGCCACGCGCGCGTCCAGCGTCGAGTTGCTGTCGTAGGTCAGGAACTGGGTCTGCCACGAGGCCGGTGCGTTCTTGTTCCGGTTGGCGCTGTTGCCGACATTGATCAGCGCCGGTTCGGCGATGGTCGGGTTGAAGCTCGGATCGAACTCGGCCGTTTCGCGCGCCTGCAGGATCAGGTCGTTGCCGCCCTGCGCGAGGCGGATGCTGCCGTACTGATCGCTGTTGGGATTGCTGATGAAATTGGCCGCGCCGAGGCGGAACGCACCGTCCTGGTCGTAGTAAAGACCCTGGATCACCGAGCCCTGTACCACCGAGACGCCGGCGTTGACCGTGAGCGCCCCGGTGTTGCGCTCGCTCACGCCGCTGCCACTGTCGTAGCCGTTGCTCGCCACCACGGCCCCCACCTCGGTGATGTTGCGGCCGGCATTGACGCTGACATTGCCGCCGCCGAGCGCACCGAATCCCTGCTGGAACTGCGCGAAGTCGACGAACCACACGGTCGGCGCCGCCGTGGTGGCCAGGCCGCCGCGCAGCAGCCATTCGGTGATGTCCTGGGTGCTGCCGTCGGAATTGAGGTTCGGATCGGCACCGAGGACGTCGCGTCCGGCAGCGATGCTCAGGTCGCCGCCGTACTGCGTCAGCACCACGTCGACGGTCTGCCTGGCGTTGTTGACGGTGGACGTCAGTACCGGAAAGCTCAGGGGGTTGCCGGACCCATCGACCGCGAGCACATTGGCCACGCCGGCCGTGTAGACCACGTTGCCCTGCTGGTTCGCGCCGTTGTCGAGCAGCACGTCCTGGCTGGCGTTGAGCGCGATCGTCCCCGTGCCGGTGCGCACGGTCACCGGGTTGCTGGCCGACGCGGTGCCGATCGTGAGGTCGGCGGCCGCGGCGCCGGTGCGGTTCGGATCGGCGGCGGCGAGGTCGGCGCCTGCCGTCAGGATATAGCTCCAGCTATCGCCCGCCGTGGCAACCGTGCTGCTGAGCTTGGCCCCGGCCGCGGTCGCGGCGAAGCCGTCGCTGATGCTTTCGTTGACGGCGATCCCGCCACCGGCGCGCAGGACCAGCGCGCCGGGCGTGCTGGTCGCCAGCGTGCTGCCGCCGTAGCGCCACAGGTAGGCACCCGTACCGGAGTCCGTGGCCGCGAAATCCAGCACCGAGCTGCCGGCCGAGGCGATCGTGATCGTCCCGGTGGTGTCGATCTGGACCCCGGGGCGCAGGCTGAAGCTGCCGAGCGCGGATAAGCGCGCAGCGATGCCCGCCTGGCCGGCGGCCATGTAGTTCTGCGCATCGGACTGGATCGTCGCCATCAGGCTGCCCGCCGGGAGGGTCGGATCGAGGCTCACGTTCGGATTTGCGGCGATCGACGCGTTGTCCGCGGCCGAGTACACGTGGACGGCCTCGACGATCTCCTCGTTGATGCCGGTCTGCGTGGTGGCCGCGTCGTTGAGCGCGCCCGTGAGGACCGCACCCGTGGCGGCCGTGATGGCCACGTCGTTGCCCACCTGGGGTGCGCGCAGGACGATGCTCCCGCCGTTGCCCGTGCCGCTGCCGCCGACCGCGATCGTCGAGCCCGATTGCAGGACGATGGCATCGAGGGTCGGGGCCGGGTTGGCGACGATGCGCGACGAGATGAGCACCTGGCCGCCGTTGCCAGCGCCGGCACTCGTGCCGCTTGCGCTGGCATTGAGCGTGGCCCCGGTCTGGAGCAGCACCTGGTCGTTGGCGTACAGCGCGATGCGGCCGCCGTTGGCGCCGCTGGCATCGAGCGTTCCGCCGATGGTGATCGATCCGTCGCCCGCGCCGTTGCCGCCATCGGCCTCGAGCGTGATGCTCGAGGCCTTGAGCGTATCGGTGCTGGCGACGACGAGATCGCCCGTGCGCGCGCGCACGTCGATGCTGCCGGCACCGGCGGTGCCGGTCGCGACGTTGAAGGTCTGCACCAGCGCGGACAGGCTGGCGATGCTGCCCGCGTCGACCGTGAAATTGGCGCCGGCCGCCGAGCTGCCCGGCACAGCGAGCAACGTGCCGCCGAGCGCCACGGTGCCGTTGGCCGCCGACAGCTCGAGGCTGCCCGCGTCGCCGGCCGTTCCGGCGCCGCCGATATCGAGCGTGGCCCCGGCACTCTGCACGATGGAACCGTTGGCGCTGGTGAGCGATATGCCCCCGGCCGATACGTCGGCGCTGGTGGACGCGAACTGCTGCGTCAGCCCGGCCACGCGGATCGATGCGCCGCTCAGCAACGTGATGCCGTCCGTGGAGGCCGGACCCGTGGTGGTGATGTCCACGACGCCGGCGGGCAGGTCGATGCGGCCGCCCATCGTCAGGTTCTGCGCCGAGATCGACAGCGAGGCACCCAATTGCGTCTGCTCGGCGGCGGCCGCCGGTCCGGATGCCGAGATCGTCAGCGCGCCGGGCACGGCGATCGTCGCATCCACGCCGCGCTGCGCGGTGATGCGCGTGGCATCGATCGACAGGCTGGTGCCGGCGCCGGCGACGGCCAGGCCGGGCGTGGTGCCCACGGCACCGGTGAAGAGCAGGTCGCCCGTTCCGGCCACGGTCTGCGCGCCGCCCTGGCTGGCGGCGCCGACGCGCCCGGTCGCCGTGAGCGCGACCGACGAGAAGCCGCTGATGGCCACGCTGCCGGCAAGCGTGATGCTGCCGTCGTCGACGGTGGTCGCCGCCGCGTCGATGGCCAGGGTGCCCGTGCCCGTCCCCGCGTTGGAAATGCTGGAGCCGGTGGGGCTGTTGAGCGTGACGTGCCCCGCCGCCAGCGTGAGCTGGTCGGTACCGGTACCAAAGCCGGAGATCCCCGGACCGATCAGCGTCAGGCTGTCCAGCGACGGCGAACCGCCGGGCAGGATCTGGCCCAGCGACGCACTGCCGTAGACGTCGACCCCGCCCACCGTGCTGATCGTGAGATTGCGCGCCGCGCCTATCGTCTCGAGCAGGGTGGGCGTGAGGTTGAGCCCGGTGCTGCCCGCGGGTACGGCACCCAGGTTCAAGGTGGTCGCCGACAGGTCGAGATTGTTCGCCTGCAGCGCGAATCCCGATGCGTAGGACTGCGTCGCCGTGGCGTCGAACAGCACGGAGTTGCCCTCGATCAGGGTCCTGCCGGCCACGCTCAAGTCGCCGATCGTCGCCGTCCCCGGCGCCGATGCGCCGCTGCGCGTCAGCGATGGGGGGGTGGCCACGTTGCCCACGTACAAGGCCGCACCATCACCGGTGACCTCGATGGCCGTCGTGGGCGGATCCTGCTGGCGCGAAGCGATGATCCCCAGGCCATCGCCCAGGCTCACGCTGGCACCGGACAGCAGCACCTGCCCGGCGATCAAGGGCGAGCTGGTCGACTGCACGCTGACCGACGTGGTCGGGACCGGGTTGGACAGCACGATCGTGCGGCCGCTGCCGGTGTCGATCGCGCCCAGGATCAAGGTCTGCGCATCGAGCTGGCTCAGCAGGCCGGCGTCGATCTGCAAGCTCGACTGCGGCGTCGACGGCGCATCTGCCGCGGCCGCCGGATTACCGACCACGATCTGCGGCACATCGATGGCGATCTCGGCACCGCGGCCGCCGGCGGCCGGCGCGGCCTCGATGGTGGAGGCCAGCAGGATGGCGCCGGCATCGAGCTGCAAAGCCCCGGCGTCGGGCCCGAGGCGTTGCGCCACCTGGCCCGCCTCGGCGGCAGCGGTGGCGAAGAACTGGCTGCCGTAGTAGGACTCGAATTCCGACAGCGTGTCGAATTGCGCCCGGTCGTAGACGCGAAACGCGCTCCAGAGCGAGGCACCGGTACCGGCGGCGGCAAAGCCCAGCTTGCCGGCGACCACGACGGTGCCGTCCGGCTGCCGCTGCGGACTGGTGGGGTTGATGTCCGCATAGCCACTGACCGCCTCGACCGCGAACGCGCCCGGCAGCAGCGCGTAGCGCGCCGGCAGCACGGTGTAGATTCCGGCAGGAATGCCGCTGCCCGCCGCGATCGTGATCGTCTGTCCCATGGCAAATGTCGCATTGCCGGTCGAGGGCAGTCCGGTGTCGAGCACCAGGTCGGAATAGATCTGCGGGTCGTAGGCGGCGGCGCTGGAGCCGCGGCTGGGAATCAAGGCGAAGAACGGGTTGCGCGTGGTGTTGCCGAACGGGAAGTTCAGCGAGTAGTCGTAGGAGCCGCCAGGCCCGGCGATGAACCCCGAGCCCAGCACATCGCCACCCCCGGCGACATCGATGGTGGAACCCGCCTGCGCATCGAGGCTGCCGCTGGGCGCATTGAGGTTGATGCCCTTGGCCGGCAGCGTGGTACCGGCCGAGGAGCCGATCGTGTAGTTGTCGATCGACGCCCCGGAAGGTACGCCGTAGGTCCAGGAAGTGCCGTTGTACACCTCGCCATAGGGTACGAGCCCGGAGCCGGCGACCGACAGCAGGCTGCCCTTGCCCAGCGTGATCGCGTTGGCCGTGATCGTTATGGCGCCCTGCGGCGCCTCGACGCGCCCCGTCGACGTGAAGGTGTTGACGTTGAAGCTCAGCGTGCCGCCGGCCGACAAGGGCGCCAGCGGTGCGGCGGCCAGCGGATCGATGCTGAGCTGCACCTGGCCGTTGCCGGCATCGGCCGCCGTCCCGGCGGGGGCGAAGCTGAAGCCGTAGTCGGTCTGCGTGGCCGGATACAGCTGCGCCGCGCTCAGGCTGAGGTTGCCGCCGAAGGACAGCGTGCCGGTAAAGCGGCTGGGGGTCGCCCCACTCTGCACGCCGAGGCCGCGGATGTCGCCGGTCGCGCTCAGCGTCGCCTGGCCTATGCCCTGCAAGGCGAGGTTGCCGACGAGGTCGATCTGCTGCGCGTCGACCTGCAGCGTTGCGGTCCCCGCGCTGCCGGTGGGCGGGGCTAGCTCGTAATTGGAGAAGCCGGCGCTGTTGATCGCGCTCTGCTGCGCGGCCGGTCCCAGTGCGACATAGCCCGCCGTCAGCCCCAGGTCCGCCCCGGGCGCGAGCACCAGCGCTTGCGCCGACAGGACGAGCGAATCGAGCGCATACGGACCGTTGGCGCCGGGCGCGCGCGTGCCCAGGTTCGTCGATTGCGCGACGGTGATCGTGTCGGCGCTCTGCAGCCACACCTGCTCGAAGCCCGAGCCGTTGATGGTGCCGGGCGCGATCGCGCCCTGGGCACCGCTGGCCACCGTGAACGGCGCTGCTTGCGCCGTGGGCAGTGCGAACGGACCCTGCGTGGGCTGCAGCAGCGGCAGGTTCGGGGTGATGCTCAGGTTGGTCGGCGCGCCCAGCTGGGTGATGACGTTGCCGTCCTGGTCGTTGGTGTTCGGTTCGACCGCATAGAGCGCCACCGACAGGCTGCCGCCGTTGGCACCCTTGCCGCCGCCGCCGGCGCTGATGCTTCCCTCCAGGTAGAGGGCGTTGCCGGCGCTCAGCTCGACCTGGCCCCCGGCCGAGTTGACGACCTGCGGCTGGTATCGCCCGCCGGCGCCGGGTTCGTCCAGCGTCGCGCTGGCGCCATTGGCGAGGATGCGCGCGCCGGGAAACACGGCCACGGTCCCCAGCGGCGCATCGAGCGCGACACTGCCCGCGTTGAGCACGCTGCCGGTGGTCAGGCCGTTGGTCTGCAGCGCGGCGACGGTGACGCCGGAGACGTCGATCAGCGCGTCGGCGCCCAGCTGTATCGAACGCGAATTGAGCGTGGCCTGCGTGAACGAGACGCCCGAGCTGCCGCTGGTGCCGGTCTGGTCCGCGTTGCCCAGCGACAGGGCGACGCTTCCCCCCGGCGCGCGCAGGCTGCCGTCGTCGAGCACGTAGGTAAAGCCGCTGAGCGCAATGCTGCCGGTCGCCCCGGCGTCGATCAGGCTGCCGGGGTCGAGCTGGACCGTACCGGCACCGGGCTCGCCGGACTTGATGCCTATGTTCGCCGGCGCCAGCGTGCCTGGCAGCGCCGCGATCGGCGCGGTCACCGCACGCAGGCTCGAACCCGAGGGCGCGGTCGACAGGGCCGCGCTGTACGGCAGGTAATCCACCTGCGGAACGAACTGCGTCCCGGCGCTGACGGTGGCCTGCGCATAACCGTTGAACTGGAACGTCTGGAACCCGCGCGTGCCCAGGTCGGGCGCGAGGTCCACCGCGAGCGGATCGCTCGACGCACCTGCGCCCAGCTGCAGCGACCACGCCGACAGGCTCAGGCTGCCGCCCTTGCTCACGCCGTACCCGGCGATGCGGGCGGCGAAATTATTACCGAGGTCCAGCTGCGGCGCAGCCGGAGCCCCGAAGTAAGCTGGGGCCGAGGACAGCGCGCTGATCGACAGGGCGCCGCCCGCCCCCCCGCTGAACGCGTCCTGCTGCGTCAGCCAGGCGCCGGCCGACACATCGAAGCTCGCCGCGCTGACGTCGACGCTGGTGGCGGAAATGGAAATGCTGCCGCCATTGAGCACCACGGGCGCCGTGGGCACCGACGAGGGCGCTACGCTGGTGTCGTTGGTCCACAGCCCGGCCGTATCCAGGAGCGTTCCGGCCGCCACATCCACCGATCCGCGCAACGGCGACGACGCCGGCACCAGGCTCAGGGCATTGCGCTGCGCGCTCTCGTCGCTGGCCGAGGCATCGCCACCGCCGGCCGGCAGCTCGGTCAGCGGCCGTTCGGACAGGCTGATGCTGCCCCCGGGCGCCGATATGGACGAATCGACGGCGATGGCGTTGGCGCGGGCGGTGAGGACGCCCCGCGGCCCCAGATCGAGCGGCGTACCCGGAGCCAGCTCGATGGCACCATCGCTGGTGAGGTCCAGGCGGGTGAATCCGCCCTGCGCGAGCGCCGTGGTGTTCAGACCGATGACCGGACCCGAGGTGTTCGCTGCCAGGTTCGCCGAGAGCCCCTGCGCCAGCGCCTGCGCGCTGCCGGCGAGCAGGATGTTGGGCCGCTGTATGCCGGCCTCCTGGTCGAGCTGGGCTGCATTCTGGCTGCCGATGCGCAGCTGGCCGCCCAGCGGCAGCGTGCCGCGCTGCGTGCTGCCCACCGTGGTGTTGCCCAGCAGCGTGCCGGCCAGGCTGGCGCTGGTGGCGTAGATCTGCACCGTGCCCGCATTGGCTCCCTGGGTGTAGCCACCGACCTGCGTGTAGACCGGGGTCTGCCAGCTCACGGTGCTGTCGACCCCCTCGCGCGTATCCAAATCCGTATAGCTGCCCTGGTCGGCGAACGCCACGTACTGCGTATTGGCGTTGGCGTTGGAGATGTCGACCACCGAGCCCGTGGCCGTGAGCAGTTGCGTGGTGCGGCCGGTGGCCGGCGTGACGTAGGTGGACCCCCCGGAGACGTCGAGCACCGAGCCCTTGGCCAGGTTCACCACCCCCTCGGCATTGAGCGCGATCGAGCCGCCCACCGTGTTGCGCTGCGCCTGGGTGCCGGCCTCGGCCGCCTGCAGGCTGGAGACGTTGATCCACGACGGCACGTTGTTCAGGTTGAGGTAGACGTACTGGTCCAGCAGCAGCCCGGTGCGCTGATACGGAGCATCGGCCAGGTTGAGCGAGGTGAGCTCGGTGTAGACGAAATCCTGCGCGCCGTTGACCGAAACGTTCTTCAAGCCCGATACGTCGATGGTCGCATTGGCGCCCACGTTGATGGTGCCGTTGCCCGTCGTATCGCTGGCTCCCAGTACGCTGCCGTCGCCGTCGGCGTAGGTGGATACGGCCGAACCGCCGAGCACCTGGCTCGAGGCCGTGCGCGCCGTGACCGTCACCTGACCGCCGTGCGCCTGGATCAGCGTCGCGCCCGGGCCGTTGCCCCCGATGTTGACATTGGCGCCCGCGATGTCGATCGTCGACACCAGCGCCGATGCCGTGGGGTCGTTGAGCGGCGCGGTGGCGGTGTCGGTCGGATCCAGGCTCACGACCGTCTTCGAGCCCGTGGCGATGTTCACGTTGCCCGTGGCGCCGACCGCCAGCAGGACGCTGGGGTCGCCCGGATTGCCCGGACCCACCCCGGTGGGATAGAGCGCCGAATCCGGATTGACACTGGTGCTGGCCTGGCGCGCGATCAGTTCGATGGAACCGTTGGCGTCGAGCGCCGAGGTGGCGGTGAGCGTGCCGGCCTGGTTGACCGCCAGGCCGATCAGCGTGATGTTGCCGCGCGCGACGGTGATGCTGCCGCTGGCGTCCACCGCCACGCTCGATGGCGCGTTGGCCACCCCGCCGCTGTCGACCTCCACCAGCAGGCCGCGCAGCGCGGGGTCCGAGGAACTGCCCAGGTAGATATCCGAGCCCCCCCCGAGGATGACCTGCCCGCCGCCATCGACCGTGATGCTGCCGCCGTTCTCCACCGTGGGGGCGAACAGGAAGACGCGGCCCGCGCTCACCACCGTGCCGCTGGTATCGCGGCCCGCGGCATACAGCGTGGCGCCCGGCTGCACGATGATCGCCGGGTTGGCATTGGCACCGGCTACCGGGCTCTCGGCCAGCGAGGCGCCCAGCACGGTGGCGTTGTTGGTGAATACCGGATCGGTGATCTGCGTGTCGGAGAGCAGGCCGGCGGTGATGCGCTTGTCGGTGATGTTGGACGTGGAAGCGATCAGGCCGGCCACATTGACGTTGGCGCCGGAGCCGAACAGGATCCCGTTGGGATTGATCAGGTAGATCTGCCCGTTGGCGATCAGCTTGCCGGAGATCGTCGTGACATTGGGGTCGAAGATGCGGTTGAGTGCCACCGAGCTGCTGGACGGCTGGATGAACTGCACCGTGTTGCCGGTGCTGATGTTGAACGAGGCCCAGTTGAAGATCGCGGCGTTGGCGTTCTGGTTGATCTGCAAGCGCGAGGCGCCGGCGGTGATCGTGGAGCCCGTGCCGAGCTGATCGAAACCCAGCGACTTGCCGGTGCCGCCGATGCAGGCCGCGCCGGAGCCCGGGCACGCGACGGGCAAGGCGCCCGCCGCGTAGACGGGGACCTGGGCGATGGCGAAGCTGCCGGTGAGCAGCATCGCGCCCCAGCGCAGGGCGTCGGCCGGACGGGCCTCAGTCCCGCGCCGCGCGCGCGCGGCGTCCTGGCGCCGGCGCTTGGCGCCCGCGTGCTTGCTCTCTTGCCTGGCCGTGCGCTTCTTCATGGTCCCGCGTCCCTCAAAAGCTGTAACCCAGCTGCGCCTCGACACGGCGCGTGCCATTGGCGGTGATGGCCCCGTTGACCGCGTGCCCGCCATCGCGCAGCGCATCGGCGAAGTCGATCGCCGCATGCAGCCCGTACCAGCCCTGCGCGTGCAGGCCAAAGCCGGTCGAGGCGATCGTGTACACGGCGATCTGCGGTCCCTGCGGATCCACCAGCCGCACCTGCGCGCTGTCGAAGAACACTTCCGTGTACAGCAGGCGCTTGCCGTCCAGGCCGGGCCGGCCCAGCGGATAGAAGCGCAGCTCGGCGGTGCCGTGCGCGCCCCGATCGCCGCTGACCTCGGACTCCCGGTAGCCGCGCACGCTGTCCGCGCCGCCGGTGATGTACTGCTCGTTCGGTATCAATGGATCGTTGGTCCACTGGCCGTCGACGAGGCCGTAGGCGCTGAAGCGCTTGCCCAGCCATCGTTCGCCGGACACGCTGGGCTTCCATACGGTGTAGCCGGCGTCGCCGACCACGCGCCGGCTGCGGAACTTGTCGTCGGTGTTGCCCAGGATGTCGCGCGGCGCGGTGATCACGCCCAGCGAAAACTGCAGCGTGCCGCTGTCGCGCACGAGCGTCAGCGCGTAGCTCAGCGACAGCGGGTAATAGGTGATCGGCGGCAGCACGTCGAGGTCATCGGTGAGCACGCTGACGTTGGTCTGGGCGAAATCCTTGCGGTCGATGCCCAGCGTCAGCGAATGAAAATAGCTGTCGCCGGCACTCAGGCCGCTGCCCAGCGGATGGATCCAGCGCACGCCGGCGATCTTCGCATCGCCCAGCACGGTCGAACCGCCCACCACCGCCACGTCGCTGTTGGAGCGGATGCCGTACACCGAGAGCGCGTCGTCCACGCCGGCGAAGCGCCACAGGTAGGTGGCATAGAGCACGTTGGTCTGCGCCGGGTCCGCCGGCGCCAGCTGGTAGTTCACGGCCAGGCTGTGGCCGAGTTGCCACAGGTCGTCGTAGTGCAGCGAGGCGCTGGCCCGGTCGCTGGTCGTGAACGGCGAGGCGTGGTTGTCGTCCTCGATGTCGCCGTGCAGCGGCACCGCGTCCTTCACGGACAGGTTGACGTCGATCGTGCCGGGCACCTTGCCGGCGGTAAGGATGGGCGAGACCTGCCGGTCCGGCAGCTTGTTGAGCTCGGCCATGTCGCGCTGCACCTGGTAGAAGTCCGGCACCGAGCCCGGCGCGAACTGCGGTGCCCCGGCGCGGATCTGGCCCAGCTCGTAATAGCGCGATCCCGTCACCTTGGTCTGGCCCACCCGGCCCTCCAGCACATGCAGGCGTATGGCCCCGCCCACGACCTTCTGTTCGGGGATCTCGACGAACACGCTCTGGAAACCCGCCTTCTGGTAGGCATCCTCCAGCGCCTTGCGCGCGCCTTCGACGTCGGAGAAATGACGCTTTTCACCCAGGAACGGCGTCACCGCACGTTCGATGTCCCGGTTGCCGAACACCGTATTACCCTCGACCAGGAACTCCAGGATGTCGAAGGCCGGATCGGGGGCCGCCCGCGCGCCCTGCGCCGCCGCCGGGACGGCAGTCACGCAGCACACGC
>Ga0116231_10000687_pt1 | contig 62391 bp, 43 predicted proteins | sample S1TSphgellanicum_2_FD_89695 | JGI IMG/M metagenome (GOLD analysis project Ga0116231, IMG submission 89695) | Host-associated microbial communities from peat moss isolated from Minnesota, USA - S1T2_Fd - Sphagnum magellanicum MG | ecosystem: Host-associated > Plants > Peat moss > Unclassified...
TAACTTTACTTTCATATTGAGAAGCTAACTACAAAATCATGCTCATCAAGAATGCATCTCCATGCTGTAAAGATGGTCTCTTTGTTGAGGTCCAATCATCCTCTTCGATTTAGCAACAAAAAAAAATCATCTCTTGATCATGGAACCTTTTTTTCTTTTGGGTGATGTGTTTGATGAAGCTCCCCAAGGCATGAAATGAACACTTGCTAATCTTCATCAGGATTTCCTTGACATGGTGAAACCCCCCCCCCCACACACCCATTTGTAAGAACCCTGCACACAGGAAGCAGGAACCATAAAAACCTAACACACCCTCTGCAAGAACCCAGGAATTCGAGAGGGACAAAATTGCAGATCAACTTCATTTTGAGCTAAGTCCAAAATACATAATTAGCTTGGTGTACTGTAAGTTTAGTCATTTGCAATACAGCTAGTTTATAGCTTGATTATTGCATATGTACACAAGAACACAATCCAGTGCTTTCTTCAATCACACAAGAACAAAATCCAGTGCTCACACCCCTAATCAATTAAATAAGCTAATTAGAAAAGAGAAGGCAACCATACTTACCTACAATTTAAGTATTTACTTGCTCCTAGCTCCATGGCTACTGCATCCCAAGTGACCATTATAGAGCAATTGAAAGTTGACAGGTGTATATTTGAAGAAGTCTATTTTTGCATCTGACACAGTTATGTTCATTTATTGAGCAGTGTTGAGATTTTTACAGTTCAGGGGCGGCTCATTCAAAAGCCTGGACTTTGTGCCGGGGAAGAAAGTACAAGCAGAAATGCTTTAAGTAAGCAACTTACTTTGATATATGCGCATTGCATCAGGCAAGTCCATATGGCAGTGATAGTTTTTTGCTTCACACTGCAAGAAACTATAAACTTGATGGTAGATACCCACCCAACAGACCCTTCCCAGCAAATTCATGGAAGCACAAACACTTGTCTTCCCATGTCTGGAGGATTTTTTGTGGAAGTGGGACTAAGGACAGAAAAAGCAGGCTGAAAAACAAAGATTGTATTGCAAGCGAGGTGTTTTGTCAACTTGCTTTTGAACATTCATAAAAACTTCAGATTTGGTTGCCATTTTTCAGTCATAGATATGGACTTGGTAGCTTTCTATCAACCAGCTTTGAAGTTTCAAGGATATTGTACTTGGGATGATTTTGGGAACATTAGAGATCAAGAGTTACGTTGGAAAGAAATTATATCACAAACAGCCTGGTTTTTTTTTCAATTTTGCAATATTGAAAATATGGCATGCCTTTCCAAGAAATGAGCAAAAGAGGCTTAATTTACACTCCAAAAACACTTTTCCAGAAAAGACAAAAATTATTCCCCAAAAAAATCAGGAATACTGCAATTGGAAACAGCTTCCAAAGGAACTTCTTCTAATTTGTAAGGGAATTTGCGAAAGAAATTCAGGGAAAAGAATCAGAGTGAACCAACAACCAACCTCACACCATGAGGGATGGATGGTGTGTGGAAAGGACACTTTTCCATTGGGTTTCAGTTCCCTAGGTAGCCCAAGGTGGATAGCTTTGTTTCTGTTTTTACTACCTACTTACTAACCACACTGGTGCTTACATATTTACTAGCATCATCTACATGTATCTTCTACTCACTAACTAATGGCCACAGTGAACCAGCACCCACCAGAGCACCATGAAGGATGAATGGTAAATGGTAAGGAAACAGTTTTCTGTTGGGTTTCAGTTCCTTCGCTAACCATGGTGATTAGCTCAGTTGCTTTTTTTTCCTACCTACCTACCTACAAACAACTCACAAGTAGGCTGTTAGTAGGTAAGTAGTAAAAACAGCCCTTAACTATGTATAAACCATCTACATACCCAGTAGTTACCTATTTGCCTATGTATGAAACCTATTTCTTACATAATTGGTTACCAAGGTGAAACCAAATATTAACTTGGTTAAGGTTCATCCACAACTGAATAAGAATGGCCATTCAGTGGATAGTGTGCTAGTGGGTGCTGGTTCAGTGTGGCCCTAAATAACCAACTTTTAACCCTACCTGCCAATCCTATACAGGACCTATCTACCCTGTCACAGACCTATTGTTTAGGTGATAGGTTACAAGAGTGAAGCTAGAGATCAACTTAGGTAGGGTTCATCCGCACCAGACTCACAATAGGCTTTTGTTGGATGGTGCAACCAATGGCCACCAATGCATCATCCATCAGAAGCCACCGTGCAGTTTGTTAGTAGATAAGTAGTTTAAACAGCACTTACCTATGTATAAATCATCAAATTTCCTAATGGTCACTTATTTTCTTAGCTATGTAACTATATAGAGGACCTACTTCTTTGTCATGCACTATAATGTTGGTGTTTATAACTATCATTGTTTGCACACACATCACAAATGACAAAAACTATCCTAGTGGCATATCATTTTCAAACAAATTAAAATGTGATTGACATGTAAACAAGCAGGAATCCAAGCCCAAAACACAAAATAGAGAACAACGCCACCAAACCATGTGCATAGATTTTTATGTAAAAACACAATTAAAACTGCAAAGCCAAAAAGACCATGTGTTTTAAAATGTCAAATCACCAAAAGTTGTGATTTGAAAACTCGTAACTTGGGATTATCTTCCAAACACTAAACAACTTGAACCTTGTTCACATACAAATTGGTTCCAAGTTAAAATACAATTAACTATGCTAACACAACTTAACATTAATATAATTAAAATTTAAGGGATAATTAAATTAACATTATTGACAATTGTAGTGCATTACAATGTGAAAGCCTATAATTGTTATTGTATACACACATATCACAAATGAGAAAACCCACCATAATGGCACATCAAAATTTCAAACCACCCTCCTATTTAGGATTAAGGTCCCACTAAGCCAAATAGTAATGTAAAGAATCCTTCCTATAAATCCACCACATATGAACACGTGTTTTTAAGGTGAAAGGACCAACAGGCTGAATGCAAATGTTAGCCCCATCATTAATAACCTAACTATAATCCCCCCAAATCCTTAATCAAATGTGCATCATCATGAATAAAAACATAAGATATTTCCTTACTGCCTAATTATAAAAATCCCTAGGTTTATGTTATGCATTAAAGGCAAAGCCATTTTTTGCAAGTATTTCCTTCAAAGTTGGTGTCAAACATCCCATATGCCAACCTCTTGAACACTAATCATACACCAACAATTTTGTTGCCGTTCAAGATTGCATGGATAACATACATCAAAAGTCAACATGGACACAAAGAGGGGTCAAATTGACCATTCACACTAAAAGATGACACAATGCATAATTTCGCATGTCCTCTTTCCATGTTTGACCATTTCAACCCTCCTAAAACAACATTCCAAAATATAGTACCTTATGCACATTTGAAATAACATATCCTCCACTAGTCACATCTAATGTAATCAATGTTGTTTATTACATATATACATAATCTCTTAATTCAAATCTACATACTCAAAGCCAATAACCACCTCCTTGAATAATGGCATAACATAAGATATTTCAAAGTTGAACAATTATTAAATTATCCATACCCATTGGCATTACACAACAAAACAAAACTACCCATTGTTCACATGCCTAAAGCCACACATTCATATCAACCAAATTAATTACCACCATTTCATTGCATTGGATTTAAATTGGTAGTTTAGGTTCACAATCAAACAATAAAAAATATGGTAAAAAATATGCAAGAGAAACTTATGCACTAAACTTATGTCCCATGGTTGACCATGGTAATTATAGGTCCCAATTTTCAAAATGGCCCTTTTGAAGCCCATACTTTTGCAAACCTTGCTTCACTATTTGCACCATCCATTTAGCTAATTTGTCTATTTCAAAATGGTTTCATGAAGTTGTGCAAATGATCAATAAGTGTTTTTTCACATAATTTTTGGAATTCCCCATGGAATTTTGTACCTTGGTTAATGAATACTTCAACTATAATGTCAAATTTATTAAACATTTAATCTTTAAATGCATAGGTAACACCTTCACTATTATGTTTTAACAAGGGCAACAACTTTGACCATTTAAAGAAATGTTCAATCATAACCAAAACATATCAATTATATAAAAATGTCAAATTCAACGGGCCAACAAAATCCAAACTCCATCAACACCCAAAGGCCCATAATGGGCAAGGGTTGTAAATGAAATGTTAGTGCACTACATGGCACCTACACACACTCACACACCACACACCAAAAAACAAATTATTACACTTGCAATTGCATCTCCCACTAATAATATTATGTTTAAAGCAAATTGTAGGTCCATTAAACCCCAAAATGGCCCAACTCTTCATGAACATGCCACACAAGGATTTCACATTATTTTAAGCAAGGCACAACCTATTCCTATCCATTAATTGTCCACACCCATTGAAAGCCTTCCCATTTGATTTTTTTTTCCCTATGCACAACCTAATCATGTTCCCTGTGAGTCAATCCAATTGAAACTTCAATCAATTGTTTACAAGTATGTAACAATAATGCATCATCAAGTATATTTAAAGAACCATCACCTTTTGGTTTAATGTTCGCATAATAGGAATCCTTGTTACCCATGTTACTATGAAGTGTATTCCCAAAACATCCCAATAAATTACATGGGTATGCAAAGACATGCCAATTTATAACTACTTCCAAATCCATGTCACCATACCAATGAACCCCATTGGTGTCCTTTTCGTTTGAATTTAGGTTTTGAGTCAATCCATCAACATTACCATCTAATTCCATTAAGGATTTCAATTTTGGTGATTTTGTAACCAAAGTGAATGGACTACCATAAAAATAGTAATGAAATGGTGAATTTGCCCAAACAATAATGAAGTACTCCCTTTTAAATGATTTATATTTGGCTATTGTCTTGTTATATGATTGGCCAACATATGCCATCACAAATTATTGAACATCATCATCAAGTTGAATAAACACAATTCCGAACCCTATAATAATCTGATTAATATGTAACTAAAGAGGTTGTCCCCGCATGGATTCTTGCAAAATGGGAATAGATGTGAACATGGCCTTCAACTCCTAAAATGTATATTCCTATGTTGCACCCCATATGTATGTTTGGCCATTAATTGAATCAAAAGTTTAACAATGCTACTAAATCCTTTAACAAATCATCAATAATAGTTACACAAACCCAAAAATGATCCCAACTAACTAACATCCAATGGCTAGGGATCATGTGAAATGGCCTCAACATTAGCCTTTTGAAACCCCAATTCACATGGATAAATCATATGACCTATGTATTCTGATGTGAAAAAATTAACACTTACTAAGATGCAAATTAAAGTTATATTCTTTAAATTCATCAAGCATCTTGTGCAAATGCTACATGCGATCCCCTTGAATTAAACTAGAGATAATAATATTGTTCATGTAGCATTTGACAAAACCAAGACTCACCAACATTTGATCCATAACTTGTTGGAATTTTGTATGAGCATTCTTAAAACCAAAAGGTAAGAATTGCCATTGATATAAACAATCCTTCCCATGTGCATTCATCCCTCGAAATGTCATCTTGACCTTGTCACTTTCCTTCAATGGCAATTAACCAAAATCCAAGTCCAAAGTATTGAAAACCTTAAGTTACCCAAAAGCATCAAAGATTTTTCTAATAGGGGCATGGCATATTTGTTTAAATGGGTTTGGTTATTCACCAAATAATAATCCCCACACATGTGATGTTTAATTCAATTGTCAAAAATATTTTTCTTAATTGTCATTATTATCGTGGAAGCATACTCGCCCTTAAATAATTTTACCAAATTAACATATAATAACACTAACGTTCGAACTTGAACTAAAACTTTCTTCACCTAATTGAACTTATAAAGTCATCTAAAAATTGGAAAATATCATCCTCTAATTTGAACTTTTTATCCTTTCAACCAACTTAATTCTTTCAAGCTAAAGGAAAAACATCCAATGTGATCATGTAGTAGTCATTTTGTTTTATGAATCTCACCTCCTATAACTATTGGACCAATTTATGGCTCCCATATTTGTGCAATCACTTATACCTTAGGTTGGGATGATGGATTATCCACATTGCCCAAAAATGAGAATGTTGCCTATGATTGTTATGCACAAGATGGGCAAATGTCAATTGTCCTTGGTGGCCCCACATCCCCAACTTCCCTCCCAACACCCATACATCCCTCTTCATATTCCTAATCCCACAATTGTTAAAGATGTATAAATTGTGTTATTGTAACATCACCCCCCCTTGCATAAACAAAATTATCCCAACACAAGGTGTAACATGTGATAATTTGGGTGGATTGGGTGGGTGTGATTGGGCAAAACATCTTTGTTTTATAATAAATTAAATATCTAAGTGAGGTGTAGTTAATGTCCATAACTTGCCCCAAAATTCACCTATGAACTCCTTTGAAAATGCATTGGCATAGTCATGGTGCCAATTTGATACCTTGTGATGCATTCCTTTTCATCAACATTTGATTCCTCTGTACTGAATGAATTGTAATCCCAAATCATCCCTGGGCCTCAATCCTAAAATGCATAAGAACACAAAAAAATTAGAATTATAGATAAGGTTATTTGTGGAAGTCCAACCTTATCCACCATTCATAATGGTGATTGATCATCATGACAATTCACACAATAATGCCTACTTGGATCCAAAATGTCATCCACCAGGCATGTGGGTGACTTAGGGATGAGCTAATGTGATTATTGGATCACTTCAGTGGTCATGTTAAACTAATTTACATCCATCGAAATCAATGGGCATGTGAATTAACTATTGCAACATTTACATGCACTAGCCCATTGATCCAAGCCTTAATATGTTTCCATCTTGCTAAAACAACTAGCCAATAATCTCCCAATGGTTGGACATTTTCTAACAAATATGTACATGGGGTACATATGTGTAAACCACAAATATTGCAAAATCCATATCAATTTCTTGAAAATGATTTTGAATTGGGGTCTAAATCTTTTTTACCTATACCAGCTTGTGAAAAACCCTAGCATGACCATCTTGAAATGATCAAATCAATTGGCCCAATCTTGATCAAATTCAGCACCTTCAACAAGCTAATGTCACTCGGTAGGGAACTGTGATAACCATATACAATCAATGTTGGCAACAAGTTGGGATAACATTATTGCAACATCATGACATGACACATGGAAGTTTGTTTAGGCTGTGAATCCCCTTCCACATAGTGATATCTCTAAACTCAGGTGCTAGATTGTAAAGCCATGGTTAAACCATAATTAATGCTTTCAAACAATTCCAAAATTCCAATAGGCACATCTTATTTTTGGTAATGTAACCGTAGTATCTAGCTTCAATCCTATTGGCCCATTATCCACGTCCATGAATAATTATGGGCTTGGTGACGATAGAACATGCCAAGCCTAATGAATGTAATGATTAGCTATTACTTACAATTTTAATCATGTACCCCGTGGTGGCATGGGATTTAATGTAAAAATTAAAATCAATGGCATTCCATTTATCCATGACATTGTGAACTCATTATTATGGGTTTCATATTGATCATGAATGTTACCCTCCAACAATTCAAACCCATGTGAAAAGGTTCAAAAATTTGGGCAACATAATTAACTTATTGGATTTTCATACTTGCCTTTAATAAATCTCATTGGGGGTGAAGCATTATTGCTAGTACTTGTCTACCATCCTAGTTGATAATATGTGATTTCTTCCTATAAATCGATGGTAACCTTTAAGGGATACAAAATCATTCCTTCAACCAATATGCAATAGGATGTGGCATGCATAATCAACGTTTGGGCTCACATTATGGTATAATTTATTAGTTTATTAGGATTAACATGAATCACAATCTCTTGGTTGGTTAGTCCCCCAACCTTTTTTGATCCACCTAGTTAAAATTTGACAATCATCGTTCGAAATTGACATTAGCCAATCCAAGACTTTCAATTGTCACCTTACCCAACATCAAAGGTTGAACACTTGAATTTAGCAAAATCCTCTAAGGTCAGTATTGTTGTGCCAACACCCTCTTCAATTAAAAAACCCCCACATCATTATGCATTACCACCACACTGAAAACCAATTGTTGCCTTATCAATGGTTAAACATGTTGAAAGGTCATGAAACTTGGCCATAACTACATGTTAAAATTAGGATTCAATATATTATGTTGTAGCACTCCACCACTTGTGAGTTACAAGTAGTTAAACTTATCAACACAAACAATTGATGTTGAGAATCCATCAAAAACTAACTTCACATGCACCATTTTCTCACATTCATGAAAAATCTCCAAAATTGTATCTCCAAACAAGTTGACACTCCTCACAAATGTAAGCCTCTTTTCTAGGATTCCAATGTCATAGATGGCATTACAATCCAACTCTATATGTGAAAGATATGAATTCCAAAAAAAATTCCAATTAATTATTTGTTAATAAACAACTTTGACTTTGTTGGGTTGTTTGCCGATGAGTTGTAGAAAACAAGAATAATTGGCTTCACTGTTTGCCAAACAAATCAAAATATGACTCACTTGCAAACAAACATGAATCCAAATCTAAAACACAAAACCATGTGTAAACAAACTTCAATAAAACCTCAAAAAAATTATAAAGCAAAAAACACTATGTTTTGAAATCTCAAATCATTCACAACTTGGGATTATATCCCAAACACAAAATAGCTTGAAATTCATTCACACATGAACGCATTTCAAACTAAAACCACAATTAATTGTGCTAACCCAACTTAATTTTAACATAATTAAAACTTAATTGGGAAGTTAAACTACGCTTGCTAACATCTTACATAATGAGTTGCAAAGGTGAAACTATATATTAACCCCTAAACATTAGAAGAAGAAAAATACATTGAAAATAAGACCAAATTGATCCACTCTAATGTTTACAGGTTAACTTTCATCCACATTTGAATCATAAGGGACATCTAGTGAATGGTGCATTGGTTCACTTTGACCTCATTGGTTTACTTTAATGTGGGTTTGATATATATGTAAGTTTCAGATTGGTATCAATAATGGTATCAATACTATTATTGAATATCAAACATCTCTAGTCCTCTTTTTGGTAATACTTGACTTGATATGAAGTTGGACCCAATAGAAGTTTTTGGGAGATCAGATCAGTTTGGTAGTCAAATTTTAGATACTAGGTAGTCTGATACTCATACCAAGGAGCCATACTCCTAGCTCCCCAGCATCAATCCTACCCATGAATCTTACCTTAGAGAAAAAAATTACCATCCCTTCCTCATTCTCAAAGTTTGAAATCGTGAAATTTGATCTTTAAGTCTATTGTCTATTTTTGGAAGGCAAGGAATTGAAAGAACCTCTCTCTCTTGTTCCTTTTGAATCTCTCTTTCCAAAATGAAAAAATGATGTGTCCTAATGCCCTTTACAGGAATTGTTTATGGGTTGATGCTAGTTGCATAATTACTTTTGGACATCACTCATGACAACCAAGATGCATCATAATTCAAAGACTTCCTGAATTGTTTTTAATACCGATACATATATTATGTATATCAATGTGATATCATACTAATAATACTTATGTTGATGCCAATATCTCACCATTTCATAATCCACTCAATATATAGATCAGGCTAATTAAAAATTTGTACTGGTCCCTGGTGCTAGTTTCTAGTTCTTAATAGTATTGAATTTTTGGAAACACCTATATATAAAAGGACCAGATGACCCAATGGGTATTAAAAATAAGTAATACCAGACCAACACTGGTTCACCCTGGCTCAGGAAAAGTTGCTATCACCTGTGTTGGGACTTTGCAACAATTTCATTAGTAATATGGAAACTGTATTGTGAGCAATAGAACCCTAATCAATGGATTCAATTGTTATTCCTCACATCTATGTCTATTGGTGCTTGGTGTTTCATTGCCTTCTTTTTTGGCTATGCCTGAAATGAAGAGACTTTTGCATCCATGGAGGATTTGAGATGCAAATTCGGCTTAAACTAGGAATCGATTTGTGGGTGAAAACAAGAACTTAGCCATACTTTGTAATGTGGTTTTTCTTCATAAATTTTTGTTTTACATCCAGATTACCAAATCATGGTTTCATCATCTTTTATCATGAGACAATGAGCCTCTTATTTTATTGGACCATGCCATTAGGCAAAGACTACCCATTCCCTAGGTCTACAACAATTTAAAGCTTATAGACAGAAATAGATGATCTCCACACTCACCCACATAAAATACTTACTTGGTAACTTAGAAGTAGATTAGAAACCATATTAGAAGACTAAGTACTTTACACTTATAGCTCTAGAAGTAAGTAAGGGGAGGCAAATGATTCAATATCCCACTTATTTCAAAGATCTAGTCCAATTTTATGCATCTGATTTTATTTCATTCATGTGCAATTTTGGTATAATTGTGTATTTTAATCTTATGTTAATGAATTCAAATTATTATGCACATTATTTGAGTTATTTTGAATTTTAAACTAATATTAAAATAAATAAAATCAATGAAAAAATCATGGCATGGACATCATGTATTCTATAACTTTATTTGATTTGACACAACTTCAAGAATAGAGCTATGTAATTTGTTGTATTTTGTAAAAGATACAAGGAGCCTCCATGGATGAATTAGGGTCCCTTTCTAAAAGGAGAATTATTCTTTCTCTGGGATGAACCAAGTTTCCATGATGCCAACACAGGCTAATGAACCTTGCCATAGATCACCTGGAACTTCCAATAGTTTAAGGAATTTTTATTGTGCCACAATCTCACCACTAAACAAGCTCTTAGGTTTGTATGAATGTTGTGCGGTTTTGGGATTTTATAAACAACCTTTGCAGTGTTTTTTTTTTTTTTCCCCAAATTTGTGAGTTAGGTGGGTTGGTGATACTCTACTAGAGGACTTAGCCAAATCTGGCTACAGGTCAGAGAGGAGAGTAGAAAAGTTTAGGATTTGTCCTCTATTCATCAAGTTTATGGACAGAATCTTGCAATATCATTTCCAATAATTCAACTTATTAATACCAATATTGGCTGGTAATTTGATTTTTTTAATAATGTCTGTGCTGGTTTTTGAAAATTTTAAGAATTAAAAAGACCTCTGAGTTTCACCATTCCAGTTATTCAAAACCCTCCAAGAACCAGCACTTTTCATGAAAGAACCAACAATAGACTATTAGTTTCATAGAAGGTTATTTGATTTTTCAAGAACCACAGTTATGGAGTAGAATCAGTTTCTTGGTGTTTATTTATTTATTTATTTATATTTTGGGGGAGAGCTTAGGTGATGATCAGTGTGGGCTGGTTCTTGACTTTTACAAGAATCGTTAGGTTTGGGTTAAGAGGCTTTTTGGAGAATGGAATATCTTTTGGTTTTGGGTCTAGAAAATGTTTTCAAAAATTAAAAACTTATCAATTTCAAGGCCAGGTCAATTTATTTTGACCAATGGTTTTGGGTTCAAACAATATTTTCAAAAATTGAAACATGTTGGTTCTAGGGCCAGGTCAATTTCTTTTACCAATGGTTTTGGGTTTTTTAAATATTTTCAAAAACTAAAACATGTTGGTTGTGCAGTTGGGTCAAATTATTTTGACCAATTGTTCTGAACTAACTAGTTCAACCTTGTTGAGAACCTTCAAATTTGAGTTTAGGTCAAGGCTGATTCCAAATTATTTTGGGGATAGTGCTAATGTTGATTTCTAAATGTTTTTGATTTTTTTGGATTTTGTTGTTTCCAAAACATTCTTACCACGTTCCCTAAAGGTTCCCATGGTGTTTCCATCAAGCTCACTTAACTTCTAAACCCATATCTAAACCTATGACTGAAACCACTCACTAAACAACATGAATTGGACCTTGGTAAATAACCATTCAAAACCATCAAGGTTCTTGGTTGAGTCCAAGTCCATGTAAACCCATTGGGTCCAATTTTAAGGTTGAGCTTAGATCCATGTAAACTTGTTGAGTTTGGTTCTTGGTTGGGTTTAAGTCAACTCAACAATCCTAGCTAGTCCTTAAATTTAAGTGTGGTTCACACATAGGGGTAGTGTTAAATATTGATATCCCTATTTATTTCAAAGATGATTAGTTATCACAAAGTGAACATGAGAAAATAAGTCCTACTTACCTTGCCTACTTATCTAACCTATTGTTGTTCACTTTCTACCTAGTTATAACCCTAATGACATACTTATTTACGTTAAATTTTATTGTTGTCCACGAGTTGCCATCAATTTTTTTCATAATTACGATGATAATATGCAGCTCCTTGGTTGAGGATCCAGTTTGAGTGACTCCAACTCTTTTCAAATCATGATCTTCACATCGCAACATCACACTCTTTCATGATGAGTTTCACACTCTGAAGAAAGTAAGCTTTTATTTTATTTGTTTTCATTTTTCCATTTTTTCTTTTGTTTGTTCAGATTTCTCTTCTTTGCTCACGCAACATTGTTTGTTTGCATATGTTTATTCCTCAATGTTATGATTTTTTCCAAATCTTTCAAGGTTGTTTCCAAAGTGCAAATGTTTAAACTTGTTCAATATTCTGATTTTTAAAAACCAATTATAGATATTTCAAATTGATTGTTGATCACAATTGTTTGTTCATAGATGTTTTAATTTGTTCAATGTTTTTTTTTCCTAGATCTCTCAAGTCTCTCATTTAGAATTGTATGTTTATTGGTGTTTAAAGTTGTTCATTGTTGTGTTTTTTTTCTATATCTTTCAAGTTGCTCAAATCTTTCAAGTTGTTTGCTCATGCTTGTTCACAACTATTGCTATTTGCAAATTTCTTTGATATTGCTCACAATTGAGCTTTGATTTTTCATTGTTTTCAATTGCACATGTGCATCCTAATTTGTAGGCAAGAAATCTTTGCATTCTTTCATCTACTTTTTGTTTCATAGCTTCCTTTTGTTTGCTTCATATATTATGTATTATGTGTGTTAAAAAGCTTGATGTTCTTCTTCAAGTTCGTGCAATGTGTTTGTTTGTTGTAGTTTGTTCTTGGCGTTCAACTTCATGCAAGATGAACTCGCTCAAGCTTGTTTTGTTGGCACATTTCATTCAATTGATGCTACAATTGCGTGAATCAATAATGATTTGTCATGAAACAAAATCCAATGTTGACATGCCATTGTAGTTTCCAAGAAATGTTATAGATACACTACAAAAATAAAGCAATCTACAAAAATTTGTTGAATTATATTGTTTTGCCTCACTTCCAATTGTCTTTCATTTACAAATCATTATTTGACTATGAACTTGGAGACTAGGTGAAAGCTTGATCAACAACTTGTTTTTCTCAATTCTTGATGACACAATATGAGGATTCTCGATGGATTGAATAGTTTAAAGTAACTTTTGATTTTGCCCACCAATTGATTCTTAAGCTAAAATCTTTTATGGAGAAAAAAAACACAAGGTATAGGTGTGTAATACTTATTAACATTCGTGTTGCATATCCTTTACAAACTCATTCATGGAACTGAGTATTTGCAATGTAGTGAAATGTTTGTTGTAGGAAATTCTACAATACATTTGGTCCTACAAAAATTTGTGTTTTTTGTGAATCATGTTTCTTGGGCAAAAATCAAGTGGCCAAAAGGAGAGGATTTGGTGCAAATCAAGGCAACATTCAAAAACTTTTGTGGTCTTCCAACAATCCATAGTGCCATGTACACATCATTCCAATCCACATTCAAAAACCAAGAGATCGTTCTATAGCTTACTATTTTTCAAACAAGTCTAAGTCCTACAACATGTAATTTCAAGCAGTAGTGCATTGCCAAAAGAAGTTCAAAGATATTTTTGTTGGGATGCTGGGATGATGGGTGATGCTCGCATTTTGCAAATTTCAAGCTTGCATTGAAAGGCTATAAATGGCAATCTACTTCAAATTGATCAAGGTGAAAGTGGCATAAAACTTTACATCATAGGCGATAAGGGTTATCCATTGTTGCCATGGTTGATGGTACCTCATAAATAGGGTAATACAATTTTGGAATCGTTGTTCAATAAAAGCATTGAGGGAGAAACATTGTAGAAAATTCGTTTGGAATTTTGAAGAAAAGTTTTAGAGAGTTATTGTTCAAACTAACTTGCATGTAGTTTTCTTACCTAATGTGATGGTCTATTGTTGAATTTTGTACAACATGATACTTGAAGGGGAAAGGTTCAAACATAGCCATTATTATGGCTCAACTAGACTTGGAGGTTAATCAAGTTTTTGTTGATCCAAGTTGTGCTTACAAAGAAGGCACTAAACATTGTATGCCTATAGAAAACGAAATTAACATTGAAATAAACTTACAAGGATTTGAGATATCAAGAATTAACCAATGCATCCTCCTAGAGCATTACCTTGGAAACAAGCCACATAGGGCACATTGAAATTTGATTGAACTATATGGACAATGTATCAAACTAAAATCCAATTACTCTATGGACATTGCTTCAAGTTGAAATATAATTGAATTGTATGCAAGTTGGGACAATGTATGGGAATGAAATCTAATTGCAATATGGCCATGGACAATGTATCACAAAATTGCAATGCCGATAGGCCTATGGAAAAATGGTTGAATTAAGAATTGTTTTGTCAAAAGCTGAAACTCCAATCAAACTTGAAAACTATGTTGTAGTCTTGCATGTAATTTGTTGTTTCATACATTAGTGTTCCTTCTTCACCTAATGATTTTGAATCAAAATTCAACAGTGGAGGCATGAGTGTTTTATCACAAATGAAAACATGGCACATGGTTGTGTTGAGGTTAGATAAAACAGTAACCATATTATGACTTGTCTTGTAAATTTTTTTGTTTTTATTTTTCAAATATTGTAACTATTCGGTGAAGGTTTGCTCACGTAACTTGTTTCAGCAATCTTCAATCTCTAACTATGTAGTGTTGAAACAATCCATGGCTTTGACCATGACTTTGTTGTTCTTGGTTGTTGTTTAGTGACAGATGAAAAACATTATATCGTTTACATTTAATTCATGTGTTTCTAGGGGTGATGGGAGTTGTTGAAAATATTTTTGTTTGTTGTTCCAACAAATTGATGAAGGTTAATTTGCAATGTTAATTACTCTCAGAAAAATCATCAAGGTTCACCACATCCACCCACATTTGTGGATTGTTGTGATTGTTGTCTAATAATTACCCATTTGGAACATAGTCATCACCTAATAGTTCTTCCATGAATGTACGTTGTGGTTTCATGGATTCTTGCTCATCATGTGCATTAGCACCTAGCATTGGTGCAATATCGTTTGAATCCCCCTCAACTTATAAATCTCTATTATGAATTGGAATGTTGATGACTTGCTTTCCTTGGAAAGCTTCAATCACATCATAATGTTATTGATTGAACTATTTCAGCAAGGTGAGTTATTGCATGAGCCTAGAACATGAGCCTAAAGCTTAAAGTTGGAACTTGAAATGGTAAAACGTTTTTTTCCTTTATACATATGCAAGTAAAACCCAAGAATTTAACTACAAAATGAATGTTATACATGTAAACTTAGAAGTAAACATGGGGATGAATGTAAGCATTTATTTTCATTATGGACGAATGATTTTTTTTCATTCATCCAATGTATGGATGAAAAATTAATTGAATTTACATGTTTATAATATATAGAACTTCCATCAAAATTGTGGATGAATTTTTTATTTTATCATTAAATTATTATCAATGAAACTCCCTCCTCCCCCAATTTTAATTAATTAGAGCTTTATGATACACAATTTAATTCTATATGATATAACATTTGTTGAATAATATAAGTTAAATTCCATTATAAATGTATTTGATGGCTATAATTTTAAATGCCATTATTCTCAATATGTCTTAATTATATTATTATGCTAACATCCACCCCATGGTTGTTGTCTATTTTTAAAAATAAAAATAAAAGTTTTTTTTCCTTTTGGGGCAAGCTGACCTAGTGTTGTCAACAACATTGGGTTTTTTCCCCTTTCCAAAGGTGTCACAACTCCCTTCAAACCTATTTATAAGTGTCATGGGTCACAACGAGGGATATTTTTTCATTCTTTTTCAAAGGTGCCATAATTTTCATCAAATCTAACTAATGTTGTTGACAACGATGGATTTTGAATGCTTCAAATATATTTAAACTACCTATTATTATTAATAACAATGATATTGATAAATTTTAATAAATTAAAATTTAGTTTCAAACACCTTAATTAATTTTCTTCAAACAACCTAATATCATAAATGACAATAGGGATTTTTTAATAATGATTTATTTTCAAGGCACCTTAATTTTTGAAGCACCCATATATATGTCATTGACTACAATTGGGAGGGGGGGGGGTTAACATTCATCCCATGACAATATTTTAAAAATTGTTTAACATTGTTGATAAAATTGATTTAAATTAAAATTAATTTTTTTTTTTTTGGTCCCATCATCATATTTTCCTTATATTATCCATCATTATTAAATGACATTTAAGTTTGAGATATTAATATTTGGACAACAAATGAAAACAAATATTACTAAAATTTGATTAATAAATTTTATAATCATGGATGAATTTCATTGAATGATTTATTTACTTAATCCAATTCATAAATGAAATTCATCCATATGAAATCATTCATCTATGGACACATTCATCCATGTAGGTGGATTAAAATCACATTAAACTTTAAGCTACGAGCTCAAAGCTCCAAGCTGAGGCTTTATGCTCATGCACAAGCCATCCTTCTATTTCGACAAATGAAACTTGTTGAGCTTGTCAATCATCAAATCCCAAAAAAATTTGTTGTGGCTTGTTCCCTTGTGGTAATTTGAAATTTTCTTTTAATCAAAACTTAGCCTATCCCATTTATCCTTGCACATTTTCCCATTCTACATCATTCACATGTTTATCATTTTCTGGAGGTCATATGCAATTTCTGTCCATTGTTGTGCAATGGGGTCATTTGGGTATTTGGATCCATGAGTGCCTTTTGAGCAACATGTTCATTGTGCTTACATTTGATGAATGCAAAAACTTCGTGTTACTCCCAATTATTGTGTCATTGGTTGCACTGTCGAACTTGGATCTTCCCATTATTGATCCTCCTCTTAATTCACATCCTCTTCTTGCTACATCCATTAAAGACTAATGTGCACAACAATTATGATTGTTAGAATGGTGTGCTAATATGAAAACAAATAAAGAGATTGAAGATATTGTAACCAAGAAGATGATGAGCTGAAAACACAAAATCAACACTAAAAACAAAACAATGGTATGACCTTGATCATGCATTAGTAATTTATAATATGTAAATTGAAAGTGATAACTTACCATTGTTGTCATTAGAGGGAATCTACAAAATTTGAAGATTTCTAACATTGGTTATAAATTTACTAGGGTTCACTACTGCAATTATTTAGTGATTGAAATAGTTTGCCACATATTGTGGTGGCCATGTTGTATACTTACCAACAAGCAATTGTGTAGTTTGGATAGTTATAACTATCAGTAATGTTACCAATGTGCCTACCCCTATGTGTGAACAATCCATTAAATCTAAAATCAAACTTAGCACTATTGCAAAACATGTCCCCATGTCATTGTACATTCCCTCTCAGCCTACCATTATCTTTTTGGCTCCAACCTTTAATAAGTAAAGGTATGTGCTTAGGTCCTACAAAAAGTATGCCGTTCTCTCTCCTATGCACATATCAAAATACCAAAAAATGAGTTAGGTCTAGGTACTTAAAAAAAATGCATGTCCTTATAAGATTTATGTAAAAATAATGAGCTCATAGAAAGTTACAAAGTCCTCCACCACTAAATTAAGGCCTTTAGTTCATGTGCAAGCCATGAGTGTGAATTTCAAATCACAATGTGTTGGAGCACATTAAAATTTGTGATAGCTAGTTATATTTGAACTCCTTATATTTTTGGGACTAGAAATTGCTAAACCCAATGATAATATAATGAAAATTTATTGTAGTTTTCCTTGCACAATTTATTTATGTAAGAAGTTCATATCTCTTGAGAGCTTGCTTGTAACTTTAAGATTTTGTGAGCATGCTTATATTTCCACAACTTGTCAATAATTTATTTTCATACCTACCTTTTCTTTTACTTTCAAATGTACTTTGCTTTCTTTTACTTCAGATCTCAACTCTATTGTATTAAGAATTAGAACCTCCAAGAAAACTTGAAATTCATCCATTACAGTTTTTTGGGGGTGAAAACATGCTTATAGTAATATTTGAGAAGAAAAAATGTTTTAGTGTTTATTCAATTGTATAATGCTTTGTTGGTTTATTTTTAATTGAGACACATTGTTTTGGTAGGAATGCCATGTATTCACTATGGGGGAATTTGGACGGGACTCTTTAAAACACTCCTAAATGTTAGGATCCATAGTTGCTCCTATGGGTATTATGTTTTAGGTCATGTTTGTGCACTCGAATATAGTCAAGATGTTAGCACAATAATTAGTTTTGTGTTGTTAAATGTGACAAGCTATCATGAATCATATCATTTGCAGCCTTGATTGTAAATCCTTTAAAACCACATTGATTCAACCTCATTGTCAAACTCTGCTAATTCGACCATTAAGTGGGTTGAAAATAGTGAATATTTGTCCTAACTTACACCCATCACCAAACACTTCATTTGTAATCTTTAAAACTGCATTAGATCACCTCATCACTGAACACTTCCCAATGCTAAGTGAGCTATAAATAATGAACATTTTTCCTATATTATACCCATTACCGAACACAAAAAGAGACCAACCCAGGTTGGATGTTGAAAAAGTAAAACACAAATTAAAAAAACCCGGACACTCGATCATAGGTTCCACATTGAACAATGATTAGTGCAGGAGTGTTTGCTAATCGGCTCCTATTTGTATTTTCAAGGCTTTTGGTCACTGGCCCTTTGTTCAGTGATGGGTGTGCTTACCCTAGTGATCACTGTTGCCCCAATAGAGTTTTGCTTAGAATGAAATCATGAGAGTGCTCAAATGAAATTACAAATTTATAGGATGACACGGTATAATGTGATGAGGTAATTCTACTGCAAAACAAACATTTGATTGAAATAAACTTAGAAACTACACTAGGTCTCCAGTTGTCACCCAGTAATTGGTATGGTTTTCAGTTCAACACTATGTTGTATCCAAAATCCTATGATGCATTCCTTTGGGGGCAGTACCAATAAATTTGTCCTGTCGCTAGTGATGTTGGGTTTCAGTACTTAGTACTCGGTACCAAGAAGGTTGCTGAAGGACTCCAAATAATCAATACTAAAACCCAGAACATGTAAATTGCAGTTTTGGGTTTAGTATTGAGCAATGTTTTCTTGACTCTTCTGAGCTCTCGAAGTGATCAAATACTATACCCAAAACATGTGATTGGAGTTCTGGGTTAGTATTTATAATTTGATTTTCTTGGGTCTTTTGGCCATGGGAGTAAGAATTAGGCAGAACGCATGTGCATCCAAAGCTCTACTGCTGACTTTTGGTCCACAGGGATTCCTTACTCCACAGCATACAATCTGTAAGAAATTCCTGAACATTTTTCTAGAGAAATTGGGCTTTCATCACATGGAGAACTTTGGCTAAGTTTTGTTGTCAAGACTTCTTTTGTCTGTATCAGACTAAACTGACAAAGTGCTGCTTCCCACGACAAGTGGGATGCAGGCAATGCAAAGCTCAAATAGGGTGTCACAAGAGCAAACAGTTGGACTCCATTGATGGAGTCCAACTGAGGGAGCTGCAGATTTGATTTCCAGATCAGTTGTTTGAGACTGACTGCCTCCTTTTTTGCTATGTTCATCTGTTTTTCAGATTTTATCTTGATTGTGGTGTCAAAGTTGTTGCATTCTTGTGGTTCAATTAGGTTTTTGTTTATTTCAATTTCAATAGACAAGAGTTTGTGGAGCAGATCATGTGGAAGCTCCTCCTCCTGTATTGCATCTGACATGAACAAACATTTCCTATTTGCACAGGGGTATGCAAGAGACACATATGCAAGTTTTTGCAACAATGATGGGAGAGCAGTTCAGTCAAAGGGCAGTCATGGTGGCTCAGAGAAATTGGGAGCTCAGGAACTTGACAATCAAGTCAGACAAGTTTTTCCAAGAAGATGGGAGAGCAGGTCAGCCAAAGGATTATATGTTGAAGAAACATGGCTGTGGTGGTGGCTCAGTGAAACTGGGAGCTCAAGAACTTGACAACCAAATCAGGCAAGTCTTTGCAATGAAGATGGCCAGCAGTTCAGCCAAATGATTCTCTGTTGAAGAGGTGGCAGCAGTTCTGGCTCAGTGAAATTGGGAGCTCCAGAACTTGCCAATTCAATCAGGCAAGTTTTTGCAATGTGTATTGAAGACGGGAGAGCAGTTCAGCCAAAGGATTATATATGTTGAAGAAATATGGCAGTGGTGGCTCAAGAACTTGACAATCAAATCAGGCAAGTTTTTGCATTTGGAGAGCAGTTCTGTGGTGGCTCGGTAAAATTGGGAGTGCAAGAACTTGACAATCAGAGATTAGCTTTCAGATGAGATAGATTTTCACACAGACCATAAACAAATTCTTCTTTGTATTGGAATGCATGAGGAGCTTGTTGCACAGATACATACATACATAGATTATACTCATCAAGAACACTGAGATACAATCACAAGTTTCAAGAGACCTGGATCTGCTTCTTGACATGATTTTCTTTCTGTGACAAACTCGTTGTTGGCTCTACATTGAATGTCATGGTAACTTGTGTCCAAGAATTGCATAGTTGGAAGGAAGAAGAATACATCATCAAGTAGATTCAGGCAGATTTTAAGAGCTTGATGAGAAATCCCATTGCAGCATCAACCCTAACAATAGAAAGAGAGCAGCTGCAAGGATCGATTATGTAAGAAGAACCTCACTGTAAGAACATAGCCCCAGGAGACAGACAGTTCCTGCAAGCAAAACCTTTTGTGGGGGCAATTCAGTGGCAAATCTGTGTGATGATATACTGTTCTTGCTGTTGGACTTGGGCAAAACGCGCGCAATTGTGTGTGTGTGTGTGTGTGTGTGTGTTTGTTTGTTTGTGTCTGTCCTTATGCGAAAGACTGGGGATCGGCGTTGATGGCACCTTCAAGAGCCTTGAAAACCTTGATCACCATACCCTTCACATGCTCAGGAGGACCCATATCTCCCACAGGCTCGTACTGCACTTCCCAGTAAGCATCTGAGGTGCCTTGTTCCGCTCCGGAAGTGAACTTCATCATTCCGCCGAAGCTGCTGTAGCGCGGATCTCCATCCACCATTGTGTATTTCAAAGTCTTGTTCTCCTCGTCTATCACATCCATGCGCTCCTTCACTTGCTTCGCATGCCCCACAGCTGCACACACACACACACACACACAGAAACACACACTTTGAGCATTACCGCTGTTGCTTCAATTCCAGGAAATCCTCGAGAAGCAGCCACAGCAGACAAAGATGGTCACGACAATTTTTGCAAAGCACTAGAAAAATCCTCAAGTTTTGAAGCTCGGATTGCAGGAGGAGGAAAGAAGATGAAACAGAGGAGGAAGAAGCAGCAGAAGTCATCTTCCTGAGGAATCGCTTACCAGGTCCCATTGTGATGAGGCGCAGAGTACCAGGACCTCCATTCCCTTCCAGATACTCTGATTTCTGGAAATAGTCGGGCATCACTCTGGGCAACACTTCGTCCACATTCCTGCACGCCTTCCAGATCGCATCCACGGAGCATCTCAGGGGCTCCACATGCCAGAGTTTCTGCACCACCATGTTGTTGTTTGTTGTTTCCTCTCTTCTTCTTCTTCTTCTTCTTCTTTCGGAGACTGTAATCTGGATGTTCTCACTCCAGGAGCTTCTAGGGACAAGGAGAACTGCAAATCAGAAGCAGGAAGTGATGAGAAACAGTAGTGGAGAGATGGCAGATAAGGAAAGCTCGTGTGCGACATCATCTTTGTAGGTGTGGAGCAATCTGCTGACCCGCGACTGCAGGAGAGCTGACCTTGCAGACCAGCAGCAACACCGAGAAGAAGAAGACGCAACATAGCTGACCTCTCTGAGTCTTCGTCTCCATTGACTCTCTTTATATTACTTCTTCCGTTTTTCTAGGCGCACATGAGGAGATCAAAAGTCAGCGGATTAGATTCTTCAAGCGTATCTTTAGGGATGCGAAATCCGCAAGGAGGCGCGCTCATCTCTCTCTCTCTCTCTCTCTCTCTACATTACATGCGTGATGGGAGGAGGAGACAAGGGAAAAATATTGTTGTCGATGGGATTGACCAAGATCCTTCTTGTGAAAGAGATTGAGGAAGAAGATCTTGATGAAGGATTGATTGTTTTTGGGTGTAGACATTTCATTTTTCTGTTAGCTTTTTGCTCTGGATCTCTGACACAACGATGGTGATCTTGTTCAAGTCTTGTTGTGGAGCCCGGTGTTTTCTATTGTTGTTTTGGAGTTTTTCTCAGCAACACTCTCATACATATGCTGCTCTTGCCCATCTCACAGTAAGTACTTCTAGCTCTTTCCTGTCACACTGTTTTAGGTTTCACAGAAAAGTCTCCAGAACAGTTGACAGTAAAGGTCCTTTTGCACATGGAGATGGAGAGAGAGGGGACAGGCACAGAGAGAGCTACCCTGTCTCTGGTGCTATATTCAACTTTGAAGTGAGAGTTGGCAAGAGCTAAATGTGTGACTTAGTGTCAACATTTACTTCTGGTGAAGAATCAAGAATCAGCTGGCAAACAGATCCTCCTAATCCTTTCCATTTAGATCTCTCTCTGGCCCAGAACAAAGTGCAGGCAACTTCTTTGTCTCTGAACGCTGTCCATGTTACAACTTACTTTGCAGGTCTCTTCTGTGCTTCTCTGAGCATCACTCTAGATGCAAGATCTCTCTCTGGCTAAGAACAAACGGCAGGCAACTGTCTTTCTCTGTGAACACTGGCCATACTACAACTTACTTTGCAGGTCTCTTCTGTGCTTCTCTGAGCTTCACTCTAGATGCAAACCATTGGGTGAATGTTTTGATACAAGCTTCTTTTGTTTTTGATTGCAAACTTGGCAAATGGTAGTTTTTATGAACAGAGATCACTATGGTAAACATGTCACATTGCACCAGGATAAGATAGAGTCGAACAGATGAGTTTTGGTAGCATGGCTGCATCAATCTTAACACAAACATCACGCTAATGTTCCTTAACCATGTAGAGCTCCAATATTGAGTAATGCATGAATCATTCTGCATGGACAATCACAGTTTTAGTGCCAAGTGCAAATTTTCCAGTATCACAGAAATTGTGTTGAGGCCTCCATTGATGTCAAATGCCCATTGTTGGCCAGCTTCTTGCATCAGACTGGTCCAGAACTATGCAGACTAGAATAATCAAAGAAGACAACACCAAGACTCTCAAACATCCACGGCATAGATGCAAACAGTGTGTTCACTGAGTCCTCTGAAGAGCTTCTCTACCAATAACATACTAACCAGAAAACTAGTCTGCTGAAGTCCTACACATCACCACAAAGGATTTGACATGCAAACAGTTGAAGAGATCTTGGAAGGGAGGGGGGGAGACAGACTTGGGTGGAGAAAAAGAAAACAATTGCATGATATGTCAGCTCCAACAAAGTTCATGCCTCACATTGGAGTACTAGATACAATAATGTGTCCATGAAAAGATATCTGCACACAGTCCTAAAAATCTAAACCAGCTCCATCACCAGCTGCATCTTCACTGCCAAATTCCAAAACAAAACAGGCTTTTGTTTTTTATCTGATGCATACTAGCTGGGCCGCAGCAGCATAGGTAGAGTCCTTCCTGCATTTTGATGATCAGCAATGAAAATCTTTTGTGCTCCCAATCAATCAAGAGGAAAAAAAAACATAAACCAGAAGACAGAAAACAAGAAGAAGCCAACACACTGAAGTTGAAGCAGCAGAGAGAGGTGTAAGTAAGGGTTTGCTCTCCTTCAGCTTCTTGCTGCTCACAACTCATGGTCGTCATCAGTCTCTCATAAACCCTGAAGAATACAGAACACTACGCTTTACCATTACCCCCAACACACTGTCATGTTAAGCATGGAAGGCACAGTTGCTCTTCCCTCTACCAACAAAGCAGGGTTGCATGAAAAAAAGATTTGAAACAAAGGAAAAAAGAAAAAAGAAAAACAAAGAAACAATGACCCAACACACTGTGATGTCGAAGAGAAGACGAAGATGCTGGAAGATGTCTGTCCTTCTGTGTTCTTCGTCCTTGCACAACACAAACACAGGGTTGCCTTGAGAACTGGTGCAGCGGAAGTGCTTCCCATTCCAGATCGGTCCAATGGTAGGGTTTGCTTTTTCAATAGATTTTGGTGTACTTTCGAGGAGGGTTGATGAGCGCCATGTCTGGCGATACCAAATGTCCCATGCTGTTGACGCGCCGCAAGCTCCGATCCACATCGCGGCTGCTGCTGGCGAGTCCTGAAGCGGACGGAGAGAAGGAAGAGAGACGTTGCAACTGTTTGTGAACTCCGTACTTTGGTTGTGACATTCCCATGATGGAAGCAGCGTTGTTGTTGTTGTTGTTCAGGGCGTTGCTCTTCACGGGCGTGCTCTGGGAATCGCAAGAAGTGGAAGACGAAAACGATAAACAAGGGAGGTCCAGAGTTTCGAGAGCCGGAGGAGGGTGACGCCACTGCGGCAAGGAGGGACTAGAAGCCATCATCAAGGTCTGCAGCAATGGTCCTGCATCCATCACCGCTTGCATAAGCTTGCCCTTCTCTGGCAGCGTGCTGAGCATCGCGTGCAAATCTGCTCCTGGCGGCTCCGGGAGAACGTGAGTGGGAATGCCTTTAAGTGACGAAACCACCGGCGATACAGTCTGAAACAAAGACGTTGTGGATGGCAAGCTCGGAAGAAGAGCGGGTGCAGAGCATAGTAGAGGTTGTGAGAATCCAGCAGCAGGAGAAGACTGAACACCAGCGATCGGTAACGATGACGACTGTTGTCGCCATGGTGATGGTTGCTGCTGAAGAACCGTTACCATGTCGGCTGCTGCCGCCGGTTGCAGTTCAGGCAAGTCGAGGACGACGGGGGGCTGCTGCTGCTGCTGAACAAACGCAACTTGTAGGTCGGATTGTAGGTCGGATTGCAGCTGCTCCTGCTGCATGTGCGACAGAAGCTGGTCGGATCCGGAGTCATGCGAGGACGGCTGATCGAAATAGTGCTGATGGTACTGTAGGGAGCTCGCGTCGGTTGCTGAGTCCAGATGAAGATGATGAATCACGTCCATTGTATCGTCCAAGTGCGCCAGATGCTCGTCCGGCAAAAGCTCCAGATGCTGTTGCAGCTTCTCCATGTCTAGCTGCTGCTGGTGTTGTTGTTCCTGCTCGGCTTCACCAGCAACTGACTGAAACATTCCGGATGACAGGCCGGAGTTGGGAAGACTGTCAGTGCGAGCTACAGATCCGTGACGTCCAGACATACTAGACGAACGTGAAAGATGACCCTGCAATCCCAACAACTGCTCCCGCGCTTCATCTCTTTCCCGCTGCGTTGCAGCCAACAGCTCCTGCAAGTGTCGCACTTGCACTTCGTGAGCTTCCGCCTCCGCCTCTGCTACCGCTCTCGCTGAATCCAGCTCCAGCGTCGCGCGCATCAGCAAATGCCTCATCTCCTCCAACCCCTGATGACCCAGAAAACACACACAAAACCCAAAAACACAAAAAAAAAATTCCTCAGCAACAAAACTACGCCCCTCACTCAAAACTCCAAACCTCAAAAAAAATAATCTCAAACACTTCCACAAAACAAATCCAACACACAAAACCACAAAAACACAGAAACAAAAACCCAAAAACAAAAACTTCCAGCAAACTCAAATCTAGATCTCATCCGCAAGCTACTGTCTATACTGTCTATACAGGGACTAAGCTCGCTACCAATACGACAATGCAATCCTCTTCGAAATCACATCCTTTGGAACTCACGACAGAAAAGCTCAGCGAATCCAATCCAGCCGCCAAGCGAGGAGCTTAAGGAACGAGAAACAGAAAGAGTGTCTTACAACGAGAAAAACTACCATCAACAAAAAGTTCCAAAAAAGCAAAATCTGCGAGTTTTCTTCCAATACTAAAGAATCCAGAAGAAGATGAAAAACACGTTACCAATGCGAGAAGGAAGAGAGGCCAAGAGAGAGAGAGGTGTTCCTGCTCACTCACCTGCTGGTGTGCATTCGTGATCTGCATCATCTGCTCGAGGGTTTAGGGTATGGTCGTCGTTAGCTGCGAAAAGCTTGCCACACTCTTTTGTGAGCAGCAGCAACTGCTGCCCATCAACCTTCGCCTCAGCTGAGGTTTTTTCATCATCCAAAGCCGACTCAGTTTGGGGGTTTAATCATCTATTGATGCTCTGGTGGGTGGATGCCGAAGATTCATCCATTAAGAAACTAACGGGGTCTGGGATTTTTTCATCCAGTAATTCTCTTATGGTTGGATGGAGGTTCATCCTTGAAGGAACTTAGTTTGGGATTTTTTTCACCCATTGTGTTGTTCTTTTGGTTGCGGTGCTGGAGGTTCATCCTTCGTGTAGTGGGTTTGGGGTTCTTACATCGATTGATGCTCTGGTGGGTGGATGCGGGAGGTTAATCCAAAATGGAACTAACTTCGTTTGGGATTTCTTCATCGAGTAATTCTGTTGTGGTCGAATGGAGGTTCATCGTTGAAGGAACTCAGTTTGGGATTTTTTCGTCCATTGATGTTCTTGTGGGCGAGGTGCTGGAGGTTCATCCTTGACATAGTCAGTTTGGGGTTTTTACACCCATTGGTGCTTTGGTGGGTGGATGCTGGAGGTTCATCCATAAATGAACTAACTCATTTAGGTTTTTTCATGCAGTAATTCTTGTGTGGGTGGATGTAGGTTCATCCATGAAGGAATTCAATTTGGGGTTTTTTCATCCATTGATACTCTGTAAGGTTGGATGCTGGAGGTTCATCCATAATGTAGTCAGTTTGGGGTTTTCTGGCTAGTGATGCTCTTGTGCTTGGATGCTGGAGGCTCATCCATAATGTAGTCAGTTTGGGGTTTTTTCATCCACTGATGTCCTGGTGGGTAGTGCTGGAGTTTCATCCATAATGGAGTCAGTTTGGGGGTTTTCATCTATTGATGCCGTGGCAGGTGGGGGCTAGAGGTTCATCCATAATGGAGTGAGTGTGAGGGTTTTTCATTCATTGATGCTCTGGTGGGTGTTGGTTCACTCCACAATAGAGTTAATTTGGACTATTTCATCGATTGATGCTCTGGTCCATTGCTGGTTCTTCACTCTGTAAAGGACTCAGTCACCATTCATTGGAAGCCTATCATGACTCAGTGGTGGATGAACCCCAACTAATAAGGTGATGTTGGGTTTCACAATGGTAATCTATCCTACAAAGGATAAGTCCTACAGGTAGGGGTAGGTGAATAGGTTAACTATTAGGGTTAACAGATACACACAGATGGTTAATGCTAGTGTTGTACAGGTATATTGGGAACAATTTGGGTATATAATACCAAGTATGTATACAGGTATGGAAGAACCCAAGGCCATTTCAACCTTATATCACTACAAGACTGCTAGGGACTTCAGGTAATACCAACCTCATACCAATTTTATACCTACCTCATACCAATTTTATACCTACCTCATATCAATTTTATACCTACCTCATATCAATTTTATACCTACCTCATATCAATTTTATACCTACCTCATACCAATTTTATACCTACCTTGTACCAAGTTTATACCTACCTCATACCAGGTAAACATCAGCCTTGGGACCACTGCCAGTCCAATATCAGTACCTGGCTTGAATGTGAAAAGGGACATACACGTATAACAACGCTTGTTAAATACATGGGTAAAAGGCTAGTGGGTTGTTTCTAGGTAGGTAGCACTAGCAGAAACTAAATTAACCACGGTGGTTAGGGCTGGAACTGGGACCCAATGGAAAAGTGTTTCCCCTGTCCACCCACCAACCATCCATCCATCATTGGTGTGCTCATGGCTATTGCTTCACTCTGGCCTTAATGTGGGTGCGGTTCTTGTCTCTTATGGAGTCAGTTTGGATTCTCATCCAAAACAAGGATGAGCGGGTGGGTGCTGCTCGTTCATCCAGGATTTAGAGAGTCATTTCAATTTTTCATCCATGTATGCCATCCTGGTGGGTGCTTGTGGTTCATCCATAACAGAGTAAAAAAATTCATCCAATTGATGCAGCTCTAATTTTTGGTTCACTCCAGTATTCTTTTGAAACCACAAATTGAAAAAAAACAAACCCTGGTTCCAATGAATTTTTGTGGGAAACAAAATAGCTTTAATTCACCAGATTTTGAAAAATTAAATTAAATGTTCCAGTTTTCTCAAAAACTAACATAAATGAATAATATGAAATGTGAAATATGAAATATTCCATAAATTAAGATTCGAATGTATAACATCCGGTATGAAATTCATGGAATGATGGATGTTCTATAATTCAATATGGAATATGAACCATCCTTGTAAATTGATTGAAAATTTGGGGGTTGTCCAACAAAGAATGATCCATTCCCATCTACTTTAGAACAATTAATTGGGATAGAAAGTGGAGTAATATATGGATGGAACCAATTTGTGATTTCTTATTGTAACAACCATGTTCCATTAGAAAACAATTTGTGAAAGGTGATCTTTGATTATCACACTCGGTTTCACATTTGACATGTTATTTCAATATGATTTTAATCAAAGGAGTAAAAAATTGCCCATCACCAAATCTATGGATTTTCTTATGAGACAAGCACTTTTAAAAATTAATTAATCAAAATCATGGTTACACATGTGAGATATTTTGTCATTCTAAGATATTTATTTGTAAATTTGGCAAAGTGAAATCTCAAACTTCTATTAGATAATGTAATTCAATTTACGATGTCACACCAATTTTCGATGTATATTGAAGTATTACATGAATGCTAGGAAACAAATTGGTGAAAGGAGTTGTTTCAAAAAAATAAAATATTAATGAACTATTGAAATATGAGATACCCATTATATGCATAATAAGGTTATTGATGTGTTTACCAACAATCCCTTCACATTTTTGGCTCACTTGCTCTCTTTGTCAAGTTCATCTAATCTAAAGCAATTAGAGTGATATTAGCCTTACACTCACAACACCACTTTCAAACCATTAAAGTCACTTATTGAATTCAGAGTAAACAAGCATTATTTGGATTTCTAAACCTGCACCCATGGAGTAGTAAGTACTGGAATCGGCAGTATTTAAATTTGAAAGTTCCAACTCTGTAACTCTACAGTTTTTATGAATGATTATTTACTGAATTGGAGGTGTGAGTGGCATTAAAACAAAGGTGAAAATATTTTTTTTATTGCTACAATTATTAATTACTAGTATTATTATTAAAATTATTCATTTTTGTTTTATTATTATATGTGCCCATGATGTTGGGATTCCTAGACATTTAAATGAGACATTCATCACCTATGGGATGTCATGGATGTCCCTCTTGAACCCCAAGTTCCAACATGTACTAACTAGGTAGTCAAGAGATGTCCTTCACAGCTTTGGTTGGTCATTGAAATTTTTCATAATGATTGGGCAGATTATTTTCTTAAAATCAGGTTGTCATTAGGTTATCAATATTTTTGGTAAAAACCATTGATTATGTATAAAGGTAGGTTTTCAAATACCCAATTGATAGCCTTTGATTAACATACCGGTTATATGCCAGTTATAAGGTTTATAAGTTTTTTTTTAAAATCACAAAACATTAATATGTTTTAGGATTGATAATGTAGCTGGATTATAACCAGGCCAATTGATAGCCTTTGATTAACATACCGGTTATATGCCAGTTATAAGGTTTATAAGTTTTTTTTTAAAAATCACAAAACATTAAAATGTTTTAGGATTGATAATGTAGCTGGATGATAACCAGGTCATCCAAGTAGTTATTAGATTTTGGAAATTCAATATCAGGTTATTAGTTTACTAATAACCAGGTCAATAACTGGGTCGCAACTCAAGAACCGACCAACGCAGGTACATACAAGGGACTCAGATTGCATGGTGCAACCTACCTTGCAAATTGAATCAAATCTTTCCATAGGATCTTGGAAGAGAAGCTCATTAAAAAGTTCAGCATTTATTGTTTGGAAATGCTAAGGTTGGATGAAACTTTCAAGCATTGTTGAAAATATGAGAGATGTAAGGGATGTATGAGAGCTCTCTCTTTTCTTTCTTTAGGAGTGAAAGGGTGAGACCATGTTGCCTTCCACTTGTCAAACTAGTTTGTCCTTCAAATGCAAAGGGCAATATTCTAATGAATCCTTCAATACATAGGCCACCAAGCAAGATGGATTGAGGTTAACAATCTACCATTGGAAAACAAACTCCAAATATCAAGTCTATTATAAAATCAAAACAAGTAGTAATTGTGCAGTTCTACATATCTTTCACATTGGAGCTTTCTACTTTTGATTCTCCATTCCAAGCTTGTCCAAGTTTAAAGCACTCCAAGGCTCTTTCCTGTGTATGTGAAAGCACCTCATGGTACAGAGATGCTTTCATCAATTGAATAGACCTTCTGCCATTCAAATAGAAAACCTTTCCCATATAGGCCTGCTCCTTGGGGCCTCCCCTAATTTTGGGCCTATGCTCTTGGACTATGGCCCTCAAGGCTACGACCTTCCAATTAAGGGAGGCCTTTGGGAGTAGGCCTTCGACTACATGCTGAACACTATAGAAGACTAATAAGTAAGCATAATCTCAGTGCAAATTTGGGTCCAACCCATTCTCCACCTAATAATTCATTTCTTGTGCAGATCTCTTCCAAAAATAATTTGTACCCACTAATTTCTCAGAGACATGCTCTTTATCTGCTTCCATGCTAGATCTGCATATTTAGTCTCATGGAAAAATATTCAGAGACAAGTATGAATTCACAATTCAAGCCTAACCAATTGTTACTTCTATTAATTAGATGGTGGGTGCCTCCAAATTAAATTTTTTTTTTTTCAATGAGCCATTTTGATTGGCCCATGAACCCTTCTTAAGTTTGTTTTAAAAAACAACAATCTATTGAAACATTAGAACCTCCACAAAATAAAAGTTTCCATGTGAAAATGCAACGCCTCCCCTTTGGCCCACTATAAGTAAGAATGGGGGAACTTTGGACAAGCCATATGGGATAAAATTAAAGTGTCAAGAGAAGGCAGGGAGGACCCAATAAAAGGCCCCCCAAAAAAATAGTATTATACCTTTTTGGCTATTTCAAATAGAGTCAAATGGCATTCACCTCACTACCTCAGCAAGGTGACTATTTTGACCTAAATGATGTTTTTGTAATTATACTTCTACCTCCGTGAAATGTCAAAAAAGAATCCTCAGCCTACCCTTTTCTCCAAAAGGGGGAAAAAAACAAGTAAGCTTCCAAGTGCATTTCAGCCATATCACTGGCTCCTTGAAATATGTATTCTTGACACTTATTGTGACAATTTTTGGGCTGACCTAATACCCCGTTCAAAGAGCAAGGTTACTAACTTATTCATAAACTAGTATAAACTATAAACTAGTTTTGTTTTCTACAAACTAGAATTTGGCCCTTTCAAAGAGTGAGATTATTTATTAAAAAACGAGTATAAACAACAAAGTAGCTTTGCTATCTACAAAATAGAATTTGGGGGAGAACTGAAGGAAACTGACAAAAAATTAAGGTGTATACTTGGTCTGTGGTGGCCTGGTGCATAACCGACCAACCAGTCTGCGCCCATAGACACAAATTTATTGACCATAGAATGGGTGGGGGTCTTAATAACTTGAAAAAAAAAAAGACAAGTGCTTACAAAGTGATGAGCGACATTCTACTTCTTTAAGTGTAGTTTGTGAAGGCAGAAGGTGATGGACTAGTGGTATATGTGGTATACTGTATATCCTGTTTTTTTTCTTTCAATTTTGTGATGTAGCCAAAGAGCTAACTGGATATAACTTGATAATCTTAATATTGATGCTAATCTTCAAGGATAATCTTTTCCCTTAGTGGACCTCTTCTATTGTGCCACCGCCACCCTACTCCTTCCAGTCCTTTCGGATGTGGGCTCCATGCATCTTTGTGGTGTCATTAATTTGGAAGGTCACCAGCTTTGTGGTGCTTTTAGTGCCCAACACTTGGGGCATTGAGGGTAATGCCCCAATCCACCAGTGTGTTACACAGTGGAAACCACCATGGCAGAAAATAAAATTATTTTCACTCCTTTCTCGTGATACCTAGCGCATGTCACAGGAAAAGTGGGAAAGGAGGCCAGGTATTGTTTTTTAAAAAGCAAATTGTGTGTTCCTCCCAGCATTCCATTTCCCGACATGTCTCACATTTTGCAGAGCAAAATTTTCATTAAATAAGCCACCCGGCAAATAGATTAAGAAGCTTCTGTTGGTGCTTTACAAATTCAAAATAGATCTTGTTCGTGCACAATTAGCTAGGGCCATATTTTGCAATCCCCATGTCTTTGAGAAAGGAGGGAGTGAGGGAATTTTGGGGCATGTGGGCTCCATTAGTTATATCACTCACTTTTTCTTGCTCTTTTTTGCATAGTTTTTGAATTGAAATGCTAAAAATATATAGTGCCACCAACCCTACTATGTCCCAATCACCTACCCACCGGCCACATCATGGCTCCATAATGCCTTGAAGAAGGGGTGTTGTGGTGAAAAGGTCGGAGCCAGAACTAGTGGGGTATAGACCAAAGGGTATTTCTAAAACCGTATGTGCCGTGCACATTGAAAGTCTTCCAATGTGTATTAGGGTGCCCAACTATCAAGAAAAGTTGTTGAATGCACACGAACATTATGTGCTTTTGTGCACAATGACTACTATGTCCTACCATGCACAATGACTATGTCCTACCGTGCACAACACCGTGTTAGTTAATAATAAAAGAGCATTCCCACCCAACAGATTACATTTCTTTGGATGATGTCTTGGAGGATGGATGAGAAGGAATGTGAGATATAACCAGTGTTGGCATGTTCGTTTCTTCCCCATAACTGGCTGGGTTGGTTATTTTGTTGTTTTTATTATTTTGGGACCACAAGAGGTATCAACCAGTGTTGGGTGGTTCTTTGACTCTTTAGAATAACCTCTGGTTCTGGTTTTGCATCAACCATCAAGGATGGTTTCAAGTCTGGGGAGATAATACGATTTTTAATAACCTTGGGCAGGATCCGGATACATATCACTAGGGATAGGTTATGGTTTTAGTTGGGTTTTTGCAAAATATCAAAAGGGTGCTCTGGTTCAAATCTAGGTTGTCAATTATCAAATGGTTCTAGATCTGGGTTTTTTTAATTATAAAACTTTTTTCAATTCCCAGTTGGTGATTTTTTTTAGGTAGGTTGATTAGTGGTTAGGTTGGGAGAGGATCCAGGCGGTCCTTGTTAGATTCCAATTCAAATAAACTTCATTAGTTATTTGGAGTTGGGTGGACAACGGCAAAATCATTCTTGTTATGTTGTTGAAAGAGTTGAAAGAACAGTGGTTTTGTGATAAACTTTTGGAAACAAGCACACATGCCAAAGAAAACAATGCTACAAACATGAGATAATTATATTGTGAAAAAATGAAAAAAATTCATTGCAATCTACAACCTAGATAGAGATTGTAAACTTATGTGTTCAAAGTTCAAAACATGTGTAATGCCCCAAAACCAAGGTTTGAAGGTTAAAATGCTAACATTTGAAAAAAATGGTAATAATTTCAAGGTTAAAATGTTATTGGACAACAACATCTCCATTTGCCAAGTTCATTAAACATTAGTTTCCTTAAACTTACAAAACACAACCAAAAACTTCAAAAGAAAGTATGGTGAGGCATCTTGGATCAAATAGTCCCTTAGTGCGACTATAGACATAGAATTATAAATTTTCTACATTAAAAATTGGGTTTTTGAGGATTTAAGTGAAAAAATTTGTATTTCTTTTTGGATGACAAGACAAATTATGGCAATAAGTGCATTAGACAATAGTCAATAGCCTTGGCTTTGGTTAACAATGCATTGGTTGACGACAAACCTTAGTGTAGTAAAAAGGGTTTGGGCTGCTACCCAAGCTTACGAACTTGGAACACACCTTTGAAATGTCATAGATTGTTGTTGTGCATAGTAATAACCAATTTGATTTTTTAATTTCAATGTTAATTGGAATAAAATGGCCTTTGAAACAAATTGTGTGTTGATTATAATTTTTAACTTGCGTGGACATATGCCAATATCCAAGCAAGATTTTTTCCATTTTTGTCATCCCTTCCCACTTTTTTTTGTCCAAGTAATTGTTTTTTTTAAAAATAAATTGACACTCTTTCATGAAAATTAACATTAAACCAACAAAAATTTGGTGTCATAAGTTGCATATTGGCAACATTTTGACATGGCATGCCCCCAACAATTTCTTGTAAAAGGTTCTACCAATCCTAACACCTCATAGAAAACAACAAAAGTTAAAACAATGATCATAATTGGAAGACTATTACCTTCATATTTGATATATGCAATAATCTTTACATTTAACCCATGTGTTTGTAATGATTGATTCACTTGTAGGGCCATGGCAACCCCATAGGTGTTTATTGTCTCAAACAAGCCCAATGGTTACATGATAAGGTTCTAATTAATGGTTCAAAAAATGAACAATCAAAACAAAAATGTTAATTATTCCTTTTAACATTTATAAATCAAAATTCATTGTGATAGTGTAAAAAATTCAAGAAATTTGTGCAATTAATTTCTCTTCATTTTTTCAATCAACTTTAGCAAAGTTTTTTACATAAATGTCACAAACACCACCATCACCCATCATTTGCATCATTGCTTGCACCAACATAATCGTTTGCATCATTGCTCTCAGTTAACTTCTAATTTACTATTAGTTAATAAGTTTTTCAAGAAACTTTTTTGGTTGATGCACACATTGAAGTTATATATAGAAGTTTCCTTGAATTAAGTCCCCAATGGGGTATAATTTAAAGTAACCTTTAGTTAAATTTTAATTGATTTTTAGTTCATTATTTGTTAAAAAGCTTCTCAAAAAATTTCCTTGGTCAGTGCATACATGGAAGCCTTTATGGAAGCTTCCTTGAACTAAGTCCCTAGTTGTCACAACCCCACTTTGGGGCTAAGTGTGAGAATGCAATTCACACTCCCAAAAGTGGGAAAATGGAGTCCTTTGGGACTCCCGAAAACTTAGAAGACGATTTGAGGGGTCAAATAACCTCGCCTTGGCACGTTCTTTATATCAATGGAAGCTCTTGAAGTGTAAATGTCCAAAATGACCTCGCATTGCCCATTTGGACATTTGCAGCCCAAGTTATGGGCAAAAGAAGGGTCGGGAGTCAAACTGCCAGTTTGACTCCCGACCACTAAAAGTCGGGAATCGACCTCTTCCTGACGTTTCCTCAAGGAGTGCAACACGGCGTTGGAAAGTTCTCGACGAGAGCTACAACTTTGGTTTAGAGCTTGTCCCAACCTGAGCTCGGGGCGAGGAGATGTGGCCATCCAAAGTCCCGGGACTCCGACCCGGGACAGTTTTGGGACTCCCGCTTGGGAGTCTTGGGAAAAAAGGCCTTTTGGATGTAGCTTCGACGGAGAGCTGCAGAGAATACTATATGGGGGAAGGTGGTGGCTTCCCCTGAGTCCGGGCCGTGGTGAGTCAAGTAGTCCAAGTTGCCCGTGGCTTGTCCCAACACCCAAGGGTGTTCCTAAATGTGATCTAACCCTCTTGTGGTTGGTTTTGGATGCAGATTCGTGCTTGATCTTCTAATCCATCGTCGTAGTCTAATCTTGGGACTTCTAGCACGCCCCTCTACCCCTCTTTAGTGCTGGAAGTTGGGAGCGCCCCGCAAGTCCCAACTTTCCGCAACTCAACATAGTTGGACCCTCGAGTGGGTTCACCCCGGGACTTGGGAGTGCGTCACCAGTGGAATATAAATAGGGTCAGAACCTCCCATTACTTTTAATTTGTTCAACATAAGTTTTGGGTACATTTTCTTATCATAACCTTTGTTTTTGTACGTTATTAGAATAAAGTTTTATTTGAATCATCTTCTAACATACATTGTGTTTTTGCCTTGCATTTTTGTGTTTCCAATCTTGGATTAGATTTAGGCTTGCATTTCTTGTGAATTTTTTTCTTGATGTGTCCTTGGTTTAATTCCTATTTTTTTAGTTTTTTGTGCCTATGAAAATAAAGGTACACATTAATGGAAACCTAACATGAAGATTTTACTTCACAATTAATCTTTGAAAAAATGGCAATTCTATAAAAAAAACAAAGGCACCAATTCATGAGCAATAAATAGGACCAAATCTTCTACAAATTGTTTTTGATGATCATCATCTTTAAAGTAAGGAACAACATTGTTAAGGGTAGACCTATGTTGTCCCTACTGGATAGATTAAACAAAAGTGGAATATCAATGTCTAACATGGTGGACAAAAAAGTAACAAGACAAAGTAAGTGAATTGATTAAGATTCATGAGGAGTTTTGAATTGAACCTTGTGGCCAAAACCTAGGGAGGATTTTTAGAAATTTTTTGTTGATGGCTGAACATTGGAAAATTATGAAAATCATGATGAAGAAAAAAAGAACATATAATATGTTTTTAGAAAGAAAAGTTCATGTTAAAACTATAAATCAATTTTGATAAAGAAGAACCTTGATATTACAATGTAATTATGTTTCATGTATTCTATTTTGCCCAATATGATATGGTTTGATTTTACTTTCAAATCATTATAAAAATAGTAAATCTATAGATTTGAATTTTGTAATGTATTTTGTATTGAGTTTTACTTTTAATTTATGTAATTGATGCTATGTAAACTCTATATGGTTAAAAAAAAATGTTAAGTACAAATTGTAGAATAAAAAATGTTAAAATGTTAGCATTTACCAAAAAATGAAATAATATTAAACAAGGAAGAGCCAAACCTTTTTTTTTTTATCATTGATATTCATGTGATCATTGTTGAATTAGATTTGATTCTAGAATTGCAATTGGTGCATAAAATTCCCATGCAATATCTAATGTTGTCCTTTCTAAAAGTCATGTTGTTTTGCCAATAATGAACATGACAATGCATCTGTCATTGGGGAAGATATATTTGTAATGTTAAGAACATAATCACATCCAATTAAAGGTGATGTTATAGCAAAACCACAACATTCCTCATCAATTGAAATGTTGACCGTGTTGTGAAGTTAATTTTCAACTTTTTTCACCTTCTCAACCATTAAATCTTTCAAAATTAATAAAGACAATGAGACCCTAATCGTTCAACAAATTAAAAAATGTTGAATGACAAATATAAACAAAAAATTGGAGATAGAAGACATACCTAAATAATGAACACTTGAAAAAATGAATGGCAAGTAGACCAAAACATGAGGATAAACTAAAGGATGAGCATAAACTAAAAAGCCTTTGCAATAACAAAGAAAACTAAAATGCAACAACAACAATGAACACACTCGAATGATGAGTAACCGCTTAAGTGATGAAGAACAACTAGAACATTTGAGTGTTGAATACCATGACCTAAAAGGAAACCAAATAAAAACAAATAACCAAATAAAAAAGAACCCCACAATGGTAAATGCATGTGAGTGATGAAGAACAATTATAGCACTTGAATGATAAACAACCAAAATGATGAATAACAAAAACATACTTGAACAATGAACAATGGTGAATGACTAAACATGACAACCAATGTCTAACAATTAAACATGATGAACAATAATGAATAATTGACTTGATGAATAACAATGAACAACCAAATGTGATGAACACCATAACATCTTTTGGTGAGTAACAAATTATAATGGAAAGATAACAACAACAAAGCAAGAGCAATGGAGAGAACACTTGTAAAAGAAAAATGGAAAAATTTATAATAAAAAATGATGGAGAAAGAAAGGTATTAAAAAAAAATGAAAGATGAACCAAAAAAACAAAAGATGATGGAAATTGGAAATGTTTCAAGATTGGTGTGATGGGAATGGACACGAGATAGTTCACTCAAAACCTTGACCCTTATGCCCTAAACAAAAATCAAAAACAAGATTCTAAATTTGTTTAATTCAATTTTATATTAAAACTTATTCTAAAATCGACCCGACAAATAAGGTTTAAATTTTTGAAAGCTAAGACCAACCTAATGGGTTTGGTTGTCCCCTTGAGCAAATAACAACCAAGTGGTAGGTTCTTAACCTAGTTCCCTTTACCTTCAACTTTGGTGGGTCCAATTTTTCTTCAGTTCCTAACCTTATCCTAGGCTTCAATTCGAGTCCTTGGAATCAAAACTAAAACCACCAACAATTCTTACCCACCACAACGACTATACTTGCTCAACATTAATATCAACATTCCAAAAAAATTCAAACTTAGGTTATTTGGCAATTTGATTTTCAAAGTAATCCCCCCAAGCCCCATATATCAAATTACTTTACTACTTTTTGGTAATTACTAATTAGCACAACTTTTGCATAAATGTCAATTCTAAAATACCCGCCTTGAAAATTATTATTATACTCTTTAAGTAAAGTAGGTTATATGATTTTTTTTAAAATCTGTTATTTTTTTTAAACATGTTTAGGGTTTTAGGATTGATTATCTTGTTCATAGGTCATTATATTTTTTAAATTCAATACCCAACCCATAAAAGTCTTGGCAATTCATTGAATGGCATGTTCCAAGTGGGTAAGTTATCTATTGGTTTTCAAAAGAAATAATAACTAATTGATAGGCTATCAATAATTGGGTTGATAACTAAGTATTTTGTTAGTAACTAACCAACATTGGTTATGACCAGTGTTCGTTTGGTTTGTGCCTTATAACAACAATCCTATCAATTGATGTTGGCCGGTAATTGAGAAAATGCATGGTTATCAACTTGATTATCTGATAACATATTAGTTAGTTGCTGATTTTTTTTAATCAATAGATTAAACTACCAATTGAATTTTTTTAGTTTTCTTATTTTGGCACAAATGAAAGAATTGGATATTGATTCTCAGATTATAAGAACCTATGAGGATGATTGGAATTCCATCCATGTAAGTTATAACTTCTAAAACTTTAAACATGTCTATGACAAAAGAACCAAAAAGAAAAAACCATATTTATAACCCACCCTACTTAAGCATATAACTATCAATTCTCAAGGTCAATAATTGTTGACTGACCCTTGTGCATAACTGATGGTTATTATCAACAAAATAATTAAAAATTTTGACAACTGATGGTCTTACTTTGACAATGAAATTGATAACCAGCGGTTCTAAATTTTTAATACATGGTTGGTTATGAATAAAAGGAAATAACTAGCCAACACTAGTATCAACTCTAGAGTCCGATATGAAAGACTAGACTAACCCCTTATTTGTAGAGTGATGAAAAGGTGGGAGCCACAGCCCACAATTGGTGGGGTACGAATAAATTGTATTTATAAACCCTTATGTGCCATTCATATTATAAGGCTTCCAACATGTTTTTGGGTGAACAACTACCGGTGTACCTTGGCAATTTCAACATTAATTAAATTCTTTGTAAAAGCTTTAAGTTTTCAAAATGTACTTTTCCTAAAGAACACCATTTTAAAAAGAAAAGTAGATAATATTTTTGAAGATTTAGGAAGATTCAATCTTTCAACATGAAAAATTCAAATTAATTACTCAACAAACATGTGTTGAAGCTCCTAGTTAGTCCAAAAGAAGTTGTCAAATGTGCACTAAAATTATGTCCATATTGGGAACAAAAGAAAAACATCAACCCAACATCAATGAAAGGCCCTATTGACTACTACAACAGTACCAATATTCACAGTATACCAACTAATATATCTATATATTAGCTTAACATATCTATAACGATACCAATGCATATCATCAATTCATAATGCAAGGGTTACTCAAATCAAACTGGTATGTAATTTCTGGAAGTTATTTGGGACAAATTTCCTTGCACAATGTTTTATTTTTGTAGACAACTGTATATATCAATACCAAACTAGTACATAATATACCATAGCAACACTTGTTATATCCAATGTTGTTTAATTCTTGGTTTTGAAAAAAATCTCATGTTTCAATTCGTGCTGATTGTTTTATTCGGTAGAACCTTCAAGGTATGTTTGAGAATGGTTCTTTAAATACAAAAATAAAAGCTCAATTTGATTTGGTTCCATCTACAGAATGTAGGAATTTGACAAGCCTTTGCCTTTCACATTGACTTTGGCTAGTTGCATTTCATTTGATGTGCAACTTCAAATAATGCCTTTTACATGATAAGTTATAAAAAATATTTTTTTCACATGAAAATTATACAAATGAACTCAAGTCATCCATGAATAAAGTGAACAAAGAATGAATTGCAAGGGAAAATTGTATGAGAATTCAATTCTTGAACATAATTTCAACAAAAACACTAATTGGTATAAAACCTCAAAAGATAAATCTTATTTTGCTACAAAAAAGTCCATATCCATTATTGTGGTATTCGTCCAATACTAACACATCATCATGAAAAGAAAATATTTCAATTAATTATATATGTGAAGAACTACTAACAACTCCCATTGTTATAATGGATTATAACATATGCAAAATCAAAATTGTTTATGTTTAGTTATAACAATGTAAATTCGTAGTATGAACTAAAATTGCAAAGAACAATTTTGTGATTGTATTAAAAAAATACAACGTTCACCTATAATCCAACAATAGAGTTAAATCTTTGTTGTTCCACCAAATGTCAAAATTTGTTCTTGAATTCATATTGTCAACTTCAATCCCACACAATGACAGGTGCATAAGATTATCCAATGTGTCCAAAATCTGAAATGTGATTGAAAATGACTATTATAGCATTTTGTTTGAAAAATCCTTGTTCACATATGGATATATTTGTCAAAATGACAATTACTTTTTACTATAGGTTCATTAATGAATGGCCAATTGATATGCCAATGATCTATATCCCCACAAAACACCATGACTCAAACATGCTCAAGCATGCCTTTGTTCTCACATTCATGTCTCAAATTTTTGAAAGTTTAAAAATATTAACCTTGCACAAAATAACATTGGCTTATGAAATCATGAACATCATCATCAACCTACATAACAAGTAGGTTGTTATCACCATCATCATCAAGATAATGTTTAGGATCAAGTAATTTTGAAGCATTAAAAATCAACAAGTTGAGAAATCATTTGTTTAAACTATCTATAATTTCTTACAAATAGTTTCCAACCATTTTTTCATCTTTTCCAACAAATCAAGTCGATCAAATATGCATGTGTGGTGCATGTAATGCATTGTACTATAACCTCTTCACAACCATCTTAAATAACTCTCATATAAAATAGTAATAATGAAAAGGGTCGAGGTTATTGGCACCATGTGCAAAGTTATTGAGATTTAAAATTTTATTTAACACATAAATGGTTGTGTCCAAAGAGGAGCTAATGATAGAAATGTCCATATTTTCATGCATGTGACATCTTTTCATTTTTGCCTTTCATTATGATAGGCAAATTTTAAAATGTGCTTTCCATTCCACATCCAATATTTTTTCCGTCTTTCTTTGCCCATCAAAATGCACATGGCTTGCAATGATAAACATTACTTCCTACCTTCCACCTATATTACACACAATCCAAAATACAATTTGTGTTAAAAAAATAAAATTCAATCAATTTCAAAGTGAGGTTTGATATTTTCATGTTGTGCAAAAGTGTTACTTCACTACTAAAAAATCAAACTTATTTTTTTAAAAATGCAACCCATTTTGGATTCACACTAAAGGTTAGTTGCATGGTCCAATTCCAACATGAATATAAACCTTTGACTTAGTTTTCCAACATATGGTTAATACACAAATTGCCTAATGTTAATCATAGTCCATACCAATGTTGTGTTTGTAAATTTCAATAAATGTATATATGGTGTGTAAATCTCATGTAAATGTAAATCATTTACACTTACATGTTTGAACATTTTACATTTACACTTACATTGTTGTCATGTATATATGTATTCTTTTACATTTACATGAAACTAGTGTAAATATGTGTCAAATACACTTACATGGCCATGTGTAAATGTATATACTATATACCCTTAATGACCATACCTTCTTGCAAATCCATATTAATTAATTGTGAGTGCATCCCAAAGTTTTTTTTTTTTTTTTGGCAATGGGCCACTTTGATTGGCCCTTCACAAAAAAGTCATGATAATTTGATACTCCACAAACATTAACATTTTATCAATATGGGACCATAATGGTGTTATTCCAAGGAATATCTTGAATGCATATTTTGTCCCACCTCAATGCTTGAATAGAACTTTTATTCTTAATTTTTTTCATCACCATTTTTGGCTTAAACTTTTACAAGAGCTTAAGTACTTATTGATTCATATTAATTAATTTAATTAATTGTGATGTGTACCAAAGCACAAATGTTTTGATGGTTTTTTGGCATTGCATTGTAAGGTAGGGATATTGTGTTGAAAATCATTATAAAGTATAGTAACTTCAAGGGATTTTGCTTCCTAGAAACTAGGTGAGATGGTTCATCCTAATTTGTTTGTAAAAATATTCACATTCATCTTTTGACATTTTTTTTTCTTTGACCCCTCCTCAAATGTGCACCCAACCCCAAGTGACTAAACCCACAAAACTAAAGATGAAATTATTTTTTCCAAAAATGTTTATGGCACCTATCATACACAAAAAAATCATGTAATTCTTTCAAAATGTGACAATGTGATTGAAAACGTTGAAATACACATGACGAGTTTTTTTTTTGGTTTGAAATTTTTCATAAATGTGAAAAATATATATGAAAAGAGAATATTTGATCACTTTTTCTTTTGAGAAAAAAATAAGTAGACTTGAAAAAATGAAAATCATATTGTGAAATTTCCCTATGGGTAAGTCTACTATCAAAATTTTAAATGTTAGACCCAAAAAATCAATAATGTGTGTTATACACAATGGCCATGCCATTAGTTTAATCTCAAAAAATGATATTTATGATACATTGGTCATAGATAGGGGAAAAATAAAAAATAAAAATATTATAATGTACATTGTGCTATTGTAAAAGAAAAAAATTAATCTTTTTTTTTCATTTTTTAACATCACATTAGTTATGAGGAACCAAAAGGGATCTCACATGAAATGATGACATGTTCTAGGAACCTATTAAAACATTTAAAATTTTGTTACCAAACCAAAACCAAAACTAATAGGGAAATGTCACAACATGATTTTTATTCTTTTGCAAATCTAATGACTTTTTTCTCTAAAAAAAAAAGACCAAATATTCTCTTTCACATTTATTTTTCATATTTGTGCAAAATTTCAAACCAAAAAGAAAGACTTTTCATGGCATGTTTATTTGAATGTTCTCAATCACATTGTCACATTTAAAAAACATTACATAAATTCTTGCATATGATGGGTGCCATAACCATTTTTGCAAAAAATATTTTCATATTTAGTTTTGTGGTTATGGATTGGTGACAAAGTCAATTGGGCTGGGTGTACATTTGAGGAGATGGCAAAGAAAACAAAATGTCAAAAGATGAATGTGATTTTTTTACAACCAAATTAGGATTAATCATCTCACCTAGTTGATAGGGGGCAAAATCCCTTCAAGCTATTATATTCTATAATGATTCTCAACATAATATACTTTTAAAATGTGATATTGAGAAGACAAATTGAATTGTTGACAAGTTCTTTGTTCTTGATTATAGAGTCGCAAGGATGTAGAGGGTTCATTATTTGTCGTAAAACGGTGAGTCATGTACAACTCTGGCCTTTCAAAATCTTTTTTGTTATTGTTGAAGTTTTTTCTTGATGATAAAGGACTTGCTTTCAGTTAATTTTCCTCTTAAAGGGTGGAATTTCATTTATTGCAAGTAGACACAACCTCACTTTCAATTTATTGTCATGAACCGGTGCAACATAGGTCTAGTTTTAGTAGTAAGTTTCATCCTTATTTAATATAATGCAGATGTATCTTAAGGTTCAAAGGTGTCCCATTTAGTTTGTAGATGAATCCATGCAACATGCTTGAGAAAGGTTTGTTATGCCCAATTTTTTAAACACACCATGTTGCTAGTCTTTATGATTTCTTTAATTTAGTATCATAATAATGGTGTGATTGTAACTAAAGTAGGTTGGTCAAAGAGAGGCATCATGGGATTGATTTTTGCAATTAGCATAACATTTGTTTGGTTATTTTACGTGTTGTTTTGAGCATTCTATCTGCAATCAGATGAATAACTTATGGTGGGTGGACAACAAAAAATCTTGTGGAAGATTTGCTTGGTGATTTTGAGTATGAGGTACATGTTCCATATCTCATGTACAGGAAGTCAATGGCATTTGGTTCTATGACCCACGCAAGTGTGAAAAAATGGCCAACCTTTTTTCAGAGGTTACTTAGCACTCCCTCTTTGTCCTTTCAATCTAGGTGCTTGATCTCATCCTGCTCAAAATTGCAATTCCAACATAACATCATATAACAAGATTTGCATTTGTTATGTGACCATGTCACCATCTGGGATGTTTTGTAAACATGAATGAAGGGTTTTGTGGCTATGGAAATGATCTATTTACTTCAAATAGTTTTCTTGGTGTCTATTTGTAAGACCTCTTTTTTGTTTACAAATTTGTGGTTGTAGAAATTTCATAGTTATTCTTTTAAAATATGTGATGTGGAATTATTCTGGAACTTCACTTGTTTGTTGTGCTATTGTGTAAGATTTTGTCAGCCTTTTCCAAGAAGCCTCAAAAAAAAATAAAAATCTTTTCATAATGTGTTTCCTCTTTCCTTTTTTTGTTGCTTTCATTTGGGTATGGGATCCATCAAATGCAACTTAACATAGTCCTTTTGTGTTCAATGTATACAAATGTTTCATGAGTTCATTAGGCTAAGATCTTTTAGCATACTGGTATGCACCATCTTTTTTTCCCCCACAAATCAAACATACATTTTCTAGGTGATAGTTTCAACCTTTAAATAAAATGACAATGCAGATTTTGTTGTGTAAAAAGAAAACCTCTAATGTGGTTCATTTGTTGCATGGATTTTTGGATCCGGGTTTAATTTAACATTTTCATGTGGATGCAACTTAGAGTATCAAGAGTTGAAGTGAATGGCAAACATATTAAAGGGTCCACTTGAAACACCTACATGAGCTTTATCTTCTATGATTGAAGGCACTTATGAACCTCTTGAACGTTTTTTTAATGTATGTTTTGTCATTTTTGCTTGAACACTTAGATGATAATAGATGTGTTCTGTAAACTTTATGTTAAATTGATGGCATCCTTGATGATTAAAAGGCAAGGGCCAAACAATGTTTTCTCTCATTCTCTATTTATTTGGTTGTGTCTTTTGCAGTTATGGTTTCACTAATGTATTGAAAACTAATTTTAAGATGCTTGGAGACATAATGTAGGGTATATTAACACCCTGGATATAACACCGACAATTGTTCCACGACCTATTGCAACAACTCATATGTTACCAAACCACACAACATTAGTTGTTTCCACCATTGTTCCTATGCCAATTCTTGCATCCACAACATCATTACCACATACATCCCTAGCACCTCCTTTGTGTGTGGATACTCCAAATGTCAACAACCCAATGCATACAACTTTTATACCACTAACCTTCTTCACTCCTCCACCTTGTAGTTCAACTTCAACTACCCCTCCGTTGCCCACTTCAACTCCGTAACTGCAATCCACACCCCATGGTGCTCCTTTGCTTCAACCTTTCCCACCACCCATTAATCTTCCTCCTTCCTTTGCAACACCCATGTTACACAATGGACTTGTTACAAGGGAGGGTGTCCATGAAGCATTTAATCATTTATCAAAGGTGATCAATATTATTCCTTTCAAGATTCTAAATTTTACTATTAATTAATAATATGTGGTGTATCTGTTTGAGAGAAAATGGAGATTCCATGTATGCTTTGTGCCACCTAATATCATAGTGATCATTATCATACTAAAGGATAAAATGTGATGGTGGAATTGGTGGATGTAAAATGATCATTTCATAAATATGGTATATCGCGAGATGGTGAATGTGCATGAGGACCATAAAAATTGGCACACAGGTCTATGATACCACCATTCATATGTTGTGTTAAAATGTGCAATAGAATTCTATGTCTAGCCTTTTATGGATCATAGCCCAAGGATCTCTATCCTTCACACCGGAGATTGATCATAAATTGTGAAACTTAATATGAGATGTGGGTCCCATGTTTTTTGGGTGGGACTCAACTTTTACCCCATGTTGTGTGTACAGAGGATCCGAATGCATTGTTAATGTCCTTTTGAAGACTAGGGTCCACTATTGTGGGCAAGCTCTTGAGTACGGATGGAATGTTTTTTTATTGCATCTTTTCATCAATATTCATATTTTACCAATATTTGAGTAAAAAATGAATGATGAGTTCTTATACCAATATTCGAGTAATGAATTCATGAATGAATTTTCTTGCACCAATATTTGAATAAGGAATGATTGATGAGTGTTCTTATACCAATATTCGAGTAATGAATTCATGAATGAATTTTCTTGCACCAATATTTGAATAAGGAATGACTGATGAGTTTGTGTACCTTTGAGTAAGGGATGATTGATGAGCTCTTGCATTGATATTTTGAGCATGAAATGAGTCATGAGTTCTTTCTTGTGTATATTCCTAAGTCCAAAGTCCAAACTCAGTTTTTGGCTATGTAAAGGTTTACACGAGTGTTGACAAGGTTTAGGCCTAGGTATCAATAACCTCCCAGTCAGTTATTGATTTTTTTGAAAATGGGTAGATAACTTGGGTAGATTAGTTACTAGCTAGGTATTGAATTTTCAAATTTTAATAACCAACTTGGATGTTTGGAATTTCATCCAATTGGGTTATCAATCTTAAAACCATAAACATGTTTATGAGAAATATATAAATAAATAAATGACCCTATAACCTACCCTACCTCTACAGTATAACCAATGGTTTTCAAGGGTTAAAACTACATTTTGTGATACCAAAAATTTGGGGAAATTTTCTAATAAAATTAGTCAAATTTTCGCTAGGAAAAAGAAATTTTCAAAAATTTCCCAATTTTTGTTGTTGTTGAAAAAAGGACAAAATTTGTCCCCAAAAAAATCATTGGATGGCTACTTTCTTACATCATTCTATCTAGGTGAGGTTAATTAATTGGGTGTGTGGTGCCAATCTTTCACAATTAGGTTTATCAAAAATGGGGAGGCCCTTGCAGGGAAAAGGGTTTCCCAGAATTTGATGAGAGATTATTGAACTGTAGCATCTTTACAGACTATTGAAACCTTCTACTGGAAACTTGTTTTCACCCATGCCTTCGTAGCATAGTGTTAGTGCGTTAGCTTCGTCAGCTAAAGGTCGTGAGTTCAACCCTCATGGAGGGTTGCTTAATCACAACAACTCTGTTTTCTCAACTATCTGGGTTCTTCACTCGCTTGTTGCTGGCCGTGCGTGAAAAATCGGAGGAGCGACCATGGTTCAAGAAAAGATGCACAGGAAAACTCCGCTTGCTTTCCTTGCATGTCACCATAGCAATTAGATGACGACAGAGTTATAAATCCTCGATATACCAACAACACCCAAAACACTTTCTGCACATAAATCAGCATATAAGCGGTCTCAATACTGCCTAGAGAGTTTTGGATGTTGGATATTCTAAACTCAGCAACCCTGGATACGAAGTTAGCATACCTGTGAAGAAATCCCACACTATGTTCTGAATGCTCCTCGGTCCCTTCCACAGACTCAGCACACACCTAATTTCCAGTCCCAAGACCTTCTGACAAAATCCGCAACAGAACACAGTAAACGGAAACCAGCATAGAGTTATCGGAAATGGCCTGGCGGTGCCATACTCCTGTTCGCCCCTCGATTCTTGCACACCAAGTGCTGAAGAAACCTGCGTAAAAAAACCACACCCGGCGTTGCAATTCACCAGATGATGACGGAACAAATTGAAGGAGTTGGCGGAAGAGCTCCCACTGCAACTCTTCCACCTGCATTACACAAAAAAACCCATGACTGAGGATAAGAGAATTCTAAGAATCTTGGACGTAAAATCCGCTTGAGGTTCACAAGACCCCTCCCTGAATTCCAATTCACTACGGTAGAATAAGTAAGAAGTGTGTAGCAAAACACTCTAGATGCAACACACTGCAACCAGGTGCAGAAACTGAGCTTGTCAATTGCCTTTGATAAAGTGGTTGCTGCATGCCTCAATTTACCCTCGTAGCATAGGACATCCCGGGAACCTGGCCAGCAGACAGTGGGCATGAAAGCAAAGCTTGAAGAGCATTCTTATTGGGACCCAGGCTTCCGAGTTAGCAATCCCGCCGAGCACAAGTCAAAGCCTTTAAACATCCACCACAACACCATGAAATCATACCGCTCCACCCTAAACCCTAAACCCTAAAGATAGGGCCAAATAGGGATAGGGGCCAGTGTAAGGATGATCAGCCAATGAAAATGGGGATGTGCACCAGCCATAGGCAAGTGCCTCCATCATCAGCATGCTGATTAGTGAGCCATTTGCAACTCGTTTTTCCAATAGACCACGGCTTAGCTACTTCCCCACGTCCACCCCTTCAGGACACACCTCCCATCACCTCAGCCAAGGTTGACCTATTGCAAGCCATCGATTTTTGAAATGGAGAAAAATGGCTGACCTACTTACTATAGGCAGTTGTTTCGACATAAGAAGAGATTTTGACATCTAGTCTGAGCTAACTTGACATCCTGTAACTTCTCCTTTTTCTTACTCCTTTGTACATTTTCCAAATCTACGATAATGTGTTTATTAATAAATCTTTGTAGGATTTCATCATTTAATTGGCCCATTGCCAAAAACATTATGAAATTGCCCCATCTCCAAGTAGAAATCACATTTTTTACATTTTTTTTACACTTAAGACCATATAAGTTGTATTTGTTTTTACACTTACATTGTTTTACATGGAATCAAATAACTTTACACGGTTTTACGTTTTACACTTAGTGTAACTCCTAAACCATTTGCAGGCACAACACTGGTCCACATGGCAGGTGAATAGCAAGTTCGAGAGGTCTCTATCAAATAATTACTTAATTAATTAAAAAAACAAGGCTCAGCACACAGAATATTCCAAAATGATGCTTGATTTTCTTTCACAGAATTTTTTTTTGGGGTGAGAAATTTCTATAATTAAGAAATTGGTATCTCTCAAAATAATATAAATTTAGCCAAACCTGCTGTAGAGGTAAGGTAATCCAGAAAATTAATGGCTGGCTACCGCCTTCATGCTCCCACCATCAAATTAGGGGAGTGGGAGGGGGAGCATTCACACACGTAATGGCAACTAATTGGACCAGGGTTTCAAAGCACGCAAGGTGAGCCACTGAAGGACAAAAATAACAAAAATTCAAAAAAAGATTGACTAGGATATGAGCCAAATTGCTAAAATGCGCTGATGAAACCGCAATACCTATTTCCCATAGAAAATTATACAAATGTCTTTCCAAATTCCAAGTTGATTAGTGCTCAAATGAGTAAGTATGGTGTTAACTGGATGTATACTGTAGTACCTTTTCAGGTTCAGCACCTTGCTGAAGAATAATTATTTTATTTTGAAAAATTGATGTCGGAGCCAAAATTTTATTTATTTTTTGCTTTTGACAAAAAAATATTTAAATTAAAAAATATTTGACAACAACCTGAAATTGCTTAAAGTACATGCAATAATATACATGCTAGAATGCTAAAACTACCTTGGAACAACTTCTAGAATCCTATGAAATTTCAGCATCAATAAACAATAGTTTTTAAAAAATTCAGCAGGAAGGGACATTAATTTTCTAAAAAAAAATCACATTTTACAAAATAGTATTATTTTTGTGGAACCTGAAAAAGTACTACAGTAACTCTTTAAGAATGTAAAACTATGTGCAACTTAAATCTCAGTGTTCTTTTTTGAGGACAAATTTTGTCGTTTTTTCAACCAAAAAATTGGGAAATTTTTTTCTTAGTGAAAATAAGAGTAATTCTTCTATTTAAGAAAATTTCTCCTAATTTCTTATATCACCAAGTTGGGACATAAATAAATAACGTTTGGAGGGCGATTAGAGCTGATTATAGTGCTACCATATTTCATAGCAAACATGCAAGGTTTGAGGCCGAATTTCTTTAATTTTTGGTGTCACAATGAGGTCTTTCTTTGGGGCTTGGAGGAATGCCATTTGTTGGTTATTTTTCTCCCCTCAATGTATTTTGTTACTGAAAATCAGTAGGTAGGAGTTGCTTCCCCCTTGGCGATGTTCTTTTCTCTCTCATTCAAAAGCATTCTCTTGGCTAATTCAATTAAGGAATTTTCATAGACTCTCTCTCTCTCTCTCACTTGTTAACACATGGGTTTGGTTTCACTATATACGAGGACTAGTGTTTTGTTTAAGGAAAGATCATACTTATGCTTTACACTATAAATCTCAATGCTTCAACTTGATTTATTCTATTTTTTATTCTACTTTATTCAATACATGCAAAACATAGGTGATCTACATTTTCAATGATGGGATTTACATATAACCTTAGAACAAAAGACTTAAGGTTTTAGAGGTTTTGATTTGAATATCACAGGTAGAGAGTAGAGAATGTGATAGTTGTTGATTGAGAGCAAGCAACAACATTGCTATGAACTTTGAAAAATTTTATTTGCTTTACCTTGATAGTTATATAATAGAATCAATGTTAAATATGGTTATATAGAGGATAAAATGAGAAGTCTAAACGCACCCAAAACTGAAAAGTATTAGAATCATTTGCTCCATTGCACCTAAAACCTTTTTAAAAAAATTTATAAAGCAAGTCATTCCCCAAATTACACTTAACCCCAGAAAAGCATTTGGTATGCTACTTTTCCCAAAGCAAGACCAACCCAACCTTTTTTGTGGGTTTGTGCCACTAAGTTTAAAATAAATTGTTGATACTTGAGCCCCATCATGAAGTTTGAACATACAAATCAACAAAAAAAAATGCACCCCAGCATTATGGCCATTTGTACAACAAACTAGGCCCCTTCAATAGGTGCATTCCACTGCTTGCAAAACAACAACTAGGTCCCTTGTCCCTTCCAGAGGGGAAGACACAACAACTGGGTTCACAAGGGGACCAAAAAGGGCAAACTGTTGTTATAAGGCATGACTCAATATAATAAGCAGCATAACACTCCAAAACCAAGCAAAATTGTAAGTTAAAAGATTCTGTTCACAAGCATGGAAATCCATCTTTTGTCCATGTGAAACTTGCTTCTGAAGGCACCCAAGTTAATGCAATTAAAGAATGGTTTTTAGACAATATTTTGGTTGTAAAGGGTTCTCCACTTGTCTTTTAAATGTTTTTCCTCATTTCTGCCTTTTAGATCCAACATGACTTTTAGGAAAAGATCAAATCTTTTTTTTTGGTGAACAAGGTGTGTATGAAAAAATGACACAATCCCAATCTTTCTAACTTGTGTTAAAATTTTATATATTTTGTATTGAATACAAAATAATATTTTGTTTTCCTTGTGATCAAGTCACATCTAGTCGATTTACATGTGTTGGGGGAATTGTTTCAAAAGTTAAAGAAAGATCACCTAATTTCCAATTCTTTCTTTTTTTTTGGTTGGCTTTAGCTCTCAACACCACCACATAAACAATCACAGCTTTGGTTTCTTTTTGTCTTCGTTGAAGAATGTTTCATGGGATTATAAATTTGATGTACTCCAAATACTCCAAATTTCTTGGTAGAACAAATGCAATATTTGAGATAGTTGTTACATTGTGGCTTTACCTTGAAAACACTAGTGTTATGTGACAAAAGACAATGATCATGTGCCCTCCTTCCCCTTTTCTTGTTGCTACTTTTTCACATGGACACAAATTATTTTGCATCTTGTCCACCTAGATATAGTTGCTACAAGTTCCAACAACATTTTAAAAAAATGGAGTGAATTAAATATTTGTCCATTGACCATGTTAAAATCTAGTTTGGATCCATTTATACAAAGGATATGCCAATTTGGGGATTGGGTATGTTTGACATTATGGACACATTTATGAACTAACCCAAATCCAAGGTGGTGTTATTCAATCTAAGAGTGAAACAATTGAAAATCGTTGCACATACACAACCCATTTTGTATCATGCAATTGGACATCCATTGCCATGCACCTCACATGTTCAACATTGAATGTTATTAAAAGAAGATGCACCCACATAATTAATTAACATAAAAAAAGTAATATATGATCAAACTTTTGTTTTGGGTGGCATCATGATCAATATTCTATTGATCTTGATATGTTGTGATGACTCATTTCAACCAATTAGCTTTTTGTTATATTTTGAATAAACATGATGATGTTTTTAAAAGTAATTAGGAGTATTATATTCTATCCAACATGACATTACATTGATAACAAATGTTCTCAAGTTTTTTTTAAACCATCACCATGAAATGAAATTTAATTAACTTATGTTTGATATAGATTCAAAGTGAACGTAATTGGTCATAAAACATGTTTAAATTCTTGACAATTGAATCCCCATCAGAAAGTGTTAATGACAAACTTTAAATTTTGATTTAATAATGTTTGCAAATACCATTGAATGGGGACAATAGAAAATTGTAATGTGGATTTTATGTTGTAATGCAAAAATTTGAATTGGTTAGAACATCTCCACCATAAACTTGCAAACTTGTCTTGTAAAACTTGAGTTGTCGTGGAGTTTGCAAATCACAACACATTGTAGGAATGCCATGCCCCACCACAACCACCACTACATTGCCTTGTCACAAAGAGTAATTTTAAATTCAAAACCATCTAGAATACATAGAGAAGGCAAGAAAAAAACTCGTGAACTACTCTTGACACCACTTTGAAAGATCTCCGACCAAAAAAATAGAATTGGGTGGGAACTTGAAAGTAACCAAATAGCCACCCAAGAACAAATAACAAATAAACAAAAACTCCCAAAAGCTACTTATACTTTGTTTTCTCACAAATGTGTGTCCTTTCAAAAGTTATGCAATTCCAAGAATCATGTATTTTTAGGAAGAACATTTAAAATTTCTTACACTACCAACATTTTCACCTTTTTTTTGTGTGCAAATCGCTAAGTTTGATGTACCCGTTTATTGGAAAAAAAGATAAATATAGACTTGCAAGACTATTTTTTTCTAAAATATTGTTAAAACATTTTGACAAACTATGCCTTGGACTTTGAATTATTTATAAACAAATTGTAACAAATGACTTGGATTGTTGTGATTTGCATGCATATTTGTACTTTACCGAAGTAGCACTTGTTATTATTACACAAAAAATGTGAAAATAATGATGATGGTGTTACACTTGAAGAAGATGACAATGAAAAAACTTAATCAAAACAAAGAGCATGCATGTGAAACATTTAACATAGCAAGGCTCTTGGTGACAACATAAAAAAACACATTGTTACTAGAATGGGGAGTCCTAAAGGTCATGATTAACTAAAATTTGGTGATAGAGGGGTTGTAGTGGGGAGGTCATTAACAATTTCTTGATTAATTGTCATTGCAACCTTGATAAGATATTTGGATGGAGATTCTCTTACATGACAATCAGGAAGAATTTATCTTTGGATCTTATTATTTGATAGATTCAACACAATTGTCAAGATAGGGAAAGAACATTTTGAAAAATTTGACTAAGTTTTTCATGATAAGCCTTTCAAGAAACTTTAAATTTTGAAAATAATATTTCAAAAAAACTTTGTCAAATATTAAATTGGCATCATGAACCCAAAATCACAACTTGAAGTTTTTGAAAAATGTTTGTGGAACAAAAGCTGATTATTGGCATAGGATTCAAATGGATTCAAATGTTGTTAATGATATTTAGCCTATCTATTTCCCACTTACTCCATCATCACAAATTTGTACCACATGAACACAAAGAACATATCACAAACTATGAACTAATTGTCTTTGTGTTCATCCCATGTTTACTTTCCATATTGAAGTTTTGTTTTTAAACTTGATTCAAGTGTGCAAATTAACAATACATGGAATCCATGGAGTGTTACACAACAATGTTATGATTCAATAAGGGAAACACTAAAAGGGAGGTGGCAACTATTGTGCACATAGGAATTATAGTTTTGATTTACCAAAGTTTGAAACTATGCTTGCCATTCAATTCCCCCTGTATGTCATTTTCAAACATTTTCACCTTGAAATCTTAAGATTGAAAATAGGGAATGTATTTTGGGAATCTTGGGAATGCCCTTTTTTAACTTTCATTTTATCAAGTTTATAATTTTCCTTGTCTTTCAAGCAAAGTCACAAACTTGTTTTTGCCTTAGTTCATTCATTTGCCAATGTATTAGTATCATGTTGTTTCACTCATCAAAAAAAATAAATCAATGTTAGGATTGACATTCTAAGGTTTCCATTGTGAGAGCCCCACTTTCATTATTAAGATCAAATTATCCTCAAATGTTTATCACATTCCCAATGCAATGGTTGTGAAATTTTCTTTCACCAAAATAAATGTTAAGGTCCTTTTTAGCATCAACTATTCATGAAACAACATGTCTTTCATAAAGTCTCATCAAATTTAATTTTCATCTTGGACTTGTTTGGCATTTCTTGTTTCCCAAGTTCTAATCCATCCACAATTTCCACCATTCTTAAAAGTACGCAACCATCCCCCATCCTTTGGAATAAATATGTATGAACATATAGAACATGAATGGGCTTGGGTATATAAAACAAGAAAATATACCCATGCATAAGAAATTTGTTAAAAATTTAGTTAGTTACGTGTTACATGCTTGCATCATTGCATATATAAACTTGTCTTTTTTTGGCAAGGAGTTTAACAGCACCTACATGGGTTCACTTTAGGTAGCTTTGTAAGACAAACCAACTTGATGTTGGATATATTGAATTGTGTTCAACATTATAACAATGCCCCAAAAGACATGCAAGGGATGTCATTACAAAACCATTGTCAAGGCATGAAGTCAACAAACTTATAGATCTTTTAGAAAAGGATCACCAACATATTTTTTGTAGATAATGCCAACTTGCACACCTAATAAATAAAGATTTTCTTGTTGAATGTTATTTCAAGACATACATAAAGTTGAATATATTGTCTTGAAAATTTTCCATTAATTGTTAATGTGGAAAAGTTTGTCACTCTTATAATGAAATTGTTGATTCTCACTTGGTTTTTCCATTTGAGAAAGTAATTAATAAGAGTTGTGATATAATTTTTTCATGTGAATATTATCGTAACAACTCATGGTGTTGATGGTGAAAAGGCTCTAATTGTTGTTATAAATCTAACAAAGAATGCTTTTATTTATACTTCAAGCCTAGTCAAGAAACATTGTTCACTTGAAGAATTGAATTGAAAGGGTGTGTGGAATGTTAATTGTTTTGAATGTAGAGAATTTAAAATTTTAGTGGGAAATTCACTCATTAAAGGACATGTGATGAATTCAAGTTTTAGGGTGTTGTTCATGGTGTAATAATGAATTTACATGTGGGGATGAAAGATGTGATTGACATTTAATGTTAATGAAATTCTTCCAACCATTGTTGATGATAATCATGTGCAGCTATTGTGACTTGTGTTCCCAAGACTTGTCATTTGTTCATATTTCATTTCTAATTATTTATTGAGTAAACATTATGAGAAAAAGGGGTGTTTTGCAACTGGCGTTACAACTCAATTTTTGAATTATAGAATACATTTGCGACTCATTGTATTTATATGTCGTGAGTGCTAATGGACAAATTGCATGAGTTGTAGAGTTGCAACTCATCGTATATACGGTGCAATTCATTGTAATTCAATTGCAACTCAATCAAAACAACTCATTTCAACTACTATTCAACTCCATTATAACTACACCCATGATGTCATGTTGATGTCATTAATTGTCATCCATTTATTAAAATCTAACATGTGGCATTATGAAGATTTTTTGACATAATTTTTTTTTTCAAATATTGATTTCCATCGTCTATTATGATTGTTAACGATGGTCCAAGATTGTGGCACATGGCATAATAAAAAATTGTCACATGGCATATTAATTATATTCTGGAAAAATAATCTAATAAAATAAAAATAATTTATTACTTGGGTAGGTTGTACATAACCATAGGTAGGTAGGTTGGTAGGTTTTTAAACCTACATACCTATGTATTTACTTAAGACCTTATTTACGTAAGTAAGTAGGAAAACACAAGACTGAGTGCACTAAAGAATAGCCATGAAATTTTGTTTTTTATTTTATGTTTTGCCTTTAGGTTAAGCTTTTTTTCAACTCATCCCAAAATGGCACATGTATTTTAATGTGAGAACATAAAAGAACAAACCTTTTTTATATAATTTATAACATGGGATTTGAATTCAAAGGATATAAATTAAATATTTTAGTTATTCATTAGTTGTAATTTAACATTTAAGTGCTCAAGGCAAGCCAATTCCAAGGGGAGGGTTCCATTTTTTTGGTTGTCTAAACAAAACTTGAACCCTTACTGTTAGCACGTCTAGTGCATTAAAAATCTTAAAAAACGGAATAAAATTGAGAATGTTATGGCCCCTGAAAGTAGAGGGGGTTAATAATTCAAAAAAACAAACCACCAAATGCTACAAAGGTTAGTTCCCAAACACCCACAAAATAATACTTTAATAGTGGTGCACTAATGGCCATACTAATTATATCAATGGGAATCATAATGGAAAGTTAGTTGCAATTGTATCCCATAATGGGTGATGTAGATGTGGACATGTGGCATGATTGCATGTATGTATATTGTACACTAGTTGCAACATAGTTGTGGATTTAGTGACACATTTATAATAATTTTAAAGTAGTTGCCACATGAAATTACAATGCAACTATTTAAAAAATCAAACATAATTGACTACATATGTATGTACGATGTGTATAAATTATCGTATAGAAAGCCCATTTTCAACTCATTTCCAACTATAATATGATTAACCTGATTTTTGACGTGATAATTTATTTATAATACACCATATTTCTAAAGGGATAATTGCACAATAGTTGTAATACCCAAAGGATAGTTACATAACAATTGTATACAATTTGTATTTTGAATTTTAATTACATGGTAATGTGGTTTCGACGAACATAACTTCTCATATTGAAAATAGGGTTTGGGGCTTAAGCCAACATAAATTGGCTACAAATTTTCAACCTAAGAAGTAATATCATACACCCCTATATATTGCAAAAGAAACATAAAAGAAGTTTAGAGTCCCTTGAATGCCTAGGAAAGAAATTAATGACAATAATCTTGAAAATAGTTGGTTTGAACATGCCAAAAAATCCCTATTTCATCCCCAATTTGAGGGTATCTAGAAAGTGAGTGAAATTAGGTACCATTTCATGAAAATGGATATCAATTTAACAAATGTGTAGGATTTGATTTGGACAAGGCTTTGATTTAATGAAGAATAAAGGCAACAATCAAGGTGGAAAAGTACGACAAATCCAAAATTAGGGGTTACAACTCCCCTAAAGACCAATTTAGGTGAAAAAACTACTTTGGTCTATTGTTTTTTCTTTTTCAGTCTCGTTTCCGTTTAGAATTGGAATAAACTTTGGTGCATTAAGGACACGATCTTACAGAACATTGGTTACCTTAACAAGTTCAATTTGATAAGTGGAGTGGGTTTTTACAAATACTTTTACATTTATTTTGTTGGTTTGCTATAAGGTTTTTTTTCTTCTAAAAGGCTAATGCTTGTTTTTTTGTAAAGTCATTGACAATTGTGCATTGGAGTGATGACCAAGCTTTTATGTAAAATACGGTTTTAGACTTGTTTATGTAATTTTTTGTTGTCTTACACCTAACCTTGACACCAATTGAGTAGTGAATTCTTGTATGAACTATGATACCAACTATATATGGATGTACAAGTGGAATTTTTCTAACCAAAAAAAAAAAACCAAAAACAAAAGTTGTATTTCTAAACACGCATTTATGTTCAAATGAAGGAATTACACATAACAATGAACATGTAATTCTATGCATCAATTTCTAACACACAAAGGATCACATATTTTTGGCTTACACAATTACATATTTGCATCAACACCCCACTACTCAACTAAAAATATACAAAATTATGATCCTCAACATTGATCTAAAAAAATAACTATTGCAATTACAAACCTAAATTCTCAAATATTGAGTTGCATGTTCTATTCACTTTTAATTGGAAAGTCCATGGATTAAAACCCTCAATGTTGTCTTTATAGGTTGTTTTCAATCCAAAATTTTCAATAAAAAATATTTAATCTTTGGAACAATTAGTCCTTTGTATTCCCATTGAAAATCCATAATGGATTACAAACTTTAACTTTGTTTTGTTCATTCATCAAAACTAATCTCAAGCACTCTAAACTTTGTTGGTTGTTACTTGAAGTTAAATTAACATGATTTGTTTTACTAAATCATAGTATCCTCAATCCCCATTTCCCCATGCTAGATTTCCATATTATCTTTTTATTGTCTAATAAATCACATTTCAAGTCCCCCAATTTCACACATAGGAATGTCATATTAACTTTCCTTTTGTCTTAACCACTTGAATTCCAAATCACCATGTCCAAAAGGTCTATGTTGCACAATAAAAATCATTTCTTACACCAATGTTCACAAGACCATTGATGCACCCATAGGTTTGTCAAGTGGTATTAAGGGCAAATGAACAAGTCAACTCCCAATGTTGCAATGAAATGCAAACCCAAGGTGTGCCCCTTAATTCGCATGATGAAAATGGGGGTGGAAGTTGTGGGATGGGATTAGGATGAATTCACAAGCGAGAATTTAAGGTGATATCAACTTGTACAAACCAAGAAAAAGGTGATTAATGCAAGTTAGAACCAAAATGGTGTAAGAATGAACCATGGGTGAACCAAAATCATAAAACAAACCACAACCCAAACTTGAAGCAAAGGCATCACCTTCTATCTTATAATATATTATGTGATTAACAATGTGGGTTGCATCAAAGTGGCAAAATCTCAAGAGAGTTTTGAAAATTCCTAATTATACTAAGTTATAAATCCTATAATTTTGAGGGTTCATAACTATCACATGTGAGTTCTAATTGAGGAGCTCCCAAGAAAAAAATGTGGCCTTTGAAAAAACCTTTCTAACAACATATCACATTTTCAATTCAAAAGGTCTCAAGTTTTAGTGGTTGGGAATCAAGTTGCCAATTTGACTCTTGACTTTTCTTTTGGCCGTAACTCTTAGTTCACAATTTCAAAATGGAGAATGTGAACCCACTTTGATATCTATATTGTACAAACTTTTCAATGGTATATTGAAAGCCCAACCTAGAACATTATTACTACTTTCAATTTTGTCCCCATGGTTTTTGAGACTTCATGGGACTTCAACTCCCAAAGTGGAAAAACCCTTTGGGAATGTTGAATTCACTTTTTAACACTTTGTGAAAGGATGTTTGAATCTTAAGACATTATTTTAGCCTTTTTTTTTTCTATTGCTTCAACCTTGGTCTTGAACCCAAGGTTAGGGTCACAACATTCATCAACCTAAACATGTTTAATTTCATCATCATTTCCATGTGCCTTCCTTAAATCTTTATTAATGATGCATTAAAGTAGGTTAAAAATTAATGTAGCAAAAATTGGAATGTAATATCACCTATTCACAAAATGTTGAATATTTTTGACATAGTAATTACACACAAAATTATTGACAAAGACATCTAAATTCTCCATTAAGTCCAAATAAATCTCCAAAACATCAATGTCCACCTTTTATTCCTTTGTAATTTAACATACACAACCACACAACAACAACAAGATAACATTTAGAGATAACTTAGTAAAAACTTCTTAACTCCTTCATTAATTTAAGATAAATTCCAACCTTAATGATTCAAGATTTGCACATCATTGTGTAGTACCCAAACAAATTTACCAAAAACAAACATTGACATTGGTGCTCACACCACTTCTTTTTTTACCTTTTCATTCTTCCTTATTCGTACATGTCTTATCATGATCACACAAAGACACAAAGTTGGAACACCTTAAACAAAAACTCTAAAACCTAACTATTTTCTTGCCTTTTCATACTTGATCTCTAGAATTGAACAATTATTCCATGTCATTTCTTTCCATTTTCAATCTATGCCTTCTTTCAAGTCACATATGTAACCTTTCCCTCTTTAGTTTGACTCCATATGTGCAACTTTCACCATGAAGGTGCAACATGATATTTATTTGAAAATTCCAACGTGATTTCTAAAATTGCCTTTCATTACCACCTTTAGTAATGCATATTTTACTTTCATCATCTTGTTTTGAAAATCTTGCCATTTGTGTACCCCACAAAGAGATAAAAACCTCTTCAATTAGTAAACATAACCTTTTTCTTCTTCAAATTTTGATCTTCACCAAATTTCCCTTTTTCCAAAACTTATAAATATCCTTCATAAAAACACAAAATAGATTACAACTTGTTCAATTGCATTCATAATTCTATTTTATTATATTTTATGTTTTTTAGATACCCATTAACAAGGTCTAGTACCAAGATCTAAGTTTTCCCATCTTTCAACTCCTCAAACATTTTCTTCGGTGTGTTCAAACATTTCACAAAAGACACATTTTACACAACATATATTTTATATGATGGGAATTATCACAATTCAACATCATTAACTTTGGTCAAGCCCCCAACTTCAAACAATTCACCTTCGCACATTATGGTTTCTATTTTGTAAATCACATTATTCAAAAAGGCACTTGAGCTTGAGATAGGTGTGTTTTTCCTTCCTTTTGGTTCTCCAAGGTACAATTCCAATTATTCATTCATTTCTTAAAATTTTGTTAAATCCTCACCATTTTGTTTCCATCCACTACTAGGAAATGCATCCTAGTTCACTCTAGGTTTCACTAGATTTTTGAATGAATTTGAACATTTTTACCTAGTGAAATTGTTTAACCCCTAGTGAACGGGGACTAGTTGCTACGGTCAATGATTTGTTTCACTAGTACCTAGTGAAACAAGGTTACTCTCAAGTGAAATACAAATTCACCAAACCATTCACTTGCTAGTTAATTAATTAATTAGTATGGAAATTAATTAAAATTTAATTAATTTAATATAAAATATCATAGATAATTTCATGATTTTTAAAGCCTATTATTTATTGACACGTGTCATTACCTATACTGGGTTAAAAATCTAGCCTAGGTAGGTAGGCCACACAATCAACCTAGGCACCTAGTCTAAGAATTCAATAGAAGAAGATTTGGTCAACATACCATTGTTGACCACACACAACACTGTTCATGAAATTTGATCCCTTAACCTTTGGAATGGGCCAAACACCTTTACCATCAAACCACCTCACTTGTTGTGATAATATGCTACATTACATTCTATTTATCAAATATTTCATTTTAAACATTACAAAAACATAAATTTTGAAAATTCATATCTCATTGAGGTTTTGTTCAAATGAAATGATTCGAGCTTACTTTTTTTTTTAAATTCAATAATGTACATAATTACATTTATTTCCTTTTGAAAGTTTAAATTAATTTGAACAAAAAAAAAATTAAATATCATTATTTAATAACATTTCAATGACCATTATTTTGAAAAAAAAAATTAATAAATGGATTTTTTTGGTTAATATAATAATATTACTATGTTAAACTACTTTCAATTATTATATGACTATTTTTCATTAATTAAAATTATTTCACACTACATTATTTATGGCTATTTATGGTTATTCTCAATTACTTTTGGTTATTTTTGGCTATTTCACCCTAGGCTACTTTTGGTTATTTTAACTTATTGCACCTTAGGCTATTTTCAACTATTGTAAGTTTTTATTTTTGGCTATTTTATGTTATTTTTGGCTATTGTAAATTATTTCAATTTAGACTACTTACAGTTATTATAAATTATTTTGAATTATTTTAATTTATTTCACCTTAGACTAGTTTGAGCTATTGTAAGTTTTTTTTGTCTATTCTATGTTATTTTTGGCTATTGTAAATTATTTCAATTTAGACTACTTGTAGCTATTA
>Ga0116231_10000689_pt1 | contig 62329 bp, 43 predicted proteins | sample S1TSphgellanicum_2_FD_89695 | JGI IMG/M metagenome (GOLD analysis project Ga0116231, IMG submission 89695) | Host-associated microbial communities from peat moss isolated from Minnesota, USA - S1T2_Fd - Sphagnum magellanicum MG | ecosystem: Host-associated > Plants > Peat moss > Unclassified...
CAATAGGATGAAATTTCTAATAGTTGCATCATAGTTGTGAAAATGACCAAAATAGTTGAAAGTTGGTCTTGTAGTTGCAAATATTCTCAAATCTAGTCGCAAACAACTATAAGTCGCATGTAGTCATAAATTGACTGGTTACATTTTGGCTAATTTCTACTAGTGAACCTAGCAAGCAACTATACATTTGGTGAAGCCAAAGAATGTAGTTAGGGCAATTCAAAAAATAATGAAGAAGGAAAGTGATGCATCCATTAATGTTAGGCAAGCAATGGGTAAAAACCTCACAAGATCTTTATAAAGGTAGGGGGTGATGTAGACGAACGTTGTGAAAGTAAGAATTCTTGAGATGAAATAGTGAAAACCCTAATTCCTCGAATTCTTAACATTAGTGTTGTAGAATGGGAAGGTCACACCCCAAAATCCATAGAAAAGTTAAGGGCAACTTTAGACAAGGAATTTGAATATGAAGATAATGAATTGTCTACTATTGGGTTCAAAAACGTGTTAAAAAAATGGTTGAAGATTGAGTGAAACAAGTTGAAATCTTGATTGTTGGAAGGGCAAACAAAATGCCCCATTAACATAAAGCTCGACCATTGGGAGAAATTGAAGGTTTACTACAGTAAACCTAAAGCCTCAAGGAAAGTAGAATAGATGTCAAATGCTAGGAGTATGGTGAAGAATTTGACAAATGTGGGGCAGATAGACAAAGCTAGGAAAGAAGTTCATTTGGTAAGTGACTTTGCAAATGATGATTATTATCATCACTTGTTGAATGTGCAGAGTTTCTACTAAAACATGATTTCATGAATTTTAATTGATCAAATTGGCTTTGATTTGTAGAAGAAACAAAAGCAAAGAAACTTGAATTTGGCAAAAATTACTAAAGATATCCAAGGATCTAAGCATATAGGTTTAGTAAGTTATTCAAATTTGTAAAACCCATTTAACATTTGATGCATTAAGATGTTTGTATGACTATAGTTTGTTGTCATGTATGCTACCCTATTTACAACCACTATTATTGGCTTCTTTATTGCCACATTTGTATTGTTGCGATGTTTTGATTTGCACCCTTGTTATTTCATTTGTTCCATGGGATTGTAGTCGCCATGTTTACATTTCATTCTAATTGGAACAATAGTTGGGTTATGTAAAGTAGGGATCATCAAGAAAAATGTCAACTAGAAAGATTAGCTTGGAAAGTAAACAAATTGAATTGGATGGAAAAATTTCAAACTTGTTGGAGAAAACACATGTGAATAGCCAAACATTAATTGACATCAAGTCAATGTTTTTTGAATTTTTGGGGAAACTAAAGGATGAGTGTAGTCCGCATTTAGAACCAAAGTTTACATGTGAAGAGCAGCAAGCATCACTTCATGATACAAGTATGGTTCCTAAAAAAACAATTGCCATCCATGATGTGGATCCATTAGACACCTCTATAGGAGGTAGTGGCAATGAAGTAAGTGCACATTCCCTTTCTAGGGGAAAAAATGATTTGGGTTGTTTAGGTGGATCTAATTCATCTACACTCCAAATTGCACTAGCACCATCCAAGAATTTGGGGATAGAGAGTACGTTGCCTCATTCAACACCCCGACTTCAAAGTCTTGAAGGTGTAGATTGGATTGTTTTGCAACCAAAGTCCTTTCCATCAAAGAAGCTATCCAGCAAAAAAAGAGTTATTGGATTCAAATCTTTGATGAAATGTGGTGTTGAATGTCAAACTAGTCACACTATAGGCCATGTGAGTAGAATGACAACTTTCCTATTGTCCATATTTGTTAACATCTAGATTTTGGCTAAACTTTTTATTTATGTTCAAACATTACTTGGATGTTGTTTCAGCATTAGTTTCCTAGGAAAGATTTAAGAGGTAGGGTGATTACACCTCCAAAGTGTAACAAAGAGAAATCCAATGGACAACAAGCAAGCACCTTGATTTACACTTTGAACATAACTTTTGGGTTTATGCTTTGAATGCTGACTTTGCAAAACAATAAGTTTTTAACATACAAGTGTTGGATGAGATTAATCCAATGTTTTAATTTGCAGTAACTTGGGATGTGGATGACAATTTGGTAGTCATCAACTTCATGTGGGTGCATAAGTGGAACATCACCCATGTGAACAACATGTACATCTACCTTGAGCCAAAAAATTGGAATAAAATATGTGATAGGAACTTGTGCCTTGTGGAACTAGAAGTATGTGAAAGTTGCACATGCATAACAATGATTTCACACTACTTCTTACAAACATTAAATTTGTAGAGTTTTTGTAGAACTTGGAATTTCACTTTGTTGGTACCATTGAACCAAATGCCCTATTTTCACTTCTCATCAATGTGGTTGACTATATGTTTCGGTCCACAATTGGAACTTGATGGAATTTGTTTGATTATAATTCCAATTTTTTCATTCAAATTCACAATGTTTGACTTGTTTCTGACTTTTTAGATATAGTTCAAGAACTATTTAGGGGTTGGTTTGAACGCATCTAATCACTAATATATGACTAGAAAAAACCAAAAGTCCTAAACGATGACTTCCATATAATTAACAAGGGGCACTTTTAATAGCACATTGAGCCATTGCAAAATGTATTATTTACATGACCACCTATCCATCTTGCCCATAAACATGACAAATAAAATTCCATCACATGGAAAAGTCATTTAAGACCATGTGTCCAAAATGTAGGCCACCACCTAGAGAAATACATGGGTGACACATGTCAAAATTGAAACATTTAATTATTTCTTTATCACTACTTTATGACTATAATTTTGGTACATATATACACACATGTAACATTATTGCCACATGGTCTACTACATGGATGAATTATTATCTACCACGTGTATAACATTCAACTAAATAATAGTCATGCATTAGTCAACAAACATATTATTAAATCATTTATTAGTTAATTCTTACATGACACGTAAGTTGTATTGGTAATATGAATGTCATTTTTGTTCACATATGTAGTTGTATTTTAGTCATTTCTATTATGACACATGTAATGTACCTATTGGGATGGTCATATTTAAGTCATAAGTTTTACTATTGATGCATATGTTGTATCATATGTTAATAATTGAAAACATGACACATGTAGATGAGATGTTGGCACTGAGTGCCACATGGTCCTTAAACTATATATTTTTTGCCACATTGGAGCGTAGGAAACCTGCCATGTCACATGACATGTGGATCCCATGTGTCAAAAGTGATTATACATCATTGTCCATAATAATTGTGACATGTTGTGTGCCATGTCCTTTACAACTACCTATCCTTTTCAACTTCTCCATACTTACTTTGGGGCTTTTAGTCATATAATATCAATCATAAACTGAATCATACATTTTCAATTTTCATCTAGTGATTTGGCATGGATCTAATGAACATTGAGTATGGAGTACTCAAACATTTTCAAAACAATGTAACCAATATTTTTAACTACTTGGAGGACTTTTTAGAAAACTTCAAATGATGTGAAAATGACATTTTTATGGGAAATGCTTTTTGGTACAACTTTACATTATATAGTATAATGCGACATCTTTTTGGGTCACATGAATTAAAAAAATTCAAAAGTGGATTTATAAATCATGATTATAAGTGTACTATTTTATAAAATATTTTGTTTTTAAGGATGTAATCCTAGATCAAGATGGCTCTTATTAGCCCAAGTGGACCTTGTTGCATGTTGCATAACTTGATATTCATTGCTAGAAATAAGGATGTTGAATCCTTGATGATTCAATTGGAAGCAAAAAACAAACAAGCTCAAGTTAAAAGGAGAGATGAACAAAACATTGTAAAAATAGGTAATGACATTGATTTTAAACACTTTCCTTTACATGCTAATGAAGTTGTTGGAACAACACAACAAACAACACTAGAACAATATCTTGGAATTCACATGCCATATGGACTCAAAAATGGATCTAGTTCATGGCTTTATGTTTCATTAAAAACAAAAATTTGAAACTAATAATCACCTTGGCTTTGCTTTCAATGATGTTCAATTGGTTTCATCATCATCACTTTGGTTGTTGGCCTTTTTATTTTCATCTAATAATGAATCTAATAATATTTTTATTGGTGCAAGGATCACAATTTTATCTTGAATGAATGCATGACCATTGTTTCACTCAAATTGGCTAAAACATTCACCATGTTTTTGTTTATGCAATGAGTTTTCTTGCCTTTGAATTTCAAATATTATAGACGGTTTTTGTGAGCTTTTTTCAATGCTTCTCAATCTCAAATTGCATGGCATTTATGCATGCCATTGCATCAACACACACTTTGATGTTCTTGTTTAAAACCTTGAAGATTGGGGGAAACATGTTCATCTTTTAACACTTGTGCTCTCAAGTGCTATTGGTGTTGTTGGTTGTTTTCTAGGTGTTGCTTTTAATGAAGAATCTAGAATTATATCTTTTAATAGCCTTGAAACAACTAATAATAATATTTGAGGTTTATAACAAGTACCTAACTTCACTATACTATGTGGGTGTTGTTGTTTTTGTCCTTGATTTACATGTTCCTTAAGAATATATTCCTTTCTCAAAAGTTGAAGTAGAAATGAACTTTGAGACGTAGTCAAATCTTTTGCATCCTATTCTTATGGTGGAATGTAAACCCCATCTCCCTTAGCTTGAACGACTTTCACATGTTCACAACCCTATCTCCCTAAAAGTATTCAATGACATCAAAGAAGATTTTATTGAACTATTTTGGAAGGTGTTAATTATGACACTCTTCAATTGTCAAATCCTAGAACAAGGTATGGTGGCTAGTCCCTATGTGATAGTTTGAAATCTTCTTGAAGTTAGAATTAAACCCATTCTGTGTATTTACACATTTTCCATGCATGGGATTCTTGCCTTCATGATCTTTTGTAGTTTTCAACAATTTTCTCCCATTTCTATGTTGTAGAAAGCATGGATCCACCAATCTTTTAAGAAAAATGTGCTCTTATTTTTTAGATTTGATGCATGCAAAGGTTTTAGTGTGATCCCATTTACCTTATTTTTGATGGGAAGGTCCAATTGCTCCATCATTTATAATTCCAACAATTGTTAAGAACACAACTACTCCAATGGATGATGTGACTACCCCAACTTACATTGCAGCTGTAGTACTTCCTGTAGCATCAAGGGAAGAGGCAAGGGAAAGACAAAAGAAGAGGGGAGAGAGGCACAAGAAGGGTTTGAACAGAGGTAGAAAAGAGGTAAAGAGGAAAAAAAAAGGGAACTATCTATTCTCCAATCTAGATTAGTAAGTTGGAACACTATAATTAGGATTGCTAAACTATTACAAGTGATAGGCTCCAAAATGTACAGAATCATAGAATTTATAGATCCAATTATACCTTACCATTTGATTATATCTGGTAATTTATGGACAACATGCCAGATCACCATGACATATCAGCTACTTACCAAGAGAAAAATTCCACATGTGAACAATGTTTGTAAAATGATAGGTTATCATTGTTCTTACCTGCAAGTGTGAACTAACCTGCAGAGAAGGTGTGAAGGTACCAGTGTCACCAATGGGTGCTGGTTCACTTCAGGAATTTACTTCTTGACCTTCACCCCAAATCCAACATCATTGAAAGGGAAGAAGAAACTTTTCTCACGTCCAACAAAACCAATGAAGAAAATTATCATGGGTTGGCCATTTTGGGTGGATATTCGAGCTATCCGTAAAGTGACCCTGTCTTTGCCCTCTCTTTGGGCCTCATTTCAACCCTTTCCCCTCTTTTCAGCGGTCTCCACAATCTCCACAATGTCAGTAAATTTTGTTAAATCTCAGTATGGAATGCTGAAACTCGGCATTTAGTGCACAAGGTTTGAGACTAATTATAGTACTTGTACAGTGACGAGCATTGAAATTATATGTAGCAGCAGTGGAAGCGCTCAAGAAAAAGGACAGGCAGGATGAAACTACTTTACCACCAAAATTGATGGTTTTCTGATTTTCATCCCCCGTTGAATGCTAATGTACCTTTTTCAAGTTTTTTTAAAAATCTCACCGTGTGTCACCAAACTCAGGGTTGTGGTTCTGTGTTTTTCTTACTTTACGGATAACTCTATTGACTAATAATATAACCCAAAATCATTTGGCAAAACCACCACGCAGAGTGTGACATTTGGAGCTGGACATGTGGAAGTGTAATTATGGCGGCTCACGAGTCCCCAAAAACAGTTCAAAACATGTGCAAAAAGGTGAGGCTAGACTCTAGAGACTCTCCAGTAGAGACAGACAAAGCCCTCCTCAAATTGAGTTTGGTGACACAAAAGCAAAGCTCAAAAAAACACTGACAGATCTCATAAACGACCAAGAGCCATTTATGAACATTAAGAAGCTCTTCACTGCATTTCTCACCTGCCCAGGACATTAATACACTCCGTCCAACTTTGCCAGTTATGAGAAGCAAACGCCACATGGTTCTTGCCTCAACATGGTTCTGCCCAGGTTTTGACTTGCCATTGGTAGGATATCTATTTAAATGTAATGTAGGGTAACACCCCAGTATGGATGGATGGATTAGTGGATGAATGAATCATGGGTGGTGCATTCCCACCAAAACAAGGGCGTGCCCCATGCAGAGTCTGGACGCCAAGGGCTCTTAATTCAGGAATGCCACAGTCAGTGGGTGTTATACATTGTACGGACCATGTAGGGTTTTTCGAAACTAGGACAGTTTTTCAAAACCAGGGATGGATTTCAAGAAAACAAGTTGTTCCTACACAAAACATGAATGAGTGAATGAGTGAATTTGATTGATCCATCACAAAATAATTCTGGTACTTTGGAGTCTTCCCCATGGAGAAGTATTGGGACTTATTGGTTTTTCATGTTTGAAACGAACCATTTTGATTGGCTCATAAAAAAAAGGGTTGGAAAAAAAGATGATATGTTCCCCTTTGACCCACCTATATAGGTGAGAAGGGTAAAATTTTGGGCAAACCATATGGAATAAAAGTGTGGTGCTATTGGAAGCACCATTGGGAAACACATTGGGAACTTGAAGAACATGTGGGAACACACTAAGAACATTGCAATAAACTCTTTAGGGCAAATCTAAATTGAATAGTCCCTATGAAGCTTTTGAAGGAACGGTAGTCTTGTGCATAAGCTTGCATAACATTTTGGTCAAACTTGTTGAATGACCTATTTGTGACCCCAGTACTCTAAATGTGTGGGCAAAAGAATTATAGATTTTTTTTATGTGTGTTAAATTATAAGATGGGTGGACAACTTAATTCTTGCTTTACATTTTATTTCTCAAAAAATTAAAAAATTAATCTTATATTTTGTAAAATAATATGTTGTGGCTTGTGCACTACAATAATTAATAAACATAAGTAGAACTACAAATAAAGGTGGTGGCACAGTCAATCATTTTCTTCTTTAAATTACTACAAATTTACCCTTGATACATTTATCTTTGCTATTTAATTTTCTTTTATCACAACTTTTGTCTCTATGGCCAAAGATGTGAAGAATAACAAAATGTTTTTCTTTGTGCGTTTTTTTTTTAATAGCTAGGCAGTTGGAGTAAATGGTGCGAGCCCAAAAAGATAATCTATGCCTAGACCCCCACCCCCCAACCCCACCCAAAAGATGAGCCTTCCTAAGTTCATGTTTAGCCATCTCATTGGTCATATGCAAATTTTATTCCTACAACTAGTAGTCACCACTTTTGGTTGAAACTAATACCCTTTCCAAAGAGCATGGGTACCTATTCTAAGCACATATAAAATACGATTTTTTCATGCAAAACATAACATTACCAAATCTTTTATTATTTAAAAAAAAATCTTTGTATATTGAGGACTACTTGAATGAAAGAGTTGTGATTTTCATGGGGTACCAAAGTTATGAGTGTACCCATGTGCAAAACTAAAATTACATGTATTGTGGAGCCCAAATGTGCAAAACATCACATTACTAAACACTCAATGGGCTCCACATTACTTCACACTACTAGTGACAATGAAACTATGAAAGGAATGAGTTGCTTTTGTGAAAATTAAGTTTTAGATTTGAATGACATTGCATGCAACTTGAATTGAATTCAAATTCAGTAAATCAAATTTCTAAATTGAATTGAATTAATTTTTTAAAAAAATCCCAAGTTGGACTAACATTCCTTTTGAAATTTCAATTCAATTAAATTTGGTTGAATTGAATCAAATTGATTTGAATTCAAACCAGATTGAATTGAATCATTTTCATAATTGGACTCAATTGGGTGCAACCAAATTATGAAAATTTAATTATTAAAAAACACATATTAATTTTATTTTTTCATATCCATGTAAATGGGTTGGTGAAAGGAGTGAGGTAGTTAAGCTTGGAATCTCATAATTATTAAGTTAACTACCATACAATTGGATCCTATACCTATTTCACCTAAACCAATTCTAATTATCATCATCCCTAGAATTATTATTTGAAAACTGTTTTCTTTGCATTCTGAGCACTACAAAGGAAGGACCTATGATGCCTAAAACTATTTTCTTTCCATTTTGAGGACTACAAAGGAAGGACTCGTGATTCCTGTGGGCTACCAAGATTACGTCTGTGCCCATGTGCAGAACTAAAAATTGCACGTTGTTAGTAGTTACTGGTTCCTCGAGGCATCATGAGGGCTCTTGGTTCTAGTCTGTGCACATGCTGAATATTCTTTGTTGTGTGCAAAAACACCACATTACCAAACATGCCTGAAACTGTTGCCTAAAACCGTCTTCTTCTTTGCAATTTGAGTAAGAAAGGAAGTCTTGCGATTCGCGTGGGGTATGAAGATTATGACTGTGCCCACTGCCCATGTGCACAACTAAAATTGAACGTAGTTCCTGGTTCTTGGAGGCATCATGAGGCTCTTGGTTCTAGTCTCGGCACATGGAGAACGCGATTCCTTTGGTGCAAATTAACAGAACATTACAAAAACCATTGCTACCTACAACTGTTTTCATTGTATTTTGAGGATTACAACAGAACGGAGGCTACAAAAGGTTCTCTTTTCCTTTGTAGTCCTAGTGTGTAGTTGACACTAGGTCTTAGGCACAGTTTCCGACACAGGAGGAAATAATATTTTCCCATTAGGCACTTGTACCCTTGCAATTGGGTCAAGCCCAATGCCGCATCTAATTCATTGCTCATGCTTAGCGCTTGCCTGAGTTTTTCAATAGCTCAGCAACTAATTGTCTTGTCCTATCAAATAGGGAGGAAATTGTTAATTAATGTCATGTCCTGCGCTGTCCTTGCATGCCGTGCCGCCCCTGGGATGCAGTTGGTGATTTGTGTTACCGAAATAAAGTAATATAAAAAGTTGGGCAGCAATCTCAAGATCCCCTGCTGCAAGATCCCCTGTTTCTTCGTCACACTAAACAATGGATGCATCATCGTGCTGCAAAAGCCGTTGCAACACAAGTTGTATGCAGAGTTTTACACGCTTGCCAACCAGGTGAAGTGTCCCAGAAAAGAGAGAGCAGCAGCTCTGCAGATTGATGCTGCAGTCAAGATGCTCTACGTAACAGGTTGTCAGTCAATCACAGAGAGGCTTCAGATCTACCTAATAATTGTAGTTCTCCTCGATCGGGCTGTCTTAATTTTCTTCTTCAAATCCTCGCCTGCACATAATCAGTCGTCGGTCTGTTGCGGGCTTAATTTATTTGAGCCTCACGTATACATACATACTTACGCCCATGCACGTGTACCGATGATGCATCATGCCGAAGCGTGATCAGTCCTGTACACTGCGGTCATATGAGGATTTGCAAATGGGTGCACGACAAATGTAACGCTTACATCGATCAACAGCTGAAAACTATAGAAATTTCATCATCCAGATCACTGCAATTCTTCTACTGCAACAATCAAGCTCATGCACCCCGTACTAGTATATGGGCTATACGTCACAGGATTCGCCTGCAGCTGTAGGTTTCGTTCTCAAACTTCTTACAGCTCTGCAGTCCGTTGAGAATCAGGCAGGCTGCAAGAGAGTCGGAACTCGTGGGAAAATAATTTGAAAGCCAGCATGAGTGGTGTGGATTCCTTAATAGTACAATGACGCGTTACCTAGCTCTGCAAGCAGTAGATCGGACAAGTGTTTGTTCCAAGTCCAGTTTAATCAGTGCCCATCACTGAATGACGTAAGAAGTGAACAATTCAACCGCGCACGGATGGGGATACTAAAATCGCAGATTCTTCAATCGAATATTGCAACAAGAGAAATAGTGAGATTGAGCTCGTGGGAGGCCCACCATGTCGATTGCGACTAGCTGGAACTTGGAAGCACTCCAATACTTTACGAGAATATTGATCGAGTGATCAATTCCGCGAGTGTCTAACGTATTGTCGTCGTCAACCTACTGCAATATCGACGCTTCATGAAGTCATCGGATCATGCAAGCTAAGCCATGGTCGACTACAACAGTGCCAACTTTTGATGAATCCTCGGAAACTAGATACGTCTAAGTTGAGACTTTATAAAAACCTGTACTACTACTGCGGTTTTGATAACAAAAAACCCCAGCTGGGAATTCTAATCTGAGAAGAAGATGCTGCTTGGGCAAAAACCTCAAGCTGAGATGCAATCTGATATCCGTATTCCACCATGAGGAATCAGCTAGACCATCATCACTCCTGCTGCTCCAGCAAAGCTGCTAGGCCTGATGGGATCCGTGATCACTTGGAAGAAAAACAACAACTACGTCCAAGCTGCCTGGTCGACCAGACACACAACGTTATATGGATATTGTCGCTTGATAACTGCGTGCAATTCATGTGCTGCTTAATAAAACTCCATCTTCAGCTTCTAGCTCTTGTGGATTTTTTCTCCTGGACAGACACCAGCAGATTCTGTTCCCCCCTAGCGGCAACTGCGGCCACTTCACAACTCTCTCCACTCTTGCGTTGACCTACATACGTGCATAGATGCATGTATATTGTATGTACATAGATGGACTGAAAGTGAAGCTGTTAAATTCATTAGAAGATGATTAGATGATATCTGTTCATGTTAAGTTTAAGTTCATTATGATGACTAGCTGAGGCCACCAATTCTTTTTTTAAAAGAAAAATTGCATTATTTTGTGAAACTATTTTAAAAGAAAAACTTTGAAAAGTTCATGTTTTTGAGTGTAAAATGTTCTTTCTACAGCAAAAGAATTGTCACTTTTGTGAGATCAACAAATTGGAAAACACACACATACACACACACACACATACATAGTCAGTTGAGGTGCTAATGCAAGGGTTCTGAAGAATTTATTCCCAACATTAATTAATGAGACATTTTCAGCTCAGATTCAGCCCCCAACACACCTGTTGGACTATGGGTGTATATTGATACTTCTATTTAAAATTAGTTGGGGATGCACTCAAAGTTTTCTTTCTTTTTTCTTTGGTTGAAGGAGCCACTTTGCCCATCACCAATTTTTTCCCCAAACATTGGGAACTACCCCAGAATAGAAGCACAAAAGTGTTTCCCTTTGGCCGACCATCATAATTTATATTTATGAAAGGTCAACTTTGGCCAAATCATATGGATAAAAGTGTGGTACTATTGGGAACCTGGGAACCTTTGAAAACTTGATGAGAACACATGTAGAACAGAAAAAAAAATCAAAATCCCCGAGCCCCAAGCCCCCAAACCTAAAAGAAAACAAACTGGGCCATCCTGAGTGCATGTTGAGCCTTCTCATTGACTGCATGAAAACTTGATTTTTAAAATTATTTTTCACCATTCTAGACTTAGACTAATGGAAGGAGAGGGACTCCCGGGTGGATATTGTAACCCATATTAATTAGTTGTGATGACCCTGAAAGTTCAATTTTGTTGTTTGTTTTTTTTCTTGGAGGGGTGGAGGAAGGTTTTTTTTTTTCCCCGAAAGCACAACTTCAGACCTGACCTGACAAGTTGTTGGCATTCCCAAGTCAAGTTCATTGGCAGAATATGCAGGTTGGAGCTTCACCTGCACAGCACTAGGTTTGAACCCAAAACCTTTTCAAGGTCCCAGGGTCTGAGAATGGGCTTTACCAATGAGCCATCACTCCTGACTATTTGTTTTTCCTAAGCGATGGCCATGTTTGTTTGGCTGATCACAAAAAAAAGTTAGTCAAGCTTTGGACATGTTGTAATCTCCTCCTTTGGGCTAGGTGCATAGGTTACAAGCCTTGAACATAAGGCAAAGGATATGGGAAATACCCCATCTATAAAAATTGTAAATGGGAGACCAAAGGTAAGCATGAACCGATGGAATGGTTTTAATACTTGGCTCTGTCCTTCCTGGAGGGCCTTGGTGAACCGACGCCTACACAGTCTGGTATGCTCATCTCTTTCAGTGAGACCCCGTAGAGGCCATTTTCAACCCAAGACACAGTAATTTGGACGCAGAGACCTTGATTGAGTCTAGGGACTGGATGTTTATAACGGTGGGTGTCGAACAAGTCTTTATCTCAACAGAGGTTAGCCCTCATGACATAAGTGGAAATTGGCACTAACCTCTAGTTACACTCTTTTGACATAAGCATAAGCAATAAAATAAGTGGTTGATGTGTAAAAAGGTTTCAAAGTTAACCCCTAAACATCATCAAACGAAACAGCCTCAATATGGGCTGCTTCTCACATTGTCCTGATGTTTAGGGGTCAAGTGGAGGATGATTTCTTTCCTTGCTTCCTTTCAAACTAGCATTGATTATGATAAGCAATGATTTCAAAGACATAAGAAAAGATTTGACACCCACTAATATGTAATAGCTATCCAACATTTTTTGGGGGGTTTTTAGTTTTTACCATGGTAGCACACTGTAGGTGCATGTTCACCCAATGCTTTGCGGAGGAGGGTGCAAAGTTCATTGCATTGTTTTGGCCAGCCATAGTGAACCAGCAGTCATCATCAGTGCACCCTAAGGAATGAATGGTGAATGGTGAATGGACAGGCAATATTTTTCAACTGGGTTTCAGTTCCCTAGCTAACCATAGTGGTGAGTTCAGTTGCTGTTTCTGGTACTTACCTATTTAAAAACCCTCCAACTCTTAACCTAGTAGTCACATGTTTTGAAACCTACATACTTGTAAGACCTATCTCTTATAGGATAAGTCACCAAGCTGAGCATGAACTCAGTTGGGGAGATGAACCCTAACTGAGTTGCAAAAAACTTGCACAAGATACATAAGTGTATTTGGAGGGTACTATACCCATGAATATCCCGCTTTTCTAAGGGAGAGATATTATGCCTACTTGAAAATGGAAGGAAAATTATGATTACTTAGGTGTAAGACCTCACTCACTTTAAGGAGCAAGCATAAGAACCCTCCCCCTAGTACACCTCATGATCTACACATGTTTAGGTTCATGATAATTTTGTCTCTTGTTGTACAATGGGTAAAGCCCACGGTTGGGAGACATTCCCAAAATGCAAGGTCAGACTTGATTATTGCCTTGTCCTAGGCCCTTTTTTTTGTTCCCTTTTTTTCTTTTTGAGAAGGAGTCCATTTTTTGGCCTTGTCAACTTGCAAGACCAAAAAATGAATTTCTTTTGTTTTGAACTTGCAAAAAGTAGATTGTTATTTTTTTGTATTATTATTTTCAAAGAGTCCATTTTTTGGTCTTGCGAGTTAACAAAACAAAAAAATGGACTCAAAGTCATTGTCTTTTTGTTTGTCGCCTTCCTCATCATCTTTTGATAAACAACATGAGACAATGAACAAGGTGACAAGCAAAAGATAATGAATTTTTTGTCCAATTTTTGTTGATCACTTTCCTCATTGTTTTATTGGTTTTTGTAGGACATAAAAGATTTTGTGGCTCCTTTAGACAAGGTGATGTTTCTTTTGGATTTCCCATTGGAGATGGATTTGAAGAAAATCTTATCTTATTTATTGTCAAAGACCTTGTGCCTTTATCATTTGTTGAATTTTTTAGAAGATTATTTTTAATGCAAAATTTTTGACTAAATTTTTCATTGAGGCAAAAGTTTAGACATAATCTTTTGCTTAAGATTGTTAAGATGACCAAGAAAAGGTTCAAGTATTTCCATCCCCTTTGTGTTATGTAACATTTGCACTATATTTTTTGATCTTTAGATGTCAAGGGGAGGTGTTCATACTTATGTTTTTATCATGCACTTCTGGAGTGATAAATGGGAGCCTTGTCATATAATTGTTGGAACTTTTGAAACTACATACACATTTGGAAGTGCCATGGCTTTACAAATGATTAAACTACTTGCAAAACACATTTAATGCTCATTTTTTGTATTTGTTATTCCAATATGAAGGGAATAATCTTTCCATCGTGACTTTTAATTTATGAACCTCCATTGTGTCTTGTGAAGATTTGGGATTGTTAACTTTGTTTGTCGAAGCTAGTTGGAGTTACACAATGTCCAAATGTTGCAAGTATGCCACAAATGAAGTCCTCCAAGGTATGTGTTGGCTTGACTTCAATTTCAATCAAAAAAACATAATTAGTTTTGTAAAAAACCATAACTTAATCAAAGAAAACTAATAAGGAACAGTAAGAAAGGCACAAGACATGTGAACTTGCAAGGGTGCCTCCATGTAGACTCTTCTAAAATCTGATTTTGGCTCAAGAATCATCTTATTCTAGGAGTGCTCATATTATAAACAATATGAAATACTCATGTAAATACAATTTTTAAATCCAAGTCATGGAAAGCCAAGCTCTTAGTTTTATTCATAACTTTAAAACCACAAATTTGTATGACCTCTTGGAGACTGAAGAAGAAATGGCATCATTAGTGGTGAAAGAATAAATGAAACATTTTAGAATTAAGAAAGTGGTAGAAAAAAGTTCAAAAATTCATTGGTGTGGTGGAAGTTGTATGAACAACAATTTTCTTATGTTGGGTTTGTAGATCAATGAATTCTAAGGATTGAGGACTTTCAAATTATGGCCAACAAGATTTTAAATATTACAAATATATGCACAAACCTTCAACACTCTCAACTAGGCATTGAAAATCTTGAGATGTTTATAAGCATCTATAAGAGTTGGTTAGATGATGAATCTCATGAAAGCCCATGAATCCATGAAACAATTCATGGAAATGAAAAATGACATGATGGAAGAAAATGAGGAATCAATTGATAAAGCCGGGCTCCTTGAGTTGGAGTGTTTTAAGTAACCTTTTCAATTTCTTGCATTGTGTCAATTTTCTAAAAGATTTGATGGATTTTTTTAGTTTAAGTTGCAATGTCGAATTTCTTGTTTTTTCATTTTTGTAGATCTTAGTGCAATGGATTAGTGGGGCAAAGGAGATTGGCACTTCTAAATCTTAACCCTAGGATATTATGAGACCTTAAAAATTGCTCAGATTCATGTTAGGATTTGTTTTTTGTAATGTTGTGCATTGTTTTAGGATTTTCTTGCACCTTGAATTAAGGTTTTTGGGGTTTGAAATTTAGAATTAAAATAGAATATTTGAAGGTTTGAAATAAGGTTTCTTAAGGGCTTGAATAGGGATTTATTGGGGGTTTGAAATAGGGTTTTTTGGGTTGTAGTAGAGTTTTCTTAAGGTTTGAAATAGGGATTTTGGGGATTTGATGTATAATTTTCTTGGGAATTTGAAATAGGGTGGAATCACAAGTTTTCAAGGGTGACAATAGGCCATTATAGGTGGTATTTACAATTTTGGAAACCCTAACCATGGAACCATATGGAAATGCCAAAAAAAAGGTTATGATCCTTGAGAATCATTTGGTGTATATAGTAGGGTTTAGAAATAGGTTAGTTTGTATTAGTTTAAGATTTTAAAAATAGTTAATGATCTTTTTTTTCTTGTCCATTTTAATATTTTGGATGTTGGAACTAAAATTAAAGGTTACCCAAAACCAAGGGTTATGGAAAATACCGAATTAAAATCAGCCTAACTTGAAAATAAAAAAAGAACTAAAATTAAAACCCAAATTACCCCTAAATTAAAAAACCAAAACTGAATCCGAATTTCCCATATTTGAACCCAAAAAGAAAAAACCAAAGCCAAATTGAAACCTACCCCTTGAAAAATGTTAAGAACCAAAACTAAGGGCACCCCCAGAATTGGGGAACCAACCAACAATGGTGGATACTTTTTTTGGCATGTCAAAAGTTTGTTATGGTTCCTATTAATAAGAACTAAATTAAAACTTGGTCTAACTATCACAACCAAAGTTGGAATTTTTATTTTGTTTTCTTAAAACCAAATTCAGAACTTGGGGTTCTACTTATTTATGTGTCGAACAAAAATTAGAACCAAAATACATGTCAATGAAAAAATAAATGATTAGAGTCCAGATTAATTGGTAGTTAATTCTTAAAACTCACGGATGACCAATTTGCTCCTCCAAGCCCCTCAATACTCGTAGGTGAGAGCAATGAATTCAAAATTTGACAAACATGGTTTGTAGTTGCCATGCCATTGTATAGGGCCCAACCTTACAATGAGAGTTTCTTATCTATGGCTACCCATTGTATGAATTTTTGTAAGTTGCCCAACATGATAAAAAAACTTTGGGTAGTTATGTGCAACACTAATGTGAAAGTTAATGAGGTGTTTTGTTACCTAATGTTTTCAACATTTTGAAACCAAGATTTTAATTAGATGATGGGGTGCCATTCTTGATCATAGTCTCAAATTGTTCAAGATTTTTGTTTGCCCGAAAAATGATAAAAATCAATGTTTTTTTATTAAAAATTATGTGGCCAACTTTGATCATTCATTAGTCATTCATTTCAACTTCTTTATGGAAATTTTGTTTTAACCTTCTATCCACCATCAAATTTTTTCAATAAATGAAGCACAATATTTTTTATCCAAGTCTTAACAAACTTGTGATTTTGAAAAACTACTTGATTCACTAGAAAGTCTAAACTTTCATTAGTGGCAATTTTGCATTTCTCATCAAGATCTCGTTTGTTTACCGAAACATTCAACTTGAAATACTTTACAATTAGATTGAATCAGATTGGCAATGCTTTACATGACTTTTAGGTGTGTTTGTAAGGCTATTTTATTTTTTGGGTGGGGATTGTTTTGATCAAATGTCAATTAAGGGTTCATCTTTAATTCCAGTGCAAGTTAGTAAAATCAAAACCAAAATCAGGTCTGATTTTTCAAATTAGAACCAAAATTTATGTTTTTTTTTTAATAAACCAGACCTTCTAGTTCCAATTAGGTTAATATGAACAAAACCAACTTAACCGGTTCTGATTTTTCAGATTAGAATCAAATTTTATTTTCTTAAGAACCAAAACGATGAGAATTCTAATTTAATTTTTTGAACCAAAAGGGAAGGCCCTTCATGGAAATGAAGAACAACCTAGCATTGGTACACAATGCACACCCAAAGTTCAAATTCTTTCTTTGTGGGGTTATGGGTCTTTTTCTACATGGCCAATCACATTAAAAAACATGGTTAACACACTCCCAAAATAAATGACTTCCAATCTATTATTTTCACCTACATAATATAAGTTACAATAATAAAATTTTACTTTGGAAAGGATGTTGGATAAAGTGGTGATATTAGGAACAACTTGGCGAACACATTAAAAATAACATGGTCAAAGTATGATTGGGGTATCCAAAAGGACTATCTCATTTTATATACATTGGACCCCCTCACTTAAACATGTTGAAACATAATGACACATTCATATTGAGAGTTTGATTTTATTCTAGATAGATACAATACAAAAGTATTATTCTATGCATAAAATGTCAAATTTGAACAAGTTAAAAAAAATTTGTTAAATTTTTGAAAAAACTCTAGGAATTTGTCTCATGAGGAAAAAAAAGTTCAAGGACTCATAAGGAATGTCTAAACTTTTTTTGGCCCAAGATTTTTACCAGAAACACCTTATGTGCAAATATGTATAAAATGTATGAATGTGACAAGAACCAAATGCCCTATTGCAATGTAAAAAGTTTTTTTGAATCAAATTTCTGGGAATTTTGGGCCATTGATATAGAACATGGCCCACATTGGATAAATTTTATTATTTTCACTTTCATAAGTGAAAACAATAGATACTTCAAAAACTTATATAAAATTTGGAACAAAATTATTTCACTTGACATGAAGAAAAATGATGAAATGTAAGACAAGTCATGGGAAAAATGAAAAAAAGGTGAATTTGGGAGTCCTAGGAAAGAATCCTTGTGTTTCAAATGGGGTACCCCAATCATGCTTAGACCCAACATAAATAATTATTGGGAACTTTGGGGAACACAAAGATCCCAAAATAATCTCAAACCCCCATGTCTTATGTAGCAATTTAATTGGATGTACTTGGATAGATGAATTTTTTTTTAAATCTTATGAAAAGAAAGTTATTCAAAATAGAAGTCAAGAAAAGAAAATATTTCCAATCAACCATCACCTAGTAATGGCCTATATCTAAGTCTTCACCCAAATTTCCTTTCCATTGGATTTCAATTTACCACATAGTAAACACAATTTAAGGGGTGCCATTATGAAAAATACAAAACATGCAATCAAATCTTCTATATATGATTTTATAACATGTAATAAATTGTGAGGTAGGATGATGATCCTTCAACACAACCCTCATGTATATGTTATACAATGTTACACATCACATGCTTAAATTCAACATATTCATACTAGCATTTTTTTGGGGAAAATTTTGACTTTCAAATCAATGGCTCTAATTTTAAAAATATGCCTTTGCACTCTTGGTGATACTACCTACATTCATAAGACATATGGATAACGAAAATTTGAAAGAATAGTTATGTGCCCAAAAACAAAACACAAACAAATAGTGAAATGTGCATGTTTACTTCAACAATAGTGGGCAAATTCCAATTCATAATGAGAATATGAAATATTGCAACATCACCTATATACAAAAGAGTTTTATGATGATAGTGAATCTTGAATATTGATTCCTCTTTCAAACATAATCAATTGAGTTATATGTCACAAAATGCAACATATGATTTTAAACTTGATACAACATAAAACTTGACTCTAAAAATTAAACATCCGACCATGGCCTTTGCAAACTCAAGATTATTTTGAACATATGACCCACAAGACTAGAACATATGACCACTTCAAGAATCAAGACCAAGTTGAACATATGACCCAAAACACAATTGAAAATTACACATATGACCAAATTATCATCTCACCCCAAAATACAAACTCTAGAGATTTGAAGGAAGTAAAAATGAAAAAAAAAAATGAAAAGTTTGTAAGGTAGAAAGGAATCAAGACTAGAAATTGATATAAAAAATCAAAAACCTATAAGGGATAATGGACTCAAGCATAAAAATAACAAGATCCACTAGATACTAGACTATAGTATGGTATTGAAAGGAAAAAGATGAAAGAAAGTTGTTAGATTTGATAGTCTAGGTATCACAACATTGATGATGGACGAAAATCTTATAATGTTGGGTGAAAACATGATAAAACTTTATATAAAATGTTGACGAACTAAAAACGAATTTTTAAATGATTTTAAAAAAAACATAATTACAAGAAAGTATATTCAAAATATATTCAATTTTCATTATGAAATCATTTTTCTTTTCATTGAATTTAAAATACATTGATTACAAAATTGAAAACTCTTGATAATAAAATAAAAAATAATTACGTTGAAATTTGACTAGTCAAAATGGTGTTCAAAAGTATTTTTTCATTAGAATACTTAATGAAATAAATACGTACTAATTTTCAAGATTACAAAAATAAAGTTGGATTCATTTGAAAAAAAATTGTTATTTGATGCACTTAATTTTACTTTTATTTCATTATTTTAAAAATTTACATTCCAAAACTAGAAATAATATTTATTTTAGATTTACATATTGGTCAAAATTGAATAACATTAGACTTTTTCCTCATCAAATTATTTTACAAAAGATAAAAATGAAGAGCATTGCATGTTGTAGTAGTTTATAGGCCACTTACAATGAATTTAATGTAATTTTCTCCCCTCATATTGAATAGGTTTTAGGTAAATACACCTCGACCTTGTGTTACAATTTGTGTTGTGGGTTTTTGTCATTCTAAAAAAATTTGTGTAATTTTTAGTCATAATGGACACATTCAACTAGAAATCTTTCTAACTACCTTGGATAAATGGCAAAGCATATCTAATTCTAAAAGACACAATATGGCATTCAATTCAAAATGATAGTCACATCTTGCATCTTAAACCCAATTAGCATTAGTTTTTGTGCAACAATTTTTTCCAAAAAATTTAATTCAAAATTTTAACTCAAATTTTTTTATTATAATTTAATTTTACAAAAAAAATTTGTGATAGGTAGGTTGGTTGGTTGTAAATAATTGTATGGGTAGATTGTAAATTTAACAATATGTAGGTAAATGGAAGGTTTATTGTGTAACTCCTTATTAACCACCACCTATTATCTACTTCTACCTATTGTCTAGGTCATAGATCATAGGTAGTGGAGTCACTAGTAACCTAGCCCCCTGCGTATGTCATAGATTGCAAGTATATGATGTCAAAAATTAGAGTTGAACCCTTGACCTCCATGCCCACAAACCAAGTCCTTAACCAACTCATCAACTTTCACATTGTGAAAAGCTTTTTCAATGCATTTTTATAAGTTAATGTAAATAGATAGTATAAAGATAGTAACTCATGTTCTTATAAGCTTAAATGTTCATTTCAAATCTTCTTGCACATTCAAACTTTGAAATGCATTTTTTTTCTCATATCATGTTCAAAATAAAAAAAATGAACCTTCTTTTTTAATTCAAAAATATATTCATTGAATCAAAAATAGTCCAACAAGTTTTCTTTTTTGAAGTGAGCCCAAAACAGCCATGTGGTGTAAGGTGGTCCTTCATAAAAAACCCAAAAGTTGATGTGTTGTGGCAAATACTCATGATGACTCCATTGACACACATGGCAACATGTGCTTGATATTGAAGTCTCATTAGAGTTTGCAAATGTAGATGGGGCTAGGTCATTGGTAGGTGCAATTGAATTATCTAGAAAGGACATTCTTTTGGCTAGTCAAGCTTTGCGAAATGGCTTGGTGATGGATGATGCACTTGGATTGTGTTTTACTTCGTACATGGCCACCTACTATTCAAAGCTTTGCTCTAATTAATGATTTTGAAGATGATAGTTCTGATTTTTGTGATTCTTACAATGGCTTTATGTGCAAGACAAGTAATGTGTCACTAGTGTTCTAAGGAAAGAGTGTATAATGAGATATGGACTAGTTGGTTGACACTCAAAGATAGTTGGCTTCTTGGAATTTGTGTGCATACAAATATTAGAGCCTTGTGATTAGGAAATGGACCACCACACACAAAGCACAAATGGATTTAAAAGTGCATTGAGTTTGCAATGAAACATGTACTTCTCAATATTGAATTGTTTACTTACAATACAAGTTGAACATAACACTATAGATGGTCTAGTCAACTAGGTGTAGTTGGCACAAAAAAAGAAATGCTAGTTGCAAAAACAATCCAATTATCATCCATAATTGGATGCACAATGATATGTGGATGACTTCATGTAACTTTTCATGTAACTATATGCACTTGCAACTAGTCGTCAACTAGTTGCAAATGCATGATTGTTTGACATGGACAAGATTTCTTCTATTGAATGCTTTTAAGAAATTGAAACATCATAATTTTGAACTTTAAAAAAATAAAATGCAACAAATTATAATTCACAAATATGGACTAATGCAATTTTAAACGGTTGGCAAATAAGATGCACAAAATCATATTGGAAAATTCATAAACTTCTATACATTGCAAATTGAAATTGTGTGATCATCTTCGCCGTATTTCATATCCCTAACACCAATTTAACAAAAACCTTTGCATTTGTAATTGAAATATTTACATGTGAAAATCATGGCATGGCCTTCATGTATTTTACCCTTTACTTTACTTTTACTCTTTTTTGGTCATTTTGAGATCTCCAAACTACGATATTGCCCATTATCACACTCTTGGTACCATTTGAAAGCCCTTGATGAGTACTATGTAGTGAGGTGAGTGTAATGTTTCAACCTACAATGTAGGAGCTATTGAATTTTATTAAAAAAATTCATTGAAAACTCAATAAATTTAATAAATTATAAATTACAAGCAAGGTGGGAAATGTTCTTGGTAGTTTTGAAAGGCCCTCAATGAGTAGGCTTACATGGAGGTGATTTCCTAACTTTTCTACCTAAGGTCCCAAATGATTTCATCATCAAATAACAAATTTTGAATGGAAATTGGATTTTAGACTTAGGTTAAAGAAGGTGTATCATTTTCCCCTTCAAAATTCACTCAATGTTATGATTATGTGCTCAACTATAGCTATTATGACCACACCAATAATCTACTATGGAATGGCCAAGCCTAGCCCATTATGTTGGGTAAGGCGCCAAGTGAGCATGCTTGGATGAGCTAAGGCAAAGCACCAGCATAATGGGCAGTGCAAGGCCATTCCATTACATTAAGGTTGGTAGATTCTACAATTTAAAGAAAAAATTCATGCTCAGCAAACAGATTTTGGTGACTATTATGAGTGTATGAATATCACCAGATGATTTTGTCATATAATGTAATCAAGAAAATGACATAATCTGCTTCCTCAGACCTCTATGTAATTAGTAAACGTATTATTCTTTGGAATATATTTTAAAGTTGGTTGCATACTCTGCAGGTGGAGCACATTTGTCCATGTCCACTACATAGGAAAGATAAGTGGAGATTGGAGAGCTCACAAATGGAAGAGCACAAATTACAGAGGGTAATCTAGAATCAGTCATGCAATTTATGCATTCAGCTGCAAAAGAGCCCCAAACCAGCCAACCCAACCATCGTCAAAGGCATCCCAGATCGAGCCCCATTTAATTTGTTGCACCTATTTAATGCCTCCCAATTCCAGTTCAAACAAAGGAATCCATAACTGACTCATGATTCTGTCTATCCTTACTTTCCACATTACAAAGGCTCATTTACAATCATGGAATCAATATGAATGACATCATTTGAAGCTAAACCTCTTATAAACTCATAAATTTAAATAAAAATGATGAATTTAAATTTATACGAGGAAATGTTAAATTTGGACTCAGAGACCCTGATTTAGTTTAGGGGTGGAATATCTATAACTATTATTTGCAACCCAAAAAAGTGGGTGGCTATTAGAAATTGCACCAAAGCCGACCGGGTATCAGGCTGAGTATCAAAATTGATAATCATGATTATCAAAAAATTTAATACCCAAACCTAATGTATAATCATGTTTATCAAAAATTAAATACCCAGACCTAATGTATAATCATGTTTATCAAAAAATTAAATACCCAGATCTAATATAGAATCAAGTTTATCAAAAAATTAAATACCCAGATCTAATATATAATCATGATTATCAAAAAGTCAAATACCCTGTTATTATTTGTCATCATGGTTGTCAATTTTCTTGAAAAAATTAAATGACTGCCTAAAAAATTGCTGGGTCTTTATTACGTCTTTCATCAAACTCGACAGTTCTTTCAAGTTTTTAAAATACCCAGACCTGATGGTTCTTTGATTTTGATTTTTTTCAATTACCCAGACCTGGCAGTTCTTTGATTCTAACATTTTCAAATACCCAGAACCGGCAGCTATACAACCAAAATCAAAGACCCAAGGCAAGCCACTCTTCTAGTCTAGGTCTAGTATCAACTTTCAAATATCATAGTACCTTTTCAGGTTTGGCGATAATTAAATTATTTTTGAATTTTTTGAACTCAAAATCCAGAGAACCTACAAAAGAAGCTGCCTATATTTATTGTTGAAATTCCATAAATTATTATTTTTATTGCCGAACTGGATTTAGAAAAAAACAAAATAATTATTTGGCACCTGAGTGCCCAACTTGAAAAGGTACTACAGTATACCAGCCTAATATCGTAGTAAATACTTTTTTAAAAAATTCATAGCAGCCTGATCATGATATATTAAGTACTTTCTGAAACTGCCATACCCGCTGGTCCTGAAATTGAGTCCAAGATTGATGTTTGGCTAGTATATGGCAAGAATATACAAGTGTCGGGTGGTTCTTGACCTTTATGCAGATCCAAAGGTTTTGGTTCTAAAATCTAAATTAGAGTGATTTGTGAGTGGTCTGGTTCTTTGAAAGACCAAATCCTGAATCCAGTTCCCGTTCTTTAGAAATCAGGATCTCAGTTTCGGTTTGATTCTTTGAAAAAACCAAAACCTTGGTTTATAAGAATATAAGAATTACATTTATAGTATATGGTAAACATAACTAAGCTCTTCTCCCCAAGCTCTCTCCTCCCTGCCATAGACGTTTTAAATGTGCTTCACCCTTGAGGTCATAAGTCATATCTCTTTAGGAGAGTTACAACTCTTTATCCCTGAGGGTTGCACTCATTCATGACCTAAGAATTCAATACATAATCATAACATTCTTCCTTAACGAAAACATTGATAATGGTATAATGTTATAGTTATAAATGGTCTAACACACCCTTTTCAGCTAATCATCTCTATCATTGAATACTCCACCTTCAGCTATAGCTACTTGATGACAAGAGAATCTATATGAGTCCAATAGCATTGCAACGCTTGAAGTGTTTAGGTTGAGGAAGGACTTTTAGTAAGGAAATCAGCTCACATGGTATTAGTTGGGCAATATTTTGTGGTGATTTTTTTATTTTTCATTTTTTCACATAAGAAATGATATCAAAGTTCAACATGTGCAATCATGAAAACAAAGGTTCTTTGTTAATAAAATGCAAGATGGATTATCGGAATGTAGTGTAATAGGTTGAGGCATATAGCAATAAGAATTGGAGCCAAATTTTGAAGGAGTTGCTACAACTATACCACCTCTTTAGCAAGAGAAGTTGCTGTAATTTATTCACTTTTTGTTGAAGACAAAGCCATGGTCATTTGCTTGCAGCAATGCCCAAATATTGGCTACCCTCCAAGCATGAAAATATAACTCAATGTGGAGTATCATGTATTGGCATCACTAGCCCAATCTATGCCAGTATAACCTTGCAATCATAAATTTTTAAACGAAGAGTAGCTAGGTCAACCTTATGGTTCTAGTAAATTGTAAGTAATGACCAAAAAAAAATTACATCACTCCAATGGCTTGGGCTGGGTTGATAAATTGAATACAATGGCCCACTGGATATGATAGATCCAGTCATATTGTTGTTGCTAAATAAGTTAGGTGCCCTGTAATGCTAACATAGCCAAGGAACTTCTAGAATAACATTTTATTCAACAAAAGAAGATGGGCTCATGTCTTTTGTTAGTTTAACCTTTGATGACATGGGAGAACTGGTTTATAATCCACCATGTTAAATTTTGCAAGGATATCTTAAATATATTTTTCTTGTGAGATAACTTGATAGGTTTAGTAGATTAGTCTTGGATTATTTGGATTGCAAGAGAATATGGAAAAAAAATTTGTTAAACATTGCAAATTTTTTCATTTAATTCATCTTTAGAAATGCTTTAAATAATGAAGACCAAGTGAAATGATCACCAAATCATCCACATATAATCTTAGGACCACAAATGTCTTATTATTTATTCACTTAATATAAACATTTGCATCACTTGCATATTTTTGATAACTTACCTTAAGTAAATGAATACATTTTTATATTTCATACCTTGGACTTATACTCATCTATATAAATAAATATTGCATACCTTGAACTTTGCTTCAATTTGTAAATGGTTTTCAAAAGTTTACAAACTTTATCTCCATTTTGTAAATGCATGTAGCTGACCTTTTCATATAAATATCTTCATCTGAGTGACCATGTAAAAATGTAATTTGGACATCAAGTTGATGAACATGATAATTATGAATAATGATCAAAATAATTAAAATTCATAATGGAATCATTTTAACCACAAGGGAGAATGTCTCATTATGGTCAATCCTTTCAACTTGATTGAAACCTTTAGGTGTTAATCTAACCTTTTTATATATCTATTATTGTCTCATCAACTTTATATTTACATTTATATACCCACTTACACCCAACCATGCAACCATGGATTGATCCCAAGAGCAAGAAACCAAAATCTATGTTTGATTATGGAATCATATTTAAAACCCATAGTGAATTTCCAATTAGAAAAGTCAGATTGAGCCAAAGCATCTTTGTAAGATGTTGCTTCATTTGTTTGGCCTGAGAAACCCATATCTAGAGTATATAATATCTATATCTACAAACTTTGTTGATGTAAATTTACCTTAGTGGTATGATTTGACCATCTTAAGTATGGATCTTGTTGATTGTCAGATTGTGAAAATGGGGAATGGGAAAGGTATTAAATGAATCTTCAATATAGGATTGAATATCAAATTGAGGTTCAAATGTATTTGGGGTACTGTTGGTAGTATTTGGGTGTTCAATGGGTGAATATGTGACTCTGGTGACAATGGATGCACATAATTATTTTGGGGTGTGTTTACTTCATACACTAAATATATATGAGGATTATTTTGAGGAGGAGCCAATAATGGTTGTATTGTTGATAGTTGTGTTATGACAAAACCATGTACATATTTGGCAATATAACATTTTCATCAAAATTGACATTTTTTACTGAAAGAAACTTTTTGAGTGACCATATTATATAAACGGTAACCTTTGACACCACCAAGTTTAGAATATCCTATATACTTTGTTTTAACAAGTTGAATATCAATTTTTTGATGTTTTTCTTCAAGCACATGTTTATAAGCAACATAATCAAATATACCAAAATGGATGATATCTAGTTTTCTACCTATCAACATTCATAAGGGGTCTGGCCAAGTACCAAAAGGTAGATGATCTATTTTGCATATAATTGTGATGTTATAAATAATTTAGCCTCACCCCAAAATGACTTAAGCAATTTTGCAAATTTCAACATATTACATGTTGATCCAACAAATGTCTTGTTATTATGTTCAACAACACCATTGTGTTCTAAGGTATAGTTAGTTAATTGTTTGGATATGTCATTAACCTCACAAAATTTGGAAAACTCTTTTGATGTAAACTCAAACCATTATCAAATCAAAGTGTCTTCAACTTCATGCCTATTTTTATTTCAACCATTACCTTGTACATTTGAAATTTTTCAAACACTTCTTGTGCAAAAGATAAATCAATGGAATATACTGCGAGTAATCATCAATAAAAACAAAAAAAAATTTAACACCATCGTTGGTCTATGTTTGCATGGGTCAACACAAGTTACTATGAACCAAACCTAAAATTTCTAATCTAAAAAAAGGTTATTAAAGAAACATGTAACGGCTTTGCTTCCTAGGATACACCTTTCACATTGGGAGTTGGTTATAATACATTAAACAATCCAATTATCAGATTGAATTTTATCATTTTTTTCATTGCCCCATAATGTAAGTGATTTAATCTATGATGTCACGGTATTGAAAAGTTGTTATTAGATATGATCATCATAGCCAAAAAATTAGTCATATAGTTTGACCCCACTTCAACCAAATACAATGAAGTGTAAGCAAGATAAAGTGAACATGTAATGTTTTTAACTAAATGATAAAAAATGAGATACTTTTTTACTAATGTCCATTAATTTTCAGATTTCAGATTATGAAACTAGGTTTCAAGGAAGTTTTCAAAAATATAAGTAGCTTCTGATGTGTGCTTTGGTATATGAACTTTTGCAAGTAGGTGCAAGTAGGTTCTAACAAAAAGAAAGTATTTTTCTTTTGTATCACCTTTTAAAGAATCTTCATATTTTAACTTCACATGCATTTATTTCATTAAGTTTTCTAGGATAAAAGTACTTTTAAAAAACAAATTATCAACAAGTTTCAAATCTATTTTTCATTTATTTTCTTATTTCACATGCTTTTATTTTTTTATAACTAGATTCTTAGAAACAGAATACACAATAAGGATGAATCTTGACACATAATTTCATGCAATTTGATGTTATTTTTTATAGGTATATTCATGACACAAGATTTCAAAGGAGACATCTACATTTTTTCATCTACTTTAGCATGCTTTTACCCAATGATCCTTCTTATGGCATTTAATTGTTATTTTTGCCACTTTTGTAAATAAGTTTTAAATACAATGATCATGGAAGAAGGATTTTTAATTTTTTTCCTTGCTTTGTTACTTTAGATATTGAAATGAAATTCTGTCCCAATGTAAATATATGCATCACATCACATTTAGTTGTAATGTGACCTATTTATAAACAAATAGTAACAATTCCAATGCTTACAACTTGATGTTGATGGTCACCCTCCATGTACATAGTTAATGGTTTATCCAATAATTTGTATAAGTTAAACCATTCTTATGTGGCATTGTGTGTTGGGTTGCTCCAATGACAAGGAACATGTATTTTTAGCTATATTAAACTTTTGATCAACAATTGCAAATAGTTGCAATGGTTCAGTGGCTAAATTAGCTTGATTTTATATTGATTTGATTTTATAATTCCATTGAATCTATCTCAATTCTTTTGTTTACAATCTAGTGCAACATGATCATTTTTCTCACAATAATGACAAGTTTTATCTTGATGTGCATTCGGGGTTCATGCAATATTAGCATTGTATTGGGAAGGTTTGTGATAGTGTTTGCACTTCCCTTGGAATTTGGTCTTAACCACTATGGCTTCATCTGGAGGTTCTTGCCATTTTTCTATAAACTCAATTGGTGATCAAGTTTTCTATAATGTAAGTTGGATTAACATTTTATGAATGGCAACCCTGATACCATATTGATGTGTTTATATTGTGCTTTTAATTTGTCCCACATTGCTTTGAAGGTATTTAATTGTCTTATTGTTTGTATCTACCAATTGTTGCAATGAAAAATTATGTTTGCTTGTGTCTTGGAGTCTTTCAACTTCCAAGCCATATGTAAAGCATTATTTGATGCCCTTGATCAAATTTAGACCCATCAATCACTCCCCAAATTTTCCTTCTCATTAATAGCATTTGTAGCTAATCAACCAAGTATTATAATTAGTACTATTCAACTTATGAATTTGATAAGCACCATGTGAAGAGAAGACATTGCCATGATTAATATTTGTCATTGGACAAAATACAATCAATCCATGCCAGCAAAATTCTTCGTCATGTAAAACCCACATGTCTCTTGCTGGCTTGCAATTTGTAAATTGGGTTCTAGTGATTAGTATCAGTTGCACAATCTATTTGTGCTGAAACATGACAGTAATCTCAAAAGATGTGGAAAGCTTAGAAGGTATGTCCTACTTACCAGTTTCGGTTTCTTTTTCTCCTTTTGAGAAAAATAAGCAGCAACATTTGGTATCAAAATCATGCCAAGAAAATGACAGGATTCTCCAAGGGATTTTCATTTTTCTTCCATACAAGAAAAGAATGAGTCTTACTTCTTACTTAATGATCTTGAAGGCTCCTATTTGCCCCAGCATCAAAGTCCAAGAGCAAATTGAGTTTGGACATTGGATCTTCAACATCTAAGTGGTCGTTGGCATATCAAGGATGCTAGGAGTTATTCTTTCAATATTTTCACAAATCAGTGGGTTTTGTACATCTGGTTCTCTCATTCTTTGTTGCTTTGACAGATGACTTATGAGATTCCATAGCATCACCAAGGAACACTAGGCACAGTGTGATGAGATTTCACAGCACCACAAAGGAACAGTAGGTGTGGTGTGATGAGACTCCAGAGCACCACCAAGGAACAGTAGGCAGGATGTGATGAGACTCCAGAGCACGACCAATGAACACTATTCCCAGTCTGATGTCAAGTTTTCAGATGTGGCACAACTCACTGTGTAGCATCAATGGTGCTCTGTGAGTTTTTTCCACTCACAATGAGGTTAAGTGTTCACCATTTTGTGTAGTACCATCACAGGCTCTTCCTCCATCCTTGAATAGACCAGGTGTTGAATTGCTTCTGCGGCCCATCATTTGAAGCATTGCAACATTGTTGTTTTGAGGAGTTATAATTTTGCAACTTCCAATTATGTGGATTTTTACTCCATCATAAAGGCCTGTCTGATATTTTCTAGTGAATTTTAGAGGAACCTTGTCAGGCCTAATATTACAAAGGACAACTTCCGCTGTGTAAGAAATCTTCCACCATGTAAGGTGTCCTCCTGATGAGACAAGCAGCCATTTGGACTGGATGGGATGGTCTTTACACAACATAAGGGTAACAACTTCGTGCATTCATGGTTTCTCAGCTCCATGTGGCCTCAGGCTCCAAGCTCTAGTTCACAGGACCTTAAAACCATAAAACCCTTCATTGTAATATGTGCCATAACTTAATGTCAACTGGTAATGCTAATATAATATATCAATAAATGCCACATATTGGACAATGTAAAGCATGGAACCACAAAGTTTATCTCACACATGTGTCACAAGCCACAACCTTTTGTGTGAGAAAAAAACCACAGTCTCTTGTAATGCTCAAATGCTACCCTTATGCTATACATTTTTAGTTTGCCTGGAAGGTTTTAACAACACAGCACAACAAAGTGCTGTAACAAAGGAGTTAAGATCCAAGCTCTCAACATTCCATTAGTCTCCAAGTGAAGTGAAGAATTTGTAGCTTCCTGTCAAGAATCACAGCACAATGGAAAGTTGGAAACAATGATCCGCATACATTTCTATGTTATTTCAAGAGAGCTTCAGATTTGCTGCAGTAATTGCACAAACCCAAAACCCGATCTGCTTATCACATTGAATCTGCATTTCGTCCTCAATACAACACCCCCTATGCTGATATGCACTGTGCCCAAGCTCACACTATTATTCAGAGTTGGTTTAATGTTGAAGATGCAGCAGAGAATGAAACTTGCAGGAGAATGGAATTGCAGAAGATGCTGCAGCAGCGAATGAAATTGCTGGAGAATGGAATTGCAGAAGATGCTGCAGCAGCGAATGAAATTGCTGGAGAATGGAATTGCAGAGAGAAAGGAATCGCAGAAGATGCAACAGAAGAGAATGGAACAGATACATGAGCAGAGAATAAAAGTGCAGGAAAATGGAATTGCGAATGCATGAGCAGAGAATGAAATTGCAGGAAAGTGCAATTGCAGATGCAAATTGAATCTGTCAAATCTGCCAGTAATTTTTACTCCTCCTTCTCCTTGTTGCTTTGATTGCAGTGTTTGTGACTCTCCACCTCATCCACCACCAGCGGCTGGCCGCTGCTGCAAATCTCTCATTTCATTTTCCTGCTCTTTGTTCTCCTCTGCCACACACATATCAGACGAGACTACCAGCAGGAAAGGGCATCGAACTGCATCCCCGATGATGGCTTCTCCACAAGAGACAGACGAAACCCCATTCTTGTTTGCACTCAAAACACACGGCCCGAAGCCCTACAATTCTGACTTGCCCGGCTGCTAGTGCCGCGCCCTCCCCCCCGAAAAGCATCGACAAACTCATTTGCAAGAAAAAAGTTCAGCCCATAGGCAGCAGAGGAACACAGCCGAAGGTGATAAGGGAAGGTGGGTGTATATAGGGAAATCGCCGAGAGAGAGACAGAGATACAGACGAGAGAGAGAGAGAGAGAGAGAGAGAGAGAGGTGGATTTAAGGAGGCAGACATGGCTGCAGCAATGTCCTCCTCCCTTTCAATTCCTCACCTTGCGTACTCTCTTCGTCCGAGGCCTCGCTCCGGTTGTCACAGCACTGCTGCCACCACCCAGTGTGCGGAGACGCGCGTCTTCGAAGCAGGAACCTGTGATTCCTTGTGCTGTGAAATCGGGCCTGCTGTTTCTGGAGGGAAATTGAGCCGGCGGCGAGCGTCGGCTGCTGCTGCTGCTGCTGCTGCATTATGGGTTGGACTTTTCTTCATCCCGGGACTGGAATCGCAAGGTGAAAAAGTCGCGCTCTTTTCTAACTTAGTTTGGGACCTTCTTGGGTCTTAAGAGCCTTCCTGGTGTGCAACTTGTGGTGCTTGATCAGCAAAAGATCTGACGGAATGTTGACGATAAGACTGCAACATTTTCTTGTGAGTTTGCAGCTGCGGAAGGAGGAGGAGGAGGACCTTTAAGCAAATACATAAAGAGGTGCGCGTAGAAAGAGCATGCCCATCACATGTAGCTCCCCTTCAAAGCTCCTGCACTTGTCTCCATTATCTTCTTTTCTGAGTATCAGAGATGGTATTAGAAGTAGCAAGATGATTTCAACGGGCACAGTGAATTTGCCATCTGCTGAAAGGCAATAGACTGTTGATTCTCAACAGAAGCAGCTTTTTCTCTGACACTTCCTCCTTATGCACTTGATGTTTGTGTTGTATCATCAGGAAGAAGCTTTGCAGCAGAAGCTTTTTCTGACATTTCCCTCCTTATGCATCATTGATGTGATGTTTGTGTGGCATCAGGAAGAAGCTTGACCCATTGGAAACTTACGTACCGACAGTGGTGTTGGCACAGCGACAGTTTGAGGATGTTGGTATAAAGCTCTTTCACCACCAGCTTTCACCAGATCCAAAGAGAAAGCAGCTGTAATATGAAGTCACATCTGGAAAACTCAGTGTAGCTCTGCAAAAACTTTAGAAACTGAAGCAACAGCTTTTCCTCTTGGATGGGACAACAGAATCAAGCTTGTCAATTCAATTTGTTGCCATACAGAGACTGAACATGTGATATGGTGTTCTTCTTTGTACCAGGTGGAATCCTAGTCAGAGAGAAACCAGAATTTTCTGATGCACGGTCCCTATTGCGATCAGGACCTGCAGGATCACTTCGGACAGACATCAGAGCTGTAAGCCTCTAGCAAACCATTAACCCACAAAGGGTGAAACAAGATGGACTCAAGTTTGAAGAATTACATTCAACCTCTGGTTTGACAGCAGTTGTTTGCATGGATTTCTGAGCACAATCTCCTCCATACACTTCTGGAGTGGGAAGAAATGCTGCATTTTTATCTTGAACTAAGGTCGTTGTTTTGGTGCACAAGAACTCGTGATTAATTGTGTTATTTAGTACAGTACTTAGCTGCCTCAGTTGCAGTATCACTGTCTGACATCCTGTTGTAATGAGAAAGAGCATTGGGAGCTTTCTGTTACTAAGTTTCATTTTTCTTTCTGTAGGTTGCACAGTATGCAGCAGAGGCAGGTGAGGGAAAGGCTGCCACTGATGCAGTTGAGCAATGTCTTAGGTATGGGTATTCTCATTGTTCAAGTCATTGTCCTGTTGTACTGTTGATTTTGATGGTTGCATATGCTGCTCTATTGCCATTGTCTCCAGGCTGAACAAAGGATTTAAGGTTGAGGTATGGTCTGAGTTAAGCAACTTGAGCTCTGGAAGTTTGAATATGTCTCATTCCAATTTAGGAGATGTGGAAGGAGTCATCATCTGGTTCTAACTTCCACTGGATTTGAGAAGCTTTATTGCTGACAAACACCATCTACACATCCAAACAGTGCTTTAGAGGACTTGGACTCCCTCCTGATTCGGGCGTCAAGGAGTGAATCATCAGCTTCTGTGGACACCATGAAGGATAGAGTCTCTGCAGCAGTGACTGCCTTAGACAGGTGGGGTTTTCACCAATGCCTCACAAAAATGTCTTCATGAATTTCTTGTAAATTGTGACATGATGCATCTTCCTCCCTGACATCATCAGTGCACAAAGTAGTAGCTTTTGTTCCTAAACATTCATGTGTAGAGCATTTGTACTACTGTAAGAAGCTGGACAGTAATGCAAAAGTAAATGTTCAGTGTGTACAACTCCAGACTTTATTTTCTTTTTGTCTAACTGTATGACTGCAATCTTTTGTGGATGCAGGCTTTTAGCAACAGTTCCTTCACCTGTTTTGGAGAAAGGGAAGGCCATAGCCACTGCTTATATGGACCAAAGTGCTACTTTTGATGAAGCAAATCCAGATTCTACTGTGATTCAAGGAGGAGACTCAGAGTTGCTTAAAGCTCTTTTGTAAGGCTTTAAATTTTTCTCATTTCTGGTTTCTACTCCCATCAGGTGTGCTCAGTAGGTAGAGTTTGTACTTGCAACTGATGTCATGATTTTAGGCAACTGAGTTTTGCCCTTCAGGCACTTAAGTTTGTATCAATCATACAGCTGTTTGGCAGAATTTTTTCAAATCAGGTTAGAAAGGATGTTTACTATATTTTTTCATGTAATGTTGTTCTTGATCCTTGAACGAAAATTTGCACCAATCCATTACACTCATTCATCATGCAATTTCAAATGTATAATCCAATTCATTACAAAGTCTAATTCTCTCAACATGCTTGAAACCCAGTGCCCAAGGTTATCATGAAACCAGAGGAGCTCACTCTTCTAAGCACAATATCTCCATTGCCTACCATCTGAGGTATGATGACAAACAGAGTTTATAGGGAATCCATGCCATTTGCCTAGGAGTTAAATCTTCAATCACCTGCCAGTGCAGCATGTAGTCAGACTCTCTCTCTTTTGTCTTTTTTTATCTAGATGTAATCTATCCTTTTCTTCATTAGTATATGATGTGGTGTGTCTCCACAGCTATAGCAATAAACAGTCTTAAGAGCACTGTCTGTCTTAACAAGAACCCTGGAGATCAAATCCCTACAGGATATAAGTGTTCTCAGAGCCAGCAGTGGACTAGTAATGCTCACACAGAATCAAACAGGAGTACCATGCTCTCTTGCAATCAAGGACTGAACAGAGCTCTCTAAACATCAATGTATGAATACATGTCAATGCTATTCAGGATGTCAACAAATTCTTCTTGAACTTTGTCTAAATGGGCAATGCTTGCCAGCCTCTTTTGCATTGTGCTGGCAAAAGCTCGATCTCTTGCATACATGGATCTCTCTTGGCCAGGTCCTGGTCTCATTGTAGTTTATTCGTGACAGGAATTATGATCAGGAATATATGATGATATTTATGTAACTGCTTTTGCTGAAAGAAGCAGGATATGGGAATTCCTCATTTTTGTCCCAAGGTGTTGCAACAGAAAGACTTGGAGTATGTTGCATCCAATCAGTGCCACTAATTCAATTACAGCCTTGTGTAATACATGCTTGCTCATACCATGTGTAACTGCACACCATGGACCATGGCTTGGTCAGTTTTGTATTCCAAGGTCACTGTAGCCATCCTGCTAGTTATTGTCTGCTGCAAAAGTTTAGTGAAATCAAGGAGTTAGACCCATACTGAGGACTCGTTGTGCAGTCTGTGCATGGAGCAATTGTTGTGCAAATTGCACCTTATCCAGCGCCTTCTTCAGCCTGTGTATTAGCTCCATCACTGGAATTGTATGTTCTGCACCCATCCCCCTCCCCATGCTCCTTAACTTTCCCATGCTCCAACCATGTTTTAGCATCAGCAGAATTTGCAGCATGTTGAAATTACAGTTTAGGGTTTACTAATTTCCTCAAATACATATGAAGCAATGATTCAATCAGCAGAGAAAAGATTGTAGCTCAGGATGATTCTGCATCCCCCACCAGTTTTAATGGGTTGTTGCTTCGGAAGCATAGGACCAATGTGCACATGAAGATTAACTGTTTCTTGTTGCCAACTTCGGTTATAGAAGCAAAACTTGTACAGCCCCTTCTTCATTGCTGTAAAGTTAAACTTCTCTCCCATTACATGCCTCACAACATACATGGGCTGGCCAGAGGGTGCTGCAATCTGTAAACCCCACTTTCCCTTCCCTTCTCTCCCCTTAGTGCTGCAATGTGTATTGTTCTTCCAAAGAAAGGTACACACATGCACACAAATGTAAGGATTTTCCAGAGATCTGTAAGAATTGGGAGAGGAGTAGCACCATAAACAACAGACTTACAATGAGATCAACTCCTAGGGGTTGAAAGTACATTGTCTGTTCCTGTTCAATCACCAGGAATGAGACATGTACAATCTGATCAGCCTGGGTCACATCGTATGACAAACATTCCTTGTCCTCCATCTGGAACTGGATGCTTTCACCTTGTTCTGCACTACATAGCATACAGCATGCAAAGAGTACAATCCAGAGCTGCTGGCCCTCCATGCCCAAAATTCTCATTGCCTATGTTATCTTCCCACTACTTCAATCATTCTCTTCCTCATGTTTAATGGAAGTTGAATTGCAGCAGCCTTCAGCTTTCAGATACTAACTGGGTGCTACCTTCTTGTCCTTACAAAGTACTGAAAATTATTACACAAATTTGGTTTTCAAAACTTGTTTTGGCATCTTCAGCCCCCTGTAAACCTGCACTTTTCTTCACTTTGTTGTCGCTTGCAAAATCGCAAACACAAGGACACCAATCTTTCAAGACACACCAGGAAACTGAGATCAAACCCTTTCAATATAATATTGAATTGTTTTCTAGAGATGGTGTAGTATGAATCAAAATTTCAGTGCTTAGATTGCAGAATTGATGGCTACAGAAAGTTGGTGTGGAGGTATAAGTTAGGGTATTAACTTTCATGGTCATGTACTCTGGAGAAGGAGCTTAAACTATAGGAAAGTAGTTAACATTTTTAACCTTCCAGTGCTTCTTTAGATATGTCTTCGTTCTGCAGTAAAAGACCTATATCAGGAATGTTTGTCGATCATGTGGAAAAAAATATATCTTACAGTGGTTGTGTTTTCAATCCATGTCTATCCCAACTCCAATCCAAATGATGAAGTTTTTCAAAAGGCTGGAGCAATGCAGCATTTTGTCTTTGGTCAAGCAAATTGAGTTTCATGGTGTATGTAAGGAAAACTTGTTACATCACCCTACATGATCATTTCAAGCATCTTAGTCTACCTTTGTGTTTGGATTGTGTTTAAATTGTTATACTTTGCAGGTTTGCTCTTGATTTGAGATATCATGACACCAAAAATCACAACCCCCGCTGAATCAGTGGAACTCCCAGATGCTTCCCCCAAGTCATAAGTTTCATAGAGTTTGTGGCAAAGGATCCTCCTGATGCCTGTTGCAGCTTCCATGGCATGAGTTTTTATCCATTTCCTGAGAGAGATATTGTAGAATCCCATGTCCAAAAACGATGGGAAGAAGAGGAAGTCTCCTTGGGCAAGGGACTATGAAATCATTGGGGTTGGAAGTTTCCAAGTCCTCCCATGCTCAAATTCATCACTGGAAGCCTCTTCTTCCATTTCCTCTGACCTATCATTAATGGACAACAAAAAAAAGGAATTCACTTTGATGACCTCCATCCATGCACCTGACCAGTCCAGTCTAGATATACAAAAGCCAAACAATGATGTCCTCAGAAGGCTAAGGCAGCCTTGAGAAATTAGCACAGTAAAATCACCTGGAGGACATTCCAACTTAGAGAAGGAAAGTGTCTGAAGATCACATGATAGCATATATGTGTTGCCATACACAATCCCCTCTTCAAAATGACTGCATCCATTTCATAAGCAGGCAGCATTGACAACAAAGTCATAATCTGTGGTGTCGTAAATCTTAGTACAAGAATTGTTCTTGTGACAGAGTTATAGGGTCAGTGACCAGCATACCTCTTGGCCTAGTGTGAGGTGCAACCACCACCTTCAATTGCAACAACCTTTGCTAAGAAGAACTTAAAAGCTCTTAGCTGTTTCATCAAACACCAAGACAACACTCTCATCATAGTACTTTTCAACTCCTGTTGGAGGACTACGAAGAATCCTCCAACTTTCTGTGAGGGGATTGCAAACAACAAGGCTTCTTTGGTCAGTGTCACCCATAGCCATGCCTTTAAAGCACAACAAGTCCCCCGAATTTCCTAGCAGTGCTAGGGCTTGGAAAGATGGATGTCCTTCACACCTTTGCAGTTGGCACATAGTGCTCATCAGTGAAAAAAGTTCACTCACACTCTTAGCCCTTTGGCTATGTGCTGCTCCATCTACCTCAACTACCACTAGAAGGCTCTGTTAGAACTTCAATTTGTACTGGACTTGGATTCCCCTGACTCTCAAAAGAACTGGTAACAGTTTTTAAGCATGTCTAAATTTGCCATAAAACATAGTGAAGTCAGAAAATGCACCAAACAGAGAGAAATGTTTTCAACATTCTCTAGAGAGCTTTATTAGCAACAGATAATAACAGGACTTTGTTAGTTTCAATGGTGTTGGGTGCCAATGTAGTAGCACAGAGCAAGCGTCAACCGTATAAGAAGAATTTAGATTCCAATGCCTATGCATGACTAGGATACATAGTCATTAGTCAGTCTAATGTCAACTCATTTCAACTGCATCCCACAGTTCAGGCTGCTGACATTAATATTGTCAGCAATGTATAACACCTCTCAATGCACTTTTTTTGATGCCATATATGATCAATCGAGAGCAGCAATCTTCCAATTTACAATTGGTAAGATTGCCCAAGTACCTGCATTGGAAGCAACAAGGATCAATTTGTTGGCTCAAATCTTGCCTTCAATTGTATGCCAGGTTAAATCTAGGTCTGGGTTTGAAATTCTTCGATTAGCCTTCAAGAAAGAGTTGCTGCTGACCCCAAATTAAAGCATATGTGAAGTTGCATGATTGTAATGTGGGCTAGGGTTAGCTCACAAAGACACCTGGCTCCATGAAATCACAGTCCTGTAATCCAATGTAACAATATATGCTTAGCAACGTATAAGTTGATGATGGACAAGAAATAAGGATGAGATCAAAACCTCTTTGGAAAGTGTTGGTGGCTCACTAACAGCAAAGGGCAATGTTCCAAAGCAAAGAACATGCACTCTATGATTTATGATGTTGTGTTGTTGAGCTTTGTCAGCCAAGTTCTGGTCAGAATAAACCTTTGCCATAGCACCATGGCATATCCACCTCCCAGCATCACACAAGGGTGCTAGTGGGAATTGCCGGGCTTCACACATGTCAAAGAAAGCAGTGCACAAACAACTAATATAACTCTCATGAGAATCAAGAAACCTCCAAATGCATGTTTAAAAACACCAGAAAAAGGTAAAAACTTTTCCTTGAAGTCAAAGAAAGACTTCCAGATAAGGACTTTCAGAACCAGGAAGAAGGAACAACACAGAAGGGACAAACTAGAACAAAGAAACAATAAAAACAAGTGGTATGAACAAAGTGCACAAACACATTGGCTTTAGCTAGTCTCTGTCCAGTGGCGCACTTTGTCATCTTCCTGATGATGGTCACAGGCTTTTTCACCTGTATGTAGCATATTCTGACATCTACCTGGGTTGCTCCTACCTGGGCAGAAGGGTGGCAGTAAACAAAATAAGCAATTGAAATCAGCAGTGCCAACAGGATCAGGGGCGTAACTTTCAATAGTGTATAGTCTAATGTCCATTTGTGAAGAGCAGAAGACAAATGCAATCAACAATTTGGTTGGCAAACATCTGAAAGTGAAAATGGAATGGTAAAACAAGAAAAACATCCAGACACATGGGAGGAAAAGTTGAGAACAAACACCTATCAGAAACTGACTTCAGAGTTGTCTTTCTCAAAGGGCAGGAACAAACCTGGACACCAATATAAGAGAGCTCCAATCTAGAAGCTTATACTGGCTGAACAAAAGTATGAGAACATCATCAAAATATAGGCACAGAAAATAGACACCTCAAGATAAGTAGATATGTCTCAGAAAACAAACAGACACTGTAGCTGGATGCAACAGAGTAGTGAAGAATGTGAGCCCCAGGGAATGGGTTAATTTACATTGTCAGCAGGGCTAGAGCATCATCAAGATGCTAACAGTAAGATAATAAGTAGTCCTCAAAAGAAACGGTTGACAACTGTAAGTGTTTGAAGAATGTGTACTCTATTCATGTTTTACACTGCTAGGCTTTCTGGGGAATATCTGCTGAGGACTCCCCCAGAGAATTGTCAAAACTGTATTCAGCTGCTCAGACTTGCTGTGTTGATCTATAAGTCTCAACTACCACATCAGTTCCTGGTGGTAGAACACTCTGGTCATCTAACACTAGGGTGGAGTTTTCAGACAAACTGGCATCCAGCATGACAGGGACTTCAACACGAGCTGCTTCCAACGCCTTGGCTGCAACTTCCCCAGGGGTGGGGTGATCAAACTTACATGTTGGCCCAAACTTGCATGCACCTGTCTTCATGTAGTATGCACATGGTGTTCCACTCTGTCCCAACAAACAAGCATTTTCCATCTTCCCAAAATTTACAGGCATGTCCAAGCTTATGAGAATGGGAAGAGAGGGTTATTTGCTGGAAATTGGTAATGTAAGTATGACATCAATTGAGTACACTGATGATATATTCTGCAATGACCCTCATTAGAATGTCTAAGGGAGTGAAGACTATTGGACCCTGCTGAACAGAGAATTAGGAACAGTGACAATGGTGTACTTTACCTCTCTTCTAGGAAGACCAGCAAGAGAAAGTTTTACAGCAGCAGCAACAATTGAACTTGGTCTTGAAATGACTGAGGGGACACGGTTGGGGGGGTGATTGAATCTGCAAGTAGGTCCAAAGCTGCACTCGCCTGTCTTCATAAAAAACTGTACATGCACATGCCATCAGCCTATTAGGAAATGCTGAATGACTGACAACCAAAACTTCTGCACAGAACAGTACTTAGCAAAGCCCAAACCTACAGTTGTAAGAAGCTGTTATCAATGATGAAAAGCTATCATAGAAAAGCTGAAATAGACTTTTGTATACAACCTTTCGGACTTTGACAATGTTTCTACATCCACGAACATACCTGTTGCAGTTCTCATTCATTTATGTAAATATTGTCCTTCAACATTCTACTAACATAGAGCCAAGTACAGGGACATACACTGCAGTCAGGCTCAGAAGGCCGCTGGGGGTATGGCCCAACTGCAGATGTTCCTGGAGCATAAGCACTTTCTTGTCCCTGCACACCCACACACATCAAATGTACTATTCTGTTTTACCTCTGAGTCTGGTCCCCATAAAGCATCTATTGACTCCAAAACATTGCTGCCAGAGGAGCCATGCAAATAAATGTGAAAGTGATGGTCAGAGAGCGAATGAACTTTGTCAACAAAAAGTTTGTCATTTCCATCAGACAGAGACATGCAACACATTTCCACTTCCAAGCTAACTCTGACCAGTGCCACCTGACTAAAACACAAAAAGCTCAATCCAGAGGACCTTGTAGTTCATCTTGCTCACCATTTGATACTGGATAGGAGCTGATGTATATGGAGCCTGCACTGTAGTAGCACCCACAGGAAAAAGAGGAACTCCAGACCTGGAACCTGCAGATGCAAGCAGTAAGAAACTCAAGCACTGACCTGAAGCATTTACAAATGGGGCCTGCCTTTGAAATTATCAATATTACACATGATAACTGCTGCTGAATAGAGGACCTTGCCTGCCAAATTTGCTTCAGGATGATTGAAGCGGCATGAAGCTCCGTACTTACAACTGATTCACCCATCCTCCCCACTTCCCAGGTCAGTTCATCATTACCTCATACCTTATCTATGATCCAATCATAAGCTCCACTGAAAAAAAAAAAGAGCGTGTTTGATGACCAATATTGCTACATGTTACAGTAAAAAACAGAATTTGATAGTTACAACGATCCAGATCACCCAAACAATGCATGTACAACATACTCAGATGAAGCTAGTAGTGGCAAACTCACCTTCCTGTCTTGCAATAGTACACACAATCAATTTCACCCTGCATATCACAAGTATTAACCTTTAAGGTCCAGCCACATCAAAAGCACCAGTCTCAAACATTTTCAGCCAAGAACTGTTGGAAAATGGATGGAACTCTGAGCCAAATCTTGGACTACAACAAAAGGCAGAGAGATGATTCATGTTCCAGGTGCACCTACGGGTCTAATAGGCAACCCCTTGGAATTGAGAGCAGCTGATCTGATAGGGGTGGCAACTTTCTGTGTCTGATCATTGTGACTAGTTGGTTCCGGCCTATCCTTGGGATGATCAAACCTGCACTTGATCCCATATTTGCACTCTCCAGTTTTCATGTAGTACTACAATAACAACCACACACTTCCCATCAGCTGCTATGCTTGATTGCAGAAACTAAACAAGTGCAACTGAAAATGGTGCCTGCGGTTTAAGCCACTCACCGCACACACAGTCTCCCCTGGGCGTTGAGGCAGAGAAGCTGGGTCTGTAGGAGTCCCAGAAGTCACCTGTGTGCACATTATCAAACTCTGCTTCAGAGGTCCTATCAATTCTAAAGCACCAGCTTGCCTGAAAGATGCTGCAACCCTGCACACAACACAAATATTGCCTACTTCTGAAAGCACTGCAATCAACAATCTGGCGACCTGGTATAATTTTGCAGCAAAGAGTTCAAACTGTCAACAAACCTCCTTCCAGTTTGCAATGCCCCCGTAGGGAACCCAGGTTGGGTGATCAAAGCGACAGGAAGCCCCAAAGCTGCATGTACTTGTGGTCATGTAATAAGCACACATCTTCTCCCCAGGTCTCTGTGGAAATGGCCCAGCAACCACCCCCCAACTGTCTGGCCGTGCTCTCTTAGTATAATCTGGATCACCCCAGGCTATATACACCAAAACCAATACAGAATTCCATAGTAGCAACACATGGCAGACAATATTGACAATGAGGGCACAAATCACACAAGCATTTGTCAACAAAAGAAGAGAATGGAAGAAAAGAGAGTAAATATTCCAACATTAATGCGGGTACCACATAGTTCAGAGCAGAGTACCAATGGTAGAGCAATAGAAGCAACAGCATGATATACGTAGAAGCCATCGAGTATTGTAACATTTGCACCCACAACCAACATCATTGGTCAGATTCTCATCCAACGAAGCTCTTCAAAGAGACTTATACACATTAACAAACTCCAGATGACTAGGACTGATCTTCTTATCAGCTTCCACACACAAGACTGAAGAAAACTTGTGGTCAAAGCATTTACATACATGGGAGAGGGAGGACAAAACATCAAAAACCAAGCAAGCATCATTACCAAAGCAGCAGTTGCTACTACCATGGTGAGTATATGCTTATGCACTGTGAGTGCAAATGGTGGTTGGATGGTGAGGATCAACCAACAACCCAGTTGCAAATGCAATGGTTCTAAAATAGACTAGTATCAGAGAATCAAAATTGCAGTAACAGAGCTTCCATCAGCATCTCCTCCTCCTTCTCCTCTAAGGGTCAATCCACGGTTTGGAAAAAATCCACGGCATTGCCATGCGAATTACGATGAAACGGTAGAGAGGAACACCTCCAAGGTAAGAGGACAATCAAGAAAAGAAAACCCTAATCAAGAAATCCTCAGAAAACAGTGCTTCTCCTTAGAGTCGAATGAAAATGTCAAATTTGCAAAGCACAGACTTTACATCGCCTTATCTCCTCCTAATTTTCGATGCATGGATAAACAATGCCGGACAAACATTCAGGCAAACTGAAAGCCAAAATTTCAAGAATAATCGGATCTCGGGGAACACACACACACACAGGAGAGACACGGAGTGACAGAGGGAGCGACACAAACATACCATCCTCTGCAGAACGTTTGATACCGCCCACTAGGCTTTGGTGGTCGTAGGGGAGAGGCGGAGGCGGAGGCTGCGAGTACACGGAAGGGTAAGGAGACAGAGGAGGAGGAGGCGGCGGCGGTTGCTCAGTAGCATAGTACTGGTACTGCACCGGTTCTTGGTACTGTGGTGGCATGGAGTACATCAGCTGAGGGTTCGATGCCGCCATCGGCCCCGCCCCTTGTTTTCTCCCGTTTTTGACCCCCAAAAGGAAAGCTGAAAACCAAGTTTAATCCAAATTTCCAAAGAGCTCGAAGCGTAGCAAGTAGCGAATGTAGCAAACCATGAGCCGATTTCCCTCCCCTTCAACTCTATCGTGCCCTCTTGCTCGCTCTCTCTCTCTCTCCGTTGCAACGCACGCACGCAAGACGCGCAGCTCCAGGGGGAGAGACGACACCGGCGGACCGGTCTGAGGCTAAAGCCATCAGTTCCTATTTCAGACCTATAGACGGTAGCAAATCCCGCTGCTCGTCTCATTCTTACCGATGATCGGCGACCGGCGTCGTAACAACCTAGTGTCGGGCAGGTATAGACTAGGTGCCTATAGAATCCAGCAAATAGGTCCGCAAATTCAGTTTTCTCCTATCATTTCTCGATGTCTGTTCAGGGATCTCAATTGGGCCCTCGGTATGCAACTTTTGGGCCTTCGATCGGCTTCTCGATCAAAGACCTCAATTGCCTGCCGTTTCCGCCATCGCTGTTTGCCTGCCAAGAGAGGGACGATCTAGAAATCCGGAGCTTGCGCCGCAGCGGAAATCGTCGTTGTCTTTGCGGCGTCCTGCCCTGCATTCGATGCGGGTACATTCCTTAAGTGCATTCAGAAGATGTGTGGTCTTCGGGGTGTGGAAAATGCGTTTGTATGCTGAGAGTAGGGGAGAAACAGGGAGTGGAACTTGCGCTACGGAAAGAGGAGCACGAGGATGAGGAGGGAAGAAGCCGTGCGACGAGCAACAGGAACAGTTCTCTGAGGAAATGGCAATCCGCTTAACCCGGGGTGATAACTTACCCGCTGCGGAAAGTATATCGAGTATGGATTCTTTCGAGCAGTCAGCAAGCAAACCGGTGAGCTCGTCCTCAAAGGATTTGCGGGGTGCAAGAGCAGGTTAGGAACCCGGATCGGATTGTGTTTTGATTCCCGCACAGGAGACTTCAGAGGCCTGCATGAAGCCTTGCTATGCGGACACTGTTGTAAGTACCCTAGGTTCATCTTGTCTTCCAACTCATTAATGATCGATCCCCTGCAGTACAGTTGACGCTATAAACAACACCACATCGTTGTCGCGTTCGTGAGATCAGCTGTCTGTCTCTAGTTCAACCGAGGTAGACAACAGGTAGGTCGCACCTCTGATCTCCGGTCTTCTGTCATTATTAATGCAAGAGGTAATCGTGTAGGGTAAAGCGGCAAGCCCCAGGGTGTGGGGGCATTCCCAGAATAAGAGACATATGTCCCTCAGTGCTTTCTGGCCCTGTGTTTTGGGAATATCCCCCACCTTTGGGATTGAATCATCCCAAAGCACAAGGCAAATGTTACTGTGAACCTATGCATATGTAGATCATGAGGCATAGGAGGGGAGGGATCTTATGCCTACTCTTTGAGAGTGAGAGAGATCTTACGCCTACTCATAACTATCTTACACCTCCTCACAGCTACTCACCTAATGTATTTGAACGACACCTTATATTTGTTAAGACTAGCTCCAATTTCTGCAGTGGAAGAAGAAGGCACCTTACCCAAGATATTTTTCCTCGGCTGTTTGCAAGGCGTTTTGAAAAACGCTTGTCAGATACACCCATCAAGTATCACAGGAAACAACAAAAAATAATAATTGATAATGAGGTCTCAACCACAGGCTTTACCAAAATCCAGCCCACACTGGACTCCAACTCACACAAGCCCTTATTTCAGGAAAGCCCACAGCCTTTTGCCTTTACCCTACATGCAAATGTCCCTCTAGAAAAGAAGAGGTATATTAGTCTACTCCTTAAAGAGTGAGCAGGATCTTATGTCTACCATGCCTGAAAGTAGGTGTAAGATAGACTCAAGCAGGCATAAGATCCCTGTCACTCTTAAGGAACAAGTGTAATATCCCTCTTCTTTTTTAAGAGGGACATTCATACATATAAGGTGCCCTCAAAAAGCTCTAGGAAAATTTGGAAGGAAACAGGATTCCATTAGATGATGGAATCTCACTCTGTCAATGTATTTCATGGATTTCATTCAATAAATGGGGTCCTCTCTCCCCCTCCCCACTCACTTGGGGTTCCTCCAAATTGCTAAACCAATTCTTGCATTGGAGTCTGAAAATGCTGTTGGTTATGTGCTGGTATGGAACATCTATGCCATTGTTGACACCAAGCATCTCTCTGAGAATGCTAAATGACAAAGAAAGGAAAGAGTGTGAAGAAACAGTTGGATCACACTTGGGTTGAAGTGAATAATGAGGTGCATACATTCATGCTAGATGATCGAACCTCAGATGATTGAAATCCATATAGAATAGCAAAGATTGTCAAGGCTCATGAATGATGCCAGTATGTGCATTATGTTAAATATGTTTCACATGATGTGGAAAAAGAGGTGGATCATTTGTGTCACTATAGCAAGAAACTGGCTATTGCATTGGGGCTCATCAACACAACTCCTGGTACTCCACTCTGAATAATGAAAATCTGCACGTTTGTGAAAATTGTCACACTTCCATGAAGTTCATTTCAAGAATAGGTAGGAGAGCAATCTTGGTTGGGGATGTCAATTACTTTCATCAGTTTGAGGATGGTGTTTGTACTTTCATGGATCATTGGTGATGCTAGTAGTCTGTTTTATCAATCACTTAATTTTTTTCATACCATGTCTTATGGTATTATGACACCACCATAGTTGGGCACTGTCATCAGATGTGGTACCACTGCAAAGGCAGACATCAAGCCTCCTGTACTTTTGATTTCCTGCCTCTCCCATTTGTACCGCTTAGGTCTGGTGCCTCTTTCCTCTTATGTAAAGTTAATTTTGGAAACTGGTGGAATTTCCCTCATATGTTAAACTCTCTCTGTGAAGTGTCTCTCATTCTTCTCCACCCACTGCTTTGAGCAGTGGGAATTTTATGGTAGGCGGTCAGTACCATACACATTGCTGTCAGGGGTCCCTGACATGTGTATGACTGTGCCGTTTATCATCTCCCATGTGAACATAAGAACCAGCTTCAGAGCAAAGCAGAAGCAGACATTGGAGTTCAGTACCTGCCCAGTTAACCTGACAGCACAGACATTATCCTTGTATAGCAGATTTAAGTTACCTCACTTTCACACAAGGGTCATGTGTGTGTTTTGCTTGTTTCTTGAATCATACTAGCATGTACCTCCTCCTTTCTCCCAAAAGAATGTGCAACATGGATGGTGTTTCTGCAGGCATCATACAACAATGGAACCATGTTATCACAAGAAAGCAAACATGACATCACACATTGCAAAACATTGGAACAAGAGAGCACTGTATAACATCCTTTTTAGAAGGCCTTATGAAAATCAAACACTTTATTATCAGAACATGAAATGGAATCCAATTGACAAATAAAGGCCACACAGGTTACTACTAAACAGGTCACTACATTAACCCAGACCCTAGTATCAGGAAATCATAAATCTATCCGACAGTTCTGCAAAAAGAGTGAATATCATAATGAGTTTAGGTTAGACAAAAAGAAGACCCTAGAATGGGCTCTGTTCAACACCATTGCTAGGACTCAATTTGCTATCTCAAATTCAACAGGGTTTCACTGTTCCACAACAGAGGAACAGCTGTCGATCAGGCATGGCATAACAGTTGTAAGCTCAAAACCATACTCTGCTGACTATCATTGGCCTCTGCTCTGATATCCAATCTGATCATTTTTTTAGCCACATTCTGTTGCTTTGTTTTGTTCCTGCTTGATACAATGGCACTTGCTTTTGTACATATTGTGATCTAGGATACATTCATGTTGCAAAAGTGATTAGTCATCATCAGCAACCAGGATTGATATGTGCTTGGCTATTATAAATAATGTTGATGTGCCAATGATACAACATACAAGAAAGTGATCAGCCATTAGCAAACAAGACCTTTTGAAGAAACTGTGTTTTGCAACCAAATTTGCATTCTCCTACCATGATTGATATGTACACAAAATAGCTATTAGAAAGAGTATCAAAGTGTGATGCTATAATAAAAGTGTACAGAGCCAGTTGTAGGAATGCTCAAATGTGCCAGAACTTGTTAGCCACAGGATGGTTCACTGGTCTGCACTGACACAGCAAATTTGTGATTTTTCAAATCCAGTGAACAGAAAGTGTACAGAGCAATCCAAGTTGCAACTCACAATCCCCTAATGGTTGAGGTGACGCACATGGTTTGGAGGAGCAAAGCTGTCTAGGATGCAGATGGCTCCCATCTCCAGCAGAAGACCTGGGAGAAGAAACAGCCTCCAATTGTACTACGTTGTGGTGTGCAGATGTAGATTTTCGTGGAGAGCATTTGAAATGGCTTGAATTGTGGTAGGGGTGGTTCGACAGCAGCCACCAATAAGTTGTGCACCAGCATCCCTCCATTCAGAAACATAGGACACAAAGTCTGTGTCAGAAACACCTGTAGACTCCTGCATAGACCAGAAGCACACAACTTTCTCAGATTACAGAACCTAGAATTAGTGTATAATAGTAAAAATCTTGGGTCACACCATCTATTAGTTGACCACCACCAAATGACCCACTGGAGCCCTTTCTTCTTTGTTCACCCTTCCTAGATTCTACACATTCCTGTCTGAGAGCAAGTGGGGAAAAGACAATTTGAACCCATCCAAAACAGAAGAACCAAACAATGCAAAGTGACCAAGGACATTATGCTAACAGGGAGAGATCATGAAAGAACCTGAGTTCAGAACACGTCAACAAGAAGTCTTTGGTAATTAACTGAGGCTCTAACCAGAAAGCCTTAGTGGATCACAATGAAGGTTGGAGAGATCATTCTGTTGATAACAATAAATTGAAGGAGGTGCTGAGACCTGCAGACTTACCACCCACTGTTTGATGGAAGGATCATATTGCTCTCCACTGTTTGGATACACCACAATAGGTTTCAATGTTGCCTGTTTATCAACAAGAACTACAAATTCAGCACAGATGGAAAAGGTCAAGAAAGGATTCACATGAGCCATCTGCCTCCCACATGTCAACTGAAGAAGTGAGCATGCAACTGGGACTTGGCAACACTCATGACTTACCAGAATAAAGCAAAACAAACAAAGAAGAGAGACGATGGTCATACATCATGAATATCACAAATGAAATATCAAACAATCACCTTCAACATGGATAGCAGTGACTAACATCATGAATCCCCATTGCTTTCATCAACTCCTAACAGTGGTGTGGATGGACAAATAATAATCTGGGCAAAAAAAAAAAAAAAACTTTTTTTGAAGCAACAGGAGATTTAGTAAAAATTTTGAAAAAGTATGAGAGGAACAAGGCAGGGAAAAATATGGATTTACCTTGCGCACAGTGCAGATGAGGTCATGAATAAACCGGGGAGGAGTGCAGTTAATCCCTACAGCAACTATCTTCTTACATTTGTCTGCCAATCTAACGCACTCATCAAATGAGTCACCCTTCACCACATTGGTACCATCTTTGGAGTTGAAGGAGATCCAAGCTGGAATTGGCACATCTTCATCTGTTAGCAACTCAACAAGGGCCTGCACATGATGCACCAAATTCTGGAATTAGTTAAGCTATCCACCGATGCAGTCTTAAATTGTGACAGGAAGCAGTCGAAATTGTGATCTAAGCTTGTTTTCTCCCAAACCCTCAAACATGTCCTCCTCTGGAACATGACAGCTGGAAACTGACCTGAGTTTCAAGTTTGCATGGAATTGTTTCTAAAGCAAGTAAATCAGCTCCTGCATTTGCTAGCACCAAAAGGCGGCCGCGATGGAAGTCCTTGAGCTTCTCAATTGTCATGTTCGGTCCATAATCTCCACTGCACACACCCCACATATAGAGAATAATCCATCAGATGTGATGTTATAGACTTCAAAGGACACCCCTCAAATCATGCTAAACCATTGGACCACATTGACTACAACATCCCACATTTTTCACTGCTCAATGCTCTACAGATGAAGTCAATAATGTCAGGAGACTCCAAAATCAGTTTGAAGTCAGAGTCAATATTGGTGACGAGCTCCTTTGTATGATTTCAGGCTTAAGAAAAAACTTCCACTTGCAGCTGTAGATGATCACATGGTATGCACAAGTCTTAACCGCATGTACAGGGGCAATATTTCTTGGACATTGGATAGCATTTACACACCTATACTCTGAGCCATCAGCTAAGTATGCCCCATAACTACCAATGGAAGCAGCCACAAGAGCACGCTGGACCTTGCCCAGTCCTACATTCCCTCCCTTCACTCGTTGCTGATGTTCTTCCCAGAACAGATCCCGTTCCTGACATGCAATCTCAACACTACGACACAGAAAAGTTTCAGCTTCCTCCTTTGAAAATCCCTTGGATTGAAATCCCTGTATGGTTGCCTGCAGTGCCAAGAAGACAGTAAGTCAGACACCCTTAGAAGGCTTAGACATACCCTCACAAGCCAGACAACAGCTGTTTTGAGGTGCTTTAGGAATGATGGCAGGGGTTTAACAGAATGGAAAGATGATTCACTAGAAAGAACCTAATAGCCAGACCTGGTAGGAAGCTGTTGAAATGATCCCTGCCCCTGCTTCAAGGTACTCTCGATGCACCTGTGACAAGCAGAAGAACAAATGATTTTCTAATCAAAGAAAAACACTCTAATCCTGAGTCATATCTGGTTTGGCTGCAAAACACTTGACCTTGAGAAAATGGAAATCCAAGAGATGTCATGTCACCATACTAAAAAGTGCCCAGTACTAGACTTTGCGAAAAGAATGTGACTATGCAGTCGAATGAGGAGAAAACAAAAAGAACAGCGGGACTTGCTAAAAGTAAGAATCAATACAAAGCAGGATGCTGAAGGAACATAAGAGAGACAGAACAGAATGCATCAATAGAATCTCCCAGAAAAGACCAGTGCAAACTTCATCTGCCAGTTGCCAATCATAATGACAATAAGTACTGGTCAATACCAACATAGCAAGCATGCTTTGAATTTAATTTCAAACATGGAAAACAAGTCAATACCATTAGAGTCTTAGCAATATCCTAGCAATAACATGCCTATCAGAACAAGAAGCAGGGTCAAAACAAGGGATCCAGGAAGGCACAGTCATGTAATGAAACAACTGAAAATTCATTGGTTATTGATGATTCTTTCATCACCTCCCATACTTTCATCAGCTGTACACATTCGGATTACACATGAAGATGTATATATCCATTCCCTTCCAAATAGAAGGAATTTCAATATTGCATACATTATATGACCAACAAGTAGGAAATTCTGCGGCAAAACCAGTGAGTCGGCACCTTGAGGTTAATTGTTTACAGATCAACTGATTTTTTTCATACAAAGAAAAATGAAGAGCATTTTAGTGGATGAAGGACATGCTCTGAGTTAGTTCTTCCAAGTTTACAAAAGGAATGACATAAATGGCATTCCAACCCTCAACGAATATGAACAAGAGTAACTGGAAACTCCTAAAGTAACACAGATCTTCTTTTGCCAGATTTCAGACACACTATGAGCAAAGGAATCAGGGAAAGCCGAGTCACATATGTCAACAGCTTGTGTTCAGTGAATAAAGAGGATTTCTTCATCATCTCCCTTTGCCTCACCCTCCATGCAAGAAGTAAGCTTTTGATCATCTCATGAGTCCTGAAAGAAGTTCACTTCTTAGCAGAAGTTTCACCACATCCTAGCATGAGGATGAAGGTTTACATGAAGAAGGAACAAGGAAAGCTGAGTTAAGCAATTCACAGTTTTAGAATGATTTCTTCATCATCCACATCAACCTCTCAAAACACTTGGTGTATCCTCCCCCACCAGACACTGTCAGCCCATTAAGCACAACTGTTGGTTAGAAAAATTATGGAAATTAAGCTGGTTTGCATGAGATTCAACAAAAGTGGAATCACAGACCACAATAACTTCATGCAACAACCTGACTGGAAAATGTACTTGCACAAACTTTGACTGGGTTGTCTTGAAAGTTGAAATTGAAAGACAAGTTCATGCTTCACTTGCATCTACCTAAAAAGATGAGGGGAAAGGGATCAGGGAAAGCCGAGTCATGGATGTCCACAAACAGATGTTCAGTGGTTTAGAATGGTTTCTTCATCACATCCCTTTCCCTTACTCACTACACATAGTAACCTTCTGAGGCACACTGTATATCATCCTCAAGATTTCTATCATTTTGATCATTTAGATCCTCAGGCAACTGCCTGCTTGTATGCAATTTTTTTGTCTTCTGTCGTATGACAAGCTAGTAGAGATGTTAGAACATCTCCTGTGGTGCTCAGGATGTGACTCTGCAAAAATGTTTCTCACATCTAAGTTTAGTTATTTACTTTTTTCCAACCTCACCCATAAAAGGAAAACTGGGACTGCAAATAGGTGAGAGACTATTAATAGCAAACCACCTTGACCAATCAGAAATAGGGAGCAGCAGTCAAATCATATTTATTACACTTTTCTCTGGCAGGTGTTAAGATTTGTTGTGCACCTTTTACCATACTCAACAAAATGTGTAAAAATGCTGGGCCAAAACTATTTTGATGAACCAAACCAACATGTTTTGACTTTTCTTCATCCAATTTTAATTTGCAGGGTCACCTACTACTGAGCACTGGTGGAGTTGCTCTTAGCACCTTCCAGGAGATTGGTTAGGAACCACTTGCAGTCTGAGAAGAGGTAAGACATGGGAAATTACCTTGCGTATGAGCTCTGGCATGGTGATCAAACAAAGAGCACTCCACAGGGGATCATTAATTTCTGCACCATGTCTTTCCAGCTGAGTTGCAAATCCTCCATCAATTGCTACACATCCACCTGCCTGCTTTACCAACTCATTTAACCTCCCAAAGGGCTCAGAAGCAATGACAGGTTCTGAATTTTTGTGCACTGCAAGTCCCATGTTTTCCTCCTCAAGTAAGTGTTCCTCCCCACAAGGTCCCTGCACAACACCACACTGCCCCTTCTTCAGAATTCCAAAACCCTTTCCTGACAACACATTGCCCCTTACTCAGAAACATGGTGCCTTTGCCTCGCCTGAGTACAAGAAAATAAATTTAGCCAGAGAAAACCTGTGTTCCCACAGAACTCAAAACAGTGACAAGGCTTAAGACTGTGTAGACACAGAAACAGAAATAGGAAAGCTCCAGGTTCTCTTCTCTGACAGCACCAGACATACTGCAACATAGAACTAAATGTCGCCATCAGGACAGTAGAAAACTTCAACTCGACAAACTCTGCTGTATCAGAGACAAAGCTTCTTGAAAGGCCAATGCTGAGAACTATCTCTGTTCAGCAATCGAAATATGAAAAAAGAAGGAGCTGCAGATCCCCTTCCCATGCTGGGAACTACGGAAGACAATCTCAGATTCCACGATATGAAACAGACGTTTCTGGACTCAATTTTCTCAGGCCAAGCTTCATTCAGAAATCATCAGGCATGCATTTGACAACTTTGTTTTCTTTTTTTTCGAAATGAGAAGCGAAACATTTTACCGTGGTTTTCACAACATGAAGACATGAAAATTCAGTTCCACTTGCTAACCAGAAAAGAAAAGAAAATTCTGACACCTATCGGCTGCAAGATGAAACGGAAAACAGAACTGCATTCCCCTTTCTTCCACGAAACACGCTTCAGAATCACAACTTCCCTAAAAATGGACTAAAGGAAACAAAACTACGTTCATGGAAACACGCATTCTCTCTCTCGCAGACGAAACAAAGCCGCAACTTAAACTGCGTGAAGAGACACAAAAATTTGCAAGCTGATGCATGTCGCTTTGGTAAAAAGAAACACAGGGTAGATTGATCTCCACTCCCTCATTTGTTCTTCTTACCTGAAAAAAGAAAAGGAAGACCACCTGTGGACCGAATTTCTTCGCCAAAAAAGCCGTGAACAAGAAATGCGAAAAACTAAAGTAGCCGAGGCATAAGAACTTGTAATGTCTCTCACAGAGACGTAAAAAGAACTTACGCTCACGCTTTACATCATGCCCTCTCACCTTCGACTTGTTCCCGCCGCACTTACGCAAGCAAGCTCGCCAAGCGCCGCCTCTTTTGTCATCTCTTTCTTGCCCACGCCCTCGCTTCTACGACAAAACGAGATCCCCATTTCTAGGTCCTTCCAATCCGTAACCTGGAATAGAGATCACCAAAACCCACCACGTGGATCTCCCTCTTTACACTGAACGCCCCAAGAACGTGATTGTGTATCCACCCCTCTTTACATCGACCGCCCTAAAAACGTGATTATATATCCACACGTAAGATAGATCGTCGGACACCTTTTCATACAATGACGTCCAAAAACGAGAGGACATACTTAATTGACGAACTCCATTCATTCATCCACAGAGGACCAGCCAAATGTGCAGTTTAAAATCATCCAAATGTTATTGAGTTAGGGTTTAGGGTTTGTGGGTCAACTTTTAAACAGTAATGTGGTATCAGAGCTAGACGATAGATGTAGTGGACACACCACCCTCTTTACACTGAACGCCCAAGGAATGAGATTATAGATCCAGGTAGATCTTCAGAAACCTGTTCATACAATGACGTCCAAAAAAGAGGACGCACTTGATGGATGAACCCTATTCATTCATTTGAGTGGTGTGGTTCATTCATCCACAACGACTGACCAAATAGGCATGCAGTTAAAAACCATCCAAAATGTCATCCATTTGTATGTCACAACTTGAGAGCCAGCAATGTGGCATCAGAGGTCGATGGCAGATGTACTGGACACCCTCCTTACACTGGGCATAAGCGAAACGAGATTATACATCGACGTAGACCTTCAGAAACCTCTCCGAGCAATGCCGTCCAAAACCGAGCGAGAGATGTCATCCATTTGTAGATCATCAGTCGACAGTAATGCGGTGTCAGAGGTAGATGACAGATGTTGTGGACAGTGGATGGATGGATTAGTTAAAGGAGCCACGTCTGCCTGTGTGGTGAGGGATCGGATGGTTGTGATAAATTGTGGAATCCTTTCTAGAGCTGCTGCAGACTTTGGCTCACGCTACTGGTGCGTGCCATCGTCGAATGTCTTAAGGCCGGAAAAACTTGGGGTCAACTTTGAGCATTTTTGGCTTGTTGTTACTAATAAATGCTACAACATTGACTTCGGAATATTAATAAATGATGGAACATTGGCCCTAAGGGTTGCAAATTGGCTTCCCAATGGTGTATCCCTTTTTCAGCCTTGGGGTCAATACAAGGCCATAAAGTTCAGCATTTATTACGTAGCTTGGGGCAGATTCAAAATATGTTTTTCTATTTCAGCCTTCATCCTAGTGTAAAGCCCTCGGGGCCAATTTCAACTTTTTCACCAATAGGAATGCTTGATTTGGGCTGAGATTGTGGCACTACTTTAAGATACCTTTGAATTCTTGTGTTGCTTGTCCAGAATGTGCAAATAAAATGCAGTATATCATATTAATTAGTTCATGGGTCAGTTACCTTTTTCATTTTGTTTTATTTTTGTGAAGGCGCCACATTGATTGGCCCATCACCAAGTTTTCTGGAACGTTGGGCACTTCTCAATAGAAGCACCACCTCTGACCCCAGTTGCAAAATAGAAACAAATGCACGCCCTTTTAGCCCACCTTTTTCAGTACATGAGAGTTGAACTTTGGGTAAATCACATGAGATAAAATTGAGGTGTTATTGGGAACGTCTTGGAGAATCTCATGGGAACATGATGAGAACACATTGAGAACAAGGGGGGGGAAACTCCCTCAACCTCACCCCCAAAAGGAAAAAATTGGGCCCATCAAGAGTGCATCCAGAGCGTTTTCATTGGTTGCATCAAACTTCTGTTTTCAAAACTATTTGTCACCATTTTTGGCTTGGGCTAATGGCAGGGCACAAAATGTGGGAGAAGTGTCCTATTCAACTCCCCTATTCATTACATGAGGTTCCTCCCAAGTTTTTTTTTTTTTAAGCAACAAACCCATCGCTCAAACAAAATGAAACTTGGAAGCTCCCCAAAATGTAAGGTTCTATTTTGAAGTACAGAGTTCCTGCTTTTAGCGCAGCTATATAGGTGAAAGGAGGACAACATTTGCCAAAGCATACGAGATAAAAGCGAAGTGCTGTCGAGAACATAGGTCACACAAGATTAGACCTTAGGGCAAAGGATACGGATAAAGTGAGGTGTTTTGGGAACATGTTGGTGAGCACATTGGGAAATTGGGAAACTTGATGGGAACTATAAGAATCCAAAAAATCCAACACCGCCCACCCCTCCCTCCGTCCCTTTCTTCCCCCCTTGGAAGTCTTAGATTTAGCTTTTTGGAGGAACAAAATAGAGGTACATTGAAGGAGATGGTGATGAGGCAATCAACACCTTATCTCAAGGCAAATGACACAATCACCACTAGAACCTCCTTGGCAATTGTGACCACTCATCTTCATGTTTTTAAGAGATAGAATGCTCATGTTCTTTTCATTTTCAAGTGAAAGCTTGAGGATGTAGTTGTGTTGTACATTTTACATTACACTAAATAACTATGGGAGATTTCAAAGAATATTTTCTCTAAAAAAGCCATGCTAGATTATTTTTTTTAATTTCAAGCTTGAAGATGGATGAAGGAGAATCCATCACAAACTGTGTGAAAACATCAAAATCACAAATCAATGAACTTTTTCAGTTCAATGAAATGCCCACCAATGATATGGAGGTAGAACATATATCAATGTGTTGCCAAGTTCATGTTATTTTTTTGTTAGGATAATCTTGAATGAGCTCATTCTTTCAACCTTGGAAAAGTTAATGAATAGGCTACTACTTGAAAAAACTAGAATCCACAAGTCATGAAGGCTTATCAAGGTTTGACAAAAAGGTTCTGGTCATGCGTCTAAGATTTAACAAATGGAGAAAAATCCTATAGGAAATCGTAAATTTTAAAAAGTTTAACTTGATTAAAGTATTTGCATTGATTAAAAAGGATGTTCACTTTAACTACAAATTTAAGGGACGAAAAACACGTGTTTTTTTATTAATAATTTAATTAAATTGACATGTTTATTAGGCATCAAATTTGGACATCTAGTGAAATGGGACTCTCAAAAAAGAAAAGAAGTAACCAAGATGATCAAGGCTTATAGGTGAATGCAAAATATGGTGGTGCACTTTTGGTGTCTACAAAGCATATTGTATCTAAATGATTATGGTGAATAATGTGATCTTTAATTTGTCAATTGATAATTTGTTTTAAACTAACAACTTGATTATGAAAACAACTATGTATTTAGTTGTTCAATTAATGCATTCATTGTCAATAATGAACTTTTGAAAACATAAAAATATGAATTTGTCAACTATTGAGACTATTACAAAATTGATGAATTCACATTGAATTTCATTATAAGTTGTTTATAGGGGATTAAATATGTGTTGAAGAATGAAATAATCAAGTTAGATTTGAAAAAAAAGATTGTGAAACTTTAATTAAGTCATATTTATAGACTTTTGAAAAGGTTAAAATTACACCTTGTTTTCAAAAGTCCTTTCCAAATGATTTTTTTTTTTTTTCAAATTTTTTTGGCCTAAAACATATTTTTTCAAAATTCTAGTTGAGCCTTTATTCACTTGAATATATGGTATGTTCTTGTAGAACCTCCAAATTGCATACTACAATATTTACTAAAATTAATTGATGGTACAAAAATTAAAAAGGAGGATAATGAGGTTTACATTGTGTAAGGAAGATCATAAGAACAAAGTCCCACAATTTGTACATGTAAAGAAAAAAGCTCAAATTTGACGAAATGTACTAAAAAAAAACTCAAATACATTGACAATCATTAAAGAATTGTTGTGAATTCCTTCAATAGTTATGAGACACTTGCACAACAAACCCAATGCATTGGTCAAATAAAATGAATAATCTCATTAATCGAAAGCACATTTGTTCATTAATAAAAAAACAATGCATGCAATGTTTTTATAACATATGCCTGTTAGAAAGCTATTGTAAGAATTATTCATAAATGTAATAAAAGAAAATCCTCATTGAACATATAATCTTAAGGTTAGTATAAAACATGTGTTAATGGCCATATGAGACAACATCCAAATTATTGCAATTGGAGGCTATGCAATTAAGTGATTATGCAATTAGATCCCATGATTATTTGGGAACTAACACAATTGTTAACCTTATTAAATGTGCCAACATCATTTAATAACATATAAAGAAAATTAAATGTATTGAATAAACTAGTCGTAACGTTCAAAAAGATCACTAAGTTAAATTAAATACAAATCATCAAACCTAATGGGGCATGTTGTTTTTCTCAAAAAAAATATTCATTCCATGATATATATATCTTTTGTATCTATATGGATTACAACGTTAATTTCCACTAACAAAAGAATCAAATTTCAAATACGCATATGACATTGGGTTTGGATGGTTGGGCACGATAATTGACGTGTTCCCAAGTTCCTAGTTAGACCCAAATTGGGTCTAAATGATTCAACAGCAAAATTGTGAGGAACTCGAGGCACATTCCCAGCTCTTAGCACTAGAAGGGGTAAAGGGGCATGCTGAAGTTCCGGGATGGGATTAGGAAGAGTGACAAGCTTTACTTACTTACTCAAACCTGCATCAAACCAACCAACAAGTTGGTTAGTTCACTTTCTGAAGCACCCTTGGTGCTAGGACAAGCCACAGACAATTCTAGATTCACATGATTCACCATGGCCCGGATTCAGGGGAAGCCACCACCTTCCCCCATATATTATACTTTGTGTCTCTCTGTGGCACTCACATCCGAATGGCTTTTTGTCCCGGGATTCCCAAGGAGGAGTCCCGAAACTGTCCCTATTTAAACTCCTGGGACTTTGCAAGGTCATAATTATTTGCTCAGACCTCTGATTGGGATGAAGTTTGAAGCAAACTTGTAGCTCTCTTCGAGAGCTTTCCAACGGTGTATCGCACTCCACCTACACGCACCGGAATTGGGTCGATTCACGACCACTAAAAGTCGGGAATCAAATTGCCAGTTTGACTCATGACCCTTCTTTTTGCCATAACTTGTGCTGTGGATGTCCAAATGGCCCATGTGAGCCCAATTTTCAACATCTACACTTTGATAGCTTTCCAATGATATAAAGAACACCCCAATGTGAAGTTTTTTGACCCTACAATCGAACTCTAAAATTATGGGAGTCCCGAAGGACTCCCAAGTCCCAATTTTGGGAGTGTGAGTTTCATCCTCACACTCCTTCAAAGTAGGGTTGCGACAATAATTGAGCTATTGATGGCACATAAGTAATGCCAAAATTTATATTACCCAACAATGAATATTTATGCCATGGTTTATGGGTAGGAATGTTGAAACAAAAAAACCACCAAATCACTATTAAAATTCACACCTCTAGTAATTCTTCCTTATAATATATTTGAAAACTTCTATTGAATTTGTAAAAACAAAAGTGTTTCCTACCTACCCCTAGCATGGTTTAGGAAAATCAACGCCCATGTTTGATAACCATTCAAGTACAATGGTAGAACCTTGTGCATAAATAATAGTTACACATTGATTATTAATTAGGTCACCCAAGATAATTAAAAGACAAATTCAAACAACTAAATCTAGCAACCTAGAACAACCATTGGTTTGAAGAAAATAATTTCAGGCCTACACACAACCATGTATCTTGCTAAACATTAGAAAAAGTGGAACCTTTCTAATCATCCCATTTGCCTTTTAAATTATCACAAACCCTCTAAAGTTTATTATACATTTAACTATTAGTTCATTTAAGTTGACTAAGAAAAATTATCCAACTTATTGCCCTTGAAATTATCATTTTCCTCCACACTTACACATGAGCATTTTCAAAAAAGCCCATGGCATTGTGTGTATATATACATTAATCTTATAACCTTTTTGTGTGTACACAAACAACGTTTAAAATTGAATCATTTGATTTGAAAGGATGTAAATATCTTACCATATGCAATGTTCCTAAAAGATTTCAAACCTTGTGCCATGTTTAACAATGATATAAAAAATGTAATCATATTATCTTTGAATTTTACTCCTTCTACTTAAATAATTTAAAATTAAAAAAAATGAAAATGCCTTCAATATTTGGTAGTGAATGGGTAAAGGAAATTTGTAATTTTATATTTGATTTCATTTGACAAATATACTACATTTATGCAATGATATAATGAATACTATGATGGTATGTGAATGAAATAATATTTGTTATGCAATATAATGGATTACTTGCATATATGATAATAGATCATTTTGGTGATTGGATGAAGATATCACTACTATAAATTCATAGAAGTTAGTAAATACATTCTAATAACTTGGAAGCAATTACATCATAAGGAGATATTAATTGCAAATTTTGAATAAAACACAAGAGTCATAACTATCCATTTTGAAAACTTGTGCAAAACTTGAAAAAACATTTCTAGATGTATACCCATAGCCACAAACAACCAAACTACTCCAAGGGGGAGGAGGAGGCAAGGGCACAATTGGACACACACAAAGCAAAGTAGATTAAACACTTTTATAGCATTGAAAGACAAATTCTTGAAGTCATCAACAAAGAAAACTTTTATTGTGAAAAATAACTTAAAGGATTTGACATTGGATACAATACTAGAGAAAATGGAGGTTTAAGATTTTGTTCTTGAAAGCATGGAGGCTCAAAACATTGTTCTTGAAAGCATGGAGGCTCAAAACATTGTTCCTAGAAACATGATTAGGGATAAGATGACTACATAAAATGATGCAAAGGATTAACACAATGAAGATGAAAGAAACAACTCAGCTTTTACACATGGTGACGATAATACAAATGTTAATGTCCATAACCCATACCTCTCCTATCTTGTATTGAAAATCCATTGTTAATGACAATCTTAAAATATTCTTTAGACGATACATGATTTTGTGAAAAGCATGAGCTTGAGCTTGGGTTCCAAATTTGAATGCATGAAGTTTAGTAAAGGGATAAACTTTGAATTTTATGTGTTAAAATAATAGCCCAACCATACCTTTCCATTTTTTTCTCCTCCTCCTTGTCCACTTTCATTTTGAAAATTGGTGCCAACAATAGTTTTTTTCTTATTGCATTTGAAATACTTGATCAAGGTGTAAGGTGTTTGGTCTTAGGGAATGTAGTAGCCCAAGATGATTTTTGTTTTAGGTCGACATGGTTTTTCCTTTTTTCAAGAAGGTGTATAATTTTGTTGGGTGCTTTCTTTTTTTTGTGGGAAGCTTCAATGCGAAGAGTTCTAAATTGTTGCCAGCAACAATTTTAAATAAAAGCTTGGTTTCATTTCTTTGGTTTTAACATATTAAGTGGATCAAAAAAGTCTAAGTTTTTTTCAATGACAAACCTAAGGAGTAAATAAGTCAACAAATGGTATATTCCAAAATATTTCATCATTTCGAAAAAAATCTTGATGTAAATTATTTTAAAACAATATAAATATTCATACAATCAAAAAAAGACATCACGAGTACCCTAAGTTTGGTCATACACATGATGAGATTCAAAAAAACCTACAAAAAACACATTAGCATTCAAAGGGAGATGAAACTCAAAAAACCATCAATTTTGATGGTTATTGAGTTTCACCCTATCTTTCTTTGTTCCTGAGTGGCTCCACTACTACTACATAAAATTTCACTTTTCCTACTTATACAACTACTATAATTCCTTTCAAACCTTGTGCATTAAATGTTGAAATTTAACATTTCGTAATGAGATTTAATAAAATTTCCTTACTTTACAAATACGACTGAAAGAGGGGTTGTAGGCCAAAAGGAGGCCCAAAAATAAGGTGAAGACAAGGTGACTTTATGGATTTCTCTAATGTCATTTCTTTAAATTTTCAATCTTTTTATAAATAACATAATTAATATACTAGTTAATAATGTAGTATTAGAATTTTTAATAAGGTGGGCTTGGGTTTCTTTTTAAGCATTCCTTGTTCAATAAGTAGTTGGAAAACAAAACCATCACTTGTGATAGTTCAAGGTGAGTTAAGATTTTTTAGAAGTTAACTTGAACTACCTTGTCATTTTCTCCTTGTTATTTGGTGTTCATGTTTCATTGAAATTTGACATAAATTAATTTGTATTGGCGACAATTTGCCCAAACAACAAGCTTCCAAGTCCTTTTTTCTTGTTAACATGTGTTGTAGCTACAAAATGGTCACATCCTCATGTAAATGGATTTATTTTTTCTTCTTGAAGCAAGTAGGTGTGAGGCAAAACTCCTTGCCATTGTCGTGCTCTTGGTTTTACAATAATGAGGGGAATTTATTTATTTATTTATTTTTGGTTCTCGACATAAACAAGTGGCACCATCATTACCATGGTCCTTTGCAAACATGGGGAAGTTCAAACTCCTCCCTATTTTATTTTTCTTTGGTTATCAAAATAGGCAAGGGTGGGATAAAACTCCCTACCGTTGCCATGCTCTTGGTCGACAACTAATGAAGGGAACTTTAGTTCCCCCCCCCCCATTTTTTTTTCCCTCAACTTTGGCTAAACCAATGAAAAGACAAAAACCCCTTCCATTTTTGTGTTCATTTTGGCACAAAAGGGGGGGAATTACACCCCCCC
>Ga0116231_10000690_pt1 | contig 62317 bp, 36 predicted proteins | sample S1TSphgellanicum_2_FD_89695 | JGI IMG/M metagenome (GOLD analysis project Ga0116231, IMG submission 89695) | Host-associated microbial communities from peat moss isolated from Minnesota, USA - S1T2_Fd - Sphagnum magellanicum MG | ecosystem: Host-associated > Plants > Peat moss > Unclassified...
ATAATAATAAATTTTTTTTTTTTTTTTTTTTTTTTTTTTTTTTTGGGGACCCTTCTTACTTTCAAACCTCATAACTTTCTTCTTTTTTATTAATTTTAAACAATTTAAAGTGTTACATGAGCACCACCTGAAGTTCTAAAAATCATCTTTGAACTTTAATAGCAATAGAACAACATACAAGGAATTTTGTTGGTGTTTGGGAATTGGTTTTTGTAACATTTGGTGACTTGTTTTTGAATTATTGACCCCCTTTACTTTGGGGGGCCATAACTTTCTCAATTCTATTCCGTTTTTGACGATTTTTAATGCACCAAATGTGACAATTCAAGTTTTGCTTACACGCCAACTCCCCTTAGATCTAACCTACTTTGAACACTTAAATATTATAGTTGCAACTCAATTTGCAATTAATGAACAACTAAAAGATTTAACCCATATGCTTTGTCTTTGAATCCCATGCTACCAACTATATAGAGAAGGCTTGTTCTCTTATATTCTCACATTAAAATACATGTGTCATTTTGGGATGAGCTTAAAAAAACTTAACTTAAAGGCAAGACATAAAATAAAAACTAAAATTTCATGGCTATTATTTAATGCACTTAATCTTGTGTTTTCCTACCTAATTAACTACCTAGGTAAGTAAATAGGTCCTATTTTCTACCTATTTATGTAGGTAGGTAGGTCCTAGGTAAATATGTAGGTATGTAGGTTTTAAAACCTACTAACCTACTTACCTATGGTTATGTACGACCTACCTAGCTACTATAAATTTTTAAATTTTTTTTTTCAAAATACAATTAATATGCCATGTGACAAAAAATTTATTATGCCACATGTCACAATCTCGAACCATCATTAATAATCATAATGGATGATGGAAGTCAATATTTCAAAAAAAATTATGTCCAAAAATCTTCATAATGCCACGTGTCATATTTTAATAGATGGATGATAATTAATAACATTAGCATAACATCATGTGTGTAGTTACAATGAATTACACTGTATATATGAAGAGTTGCAAATGTCCTTTGCAACTCAAAAATTGATTTACAAGGCCAATTGCAAAACACCCTTTTTTTCATAATGTCAGTCTGCCCATTTGTGCATGCACCCATCTCAACCAAGTTGACTTATTCAAAATACACATGTCATTCAAGCCCTTAACTTCTGATCAAGAAAGATCAATTAGTCAACTTCAACCGTTTGAAAAACCAAGAATTTAGTAGTTTAGGTCCATGAGGGTGAAGAAGTTGTTTTTTCTAGCTCACCTTCATACTTGACATAGTTTCATTTGTGGTTCATTGAAGGTAGGTGGATGTGTTGCTTATTGTTTTTTCAAAGTTGTTTTGTTTTTGTGCATTTTCTACATCAAATCAAAATTATGATTTATTCATCTGCTTTTTTTTTAAAAATTTGCTAACCATAGATTAATGTCATGTGTAAATGTCCTAATTCATTTTAATTAGCAATAGAATCACATATGTAAGATCTGTTAGGTTTAGGTTACATAAAGGTAAATTGATTATTTGTAAACTAGATTCATTTTTCTTGAAGCAATGAGATTTGCACATTTTAAACCTTGGAAGAATTTTTCATACTTTAATCATTTGAAATACTTCTTCATCCATGGCATTTTGTTGTGGCCTCAATGTTTATTCCAATTTCATTCATCTTATTTTACTGATAAGTGTTTAGAGAAACTAATGTGGCAAATAAACAAACATGTTAGCTTTGTTGCTAGTAGATTTTCCACACTAATGATAATGGAATCATTTTGAAAAACTTTGCATGCTTTAAATCGATTGTGAATTATCTCCCAATTTCCTAATTAAAGGATATGTTAAGTGCATATATGACATTTTGAAAAATAATGATCTTATCACATGATCTTACAATTTTCAATTACATTTACATCATTCCTCACAACTTCAAATATTAAGACTAATTTTTTTTCTAAATGATGGCAATAAAAAATTTAATTTAATTTTAGGGTGGCTCAAATATGTGGATATTACAAAATTAAATGATAACAATGTGTGGAAAAAATGTTTTTTCACATGTTAGCATCCAAACAATACTTTGTTTAAGTAGGTGCATGGTTGGGTGCACTATTTTTAGAATAATGAGAAAGTGCTTTTATAGTAGGTGTGATTATAATTTATTTTTTTTAGTATATGTTAAATTTTGTCAACATGGACTATTTTTTAAGGTATAGACATGGATATACACATGGGCTAATTGATTGTGATGTTTTGAAAAAAAAACAAATGTTACTAGTACAAAAGTGGGGTGTTAAATCACTATGGGACCTTAAAATCAAAATTGGTTCACAAGCCACTTTAGTGATTTCACCTTGGTTTAAATTATTTCACTATAGGGTCATTATGTAAACACCATGTTTCACTACTAATTGACATAATTCACTATTATTATTCACTATAGCAAATAGGTTTATTTTTATGTTGTTTTAAATATCTTAAGTTATTCTACATTATACCTTATGTTATTTTAAGTTACCCTATGTTATTCTAAATTATATTTTAAGTTATTATAATTTATTATAAGTTTTTTAATCTGAAAGTATCATAGGTTATATTTTAACTTTTATAAGTTTTATCTTATTTTAGTTATTTTATTTTAAGTTATTATATGTTATTTCAAGTTATACAAAATAGACTATTCAAGGTCATTTTATTATATTTTATTATAGGTTATTTTATCTTAAAATATATTAATTTTAGATAACATAAAACAAAACAACATAAAATAACCTAAAATATAATAAAATAACTTAACAGGGTGAAAATCCTTTAAAGTGTAACACACAAGATTAAAAAAAATTATTTTACCCTATATTTTGATCCCCATAAAAAATAATGACTCAAAAGTTGTCAAATATTTTTAAAGGATTATATTATAAACCATTACAATTTTAAATTTCATCATAATCATCCATAAATGGGTAAAAATATAATCAAAGGAGCCATTCAAGTGAATGAACATTCTTTATTACTACATTTTTGTATGTTTGAAAGATCATAAATGAAGCTACAAGCATAATAATTTGGATTGTCATAATTGTCTTTGGAAAATTTTCCATCAATTGCAAAGTTTACATGTTCAAAACTTGACATAAATCAAAAATGTTTTTGAATGTTCAAAGCACTCAAACCTCAAAAATGGACAATCCTTATTTTTTTCAAATAAAACATCTTTTTTTTCTACCAAACATGCACCATTCCTTTTGAAAATTGAAAAGGATTTTAACATTGATGATTAAAAGGGCTAAAGGACTTGAACTACTGAAAATTGCTTTTATAACCCATTAAAAGAAATTTGAAAATCAACAACTAGATTTGTGATTAAAAATAGCATAGTCACCTAAGACAAGTGCCATAAGATAGTTAGTCGCAAAAGACATGACATGGCCATGAAATTGAAAGTGTAGTCGTAAACTTTACAACTAGGCCAGAATTCCTCGTCCATTGTCATGGATGTTCCATAATATGACATGGAACCCCAATTTGTGATAGTTGCATGTTACAAATGTGCCATTGATGGGTGGTTAGGATTCAACCACATGGTAATTTAAAGAACCAATGGCAATAAAACATGTGGCAATTTTTCATTTGTTCAAAATATATTTTTTATAATTATAATTATTAAATAATATAATTCATTATATTCAAGATTATAATTCATTCATTATAATCTATCCTAGGCTAGGGTAGAATAAACTACCTAGCATAAGTTAAGTAGGTAGGTAGGATCCTATTCATTTTGTTCGAGACAAGCCTTTTAATTGGCTCATCCCATATGGCATATGCACTATGTTTATAGTGCATACCATGAATCTAGTCCATTCTTTCACCTACTTATATACTTCACAAGTTTGAAGTTGTAAACAAAGGATATGGGATAAATTTTAATGAAAGGGAAACACTACAACACTACAACATTATCACATCCTTTCTCCCATACAAAAACATTATCATATATCAACACAATAAAATATTTACTATTTTCCTTAACTATTTATTACCTATCCTACTTACTACCTACTACCTATCCTACTTATCACATACTACCTAGGCTACATTTAATAAATTAATTGTTTAACATAGCTAATTAATTAATCAATTAATTAACACAAAAACATTATGACATATCCACAAAATAAAATATCTCTTGTTTAACTTATAACCTAGTTACCTACCTACTACCTACTATGTACCTAGCCTACCTAATAAATTAATTACCTAGCCTAATTTAATAAATTAATTGTTTAACATAGCTAATTAACTAATCAATTAATACAAAAACACTATGACATATCCACAAAATAAAATATCTCTTGCTTAACTTATAACCTATGTAGGTTACATACCTACTATTTATTATCTAGCCTACCTAATAAATTAATTACCTAGCCTACATTTAATAAATTAATTCTTTAACATAGCTAATTAATTGATCAATTAATATAAAACATTATGACATCCACAACATAAAATACCTCTTGCTTAGCCTACCTACCTACCTACCTACCTACTAGTACGTATCCTACTTATTACATACTACCTAATTAGTTGATAATTACATACTACCTAATTAATTGATAATTAAGTACCTAATTTAATTTTTGTTAAAAATCTAACTACCACAAAAACAAAATATAAAAATGTTTTAACCAAATTGGTGAACAAAATAGTGTTATGGTGATATATAGCCAAAATTAAAATGGTTAATCTAGATTAATGTATTGAATTAAATTATATTTATGTTGAAAATTTATGGAATTACCATGTGCACCATGTAGGCTAATTTGAGATAGTCAACAATTTATATTGTTCATAGTTGTAAAAAGAATATAGTTGTTGTCAAATGCAATTCAATTGTCATCCATAAGTGGACAGACAAGAGAAAACAAACAAAATATGTCAAATTTTCATCTACATTTTGACTTAAAACTTTTGCACTCATATCATGCAATTACATATTTGATTAATAGTTGGTTGGACCCGTCATTTAGTCGCACATGCAGTCGTATATACTTGCAATTGCATGGACTGATAAGATTACAAAGATCACAGTTGCAAACTAAGTAGGTTTAAACAACAATTATATTATAGTTACAAAAAGGATTTTGAAACTTATTAACATTTTCTAGACAAAATGATGGTCGAAATGGACAAGATTTCTTCTACTGACCCACTTGAACACATTTGGCTCCAAAATGTTTTTAACCCTGAAAATTATGGATTTTGAAAGTATGACTTTAACTAAAGTTGTTCATATTTATATGATAAAGGGTATGAATGCATAACATACATGATATAAAATCAATAAATGCAATGTTAAATGGAACACCTAAAATACGAAATTTAAAGTTATAAACCAACAAAAAACAACACATGTCAGGTGTTAAATCTTGGAAAGGACTTTTACCTTGGCACCCTTAACTCCTTTGACTATGTTTTCATCCAAATGTGTCTTTACATGATAAAAAAAATTTAGTTCAAAAAGATTGAAAAGGGTGACAATGTAATAAGATTTTGGTACACTTTAAAGAATTTGGACCCAAAATAAAATATCATGTAACAAAACAAGATAAAGACATTTGTTTAGTTTTGATTTTCAAATTTTTTTTGGAGGTAAAAGATTTAAAATTTAGATCTTGATTGTGATGGAGGTTAGGGTGATTGTTTATTACACACACACACAAAATTAGAAAGTTACTAGAGAAGATAATAGAGATACAAAATGTAGTTAAAAATTATGTTGGGCTATGAACCATAGATTTTCCTATTTTCATTTTTTATTTCTACACTTTTATACTATAGATGTTTGATATGTTCAATTTGGAATTTAAAAAATAGTAAATGAATATACTCTAAACTTGTGGTGTTTTTTCATTGTAATAATTAAAATTTGTGATCAAATTTTAATTATCAGAAAGAATCCAAAATCTGGGAAATAATGGAACAATAACAATAATGAAAAAAATGTGTGAATATAATTTACAAATTCATTTAAATGGTTTAAAACAACAAATTATACGTGATTTAAGTGTTGTTTTGTGTATAATTTGTATTGATTTATTATTAAACATAAAGAAAATTTGAGTAAAATTTGCACCTACGAAAGTCTAAACAATGAAAAGTATAAGAATTGAAATCAAAAGCATACAAGAAGTCAAAGGAAATTGAAAATTGATAGAACAATGTGAATTGGATGGTGATTTGAAATCTACATGGGCAAATGGATGAAAATGCCAAGCTATTAAACATGAATTGAGATCTTGAAAAGAATTGGGATGTAGAACAAGAGTTCTATGAAACACCAATGTGGGTATAATTTTGGAACCAAGAAGTTTACAAACAAAAAAATGACTCGCATGGCATCAGGTGTTTTTAGTCATAATTAGAATAAAAAGAAAAGTTTGGATTGGGGCATTGCTACATAACATGGTTTATTTGCTAGTTTTTATGACTAAAACTTCAGTCATAACAGACAAGGGACAACTTTGTCTTCAATTAGATTAGACCAGTCGTTTATGCCAAAAATGTGACCGAGTCTAATTTGACTAAATGTCCAGTTATGTGTATGTTGTGATTAAAGTGCCTATTGTCTGCTATGATTGACTTGACAACATACCTAGTTGACATGTTTGCCAAATGGCATGTTTGTTGTGATTAAGATGATTAATATTTCACCCAATATCTAGGTGCCACATGGCATGTCTACTATGACATGGTCCTATCCCTAGATGCCACATGCCATATATAATTTGACTGAAGTGATCAACAAATGGCCTTATATTTATTATTTTTCCAAAAATTATTAACAATTGGCCTTGTAGTAAGGTGCCACATGAATGTTTGATTTGATTGAAATGAATGAAAAATGGCCTTATAATTAGGTACCACATAGGATGTCTAATCTAACTAAAATGACTAACAAATGGCCCTATAGTTAGGTGCCATATGGGCTGTTTAATTTGATAGAGATTACGAGCCCGATAATTAGGTGCCACATATGTTATTTGATTTGACTAACATGACTAACAAATGGCCACATGGGTTGTCTAATATGACTGAAGTGACTAACAAATGAATATGTGTGTATAATCTATTCATATATTAAATAAACATGAGCATTTTTACTTAGCATGTAATCTAAACCCTACATACAATAGCTTAGTTACAAACAAATATCTACATTCTATGAAAGGTACATATCAACATCCCACAAAGAATAAACATGCATGGATTAAAAAAATCATAGGAGCACAAGTTATAGAAAGTTGCAACAAATTTATATATCATAATATAAAAATTGCAAGTAGTTCAAAAAAGTTTGAACTATGAAATGGGTGTGATCAAACTCAAATGAGCCAATAGTAATAAAGGACTCAACCACAAATGCGCCCTTTTTTAACATTTTGATTTTTCATAGAAAACATTTTTTGAAGCATTTTTTTGCAACATGTTCTTAAGTAAAAATATTGACAAATCCCCTAGTAAATTACATCACTTGTGTTAACTCTTTTTGAATAAATATGAATTTTCTAAAAGTGTACAAATTTTATCAAATTATATGTGTTATCTTGAAAAATGATCATAATTTCAAATCATGTTAATATATGATGACTACTTAAAACTTTCTAGTTCATTGTATCAGAAGCCAACTTTGTTCATATGTCATACACATTATGACCCATTTATATCTAGCAAATGACTTTTGAAAATTTAAAATTTTGAAATGATTTTTTGAATTTTTAAAATTTTCAAATACCACAATTTTTAAATTGTGAATGTTTTTCTTATGTGGATGGTAGGTTATCATCATTTCAAATAAAATCCTATCAAAATATCTTTATTAAAAGAGTTTTTAACCTAGTGTTTCATAAAATTAATTTTGGGGTGTTCAAATTCAAAAGTCCTTTACTAAAACCAAAACTAAATTTATTAAATTGAAATGATCTTTTTTTGAATTCTTCAACACTCATATAAATCATTTAGCACAAATTTCCTTGATTAGCATGACATTAAAGTGGCATTACATAAATATGTTTGAAAAAATTGATAATTTTTTAATAATCCAACATGGTTTTTCACTCATTTGACTATTGCACCCAAATACATGATATGTTCCAAGGAACATCCTAGTTGCATACTAAAATTTTCCCTTTTAAATTTACATATATAAGTCGGTATGTTTCCAAGGCCACATTATAACATTTGTATCCAATTGCATCATCAACAATATAAAGGGAAAGATCATGATCTAGAACTAGACACAACAAATGGGCACATTTGACCAAACTTGATTTAATGTTAATAGAAAGGCCAATTTTTTGGGAGGGAATGTTGATGAAGGACAACACCTTCACCCCCAAATTTGATGAAATCTCCAAGTGCACAATCCTTGTTTCCACTAAAATGGAAGGATTATACAATCATTTAATCGATATTATAAAACATATGGCAACAATGTTAATCTAGATTAATTTCCAAATAATAAAATAAGAATAAGTATAGTACTTGTAGTGCATATCTACACATAAAGCATGTTCATGAGTTGAAATTTGATGTAAGCAAATCAATACAAACATGGCATTGTTCACCCACTTACCTTGGGCAAATTTCTACAACTTTTCTAACAATAGCCTCCTTTGCTGCTTCATTTTATATAGACCTTAAAGCTAATTCATAACTAGTAGAATCTCGTATCAAGATTTCTTTGAATTTTTTTTGAATTATCCACTAACTTTGTTTATGTGTTCTTTAAAGCCTACTCATTTGTAAGACAAAAAATGTTTCAGTAAACAATCAATGAACTACTTCTTAAATGCACATTAAGCATTGTGACACTTGTAATATAAAATTGTGATCAAGTGCAAATGCTTTAATGTAAGAGTGTCTTAGTTAAGGGTTTCATCACCAAATCACCTAAGGCAATGCAATAGACCATGCAAAAGTTTTTAAGGCATTCCAATGTGGGTTCTATTTGTAATTTGTTATTGCCCATGTGGATTAACACTTATGTACTTTAGGATGCTTGCAACCTCAAATAACCCCACCAAGTAAGGCCATAGCATGTCCAATTGGTAATTATCTTCTGCCTCATTATCAAATATCACTAGAAGAAAATTTTAAATTTATGACTCCATATGTGATTGATTTTGTAGTCATACTAGACATATATGACTTAGAAGCCCTTAGTTGTAACAGATGAGTAGCAAAGGACAGGTAGTCATTTAATGTTTGACATGGCACTTTTCATCCTATAGTCATTAATGACAAGTCATAGAAAACAAACCATATATAATGTTGAGGTTTCATGTAATGAATGATTAAAATATGATTAGCACACAAATTATTTTTATAAATAAGTAGGTAGGTAGGTAATAGGTTTAGGTAAGTCGAAAAAAGCAAACAAGCAAGTAGTAGCTTAACCTACCTAACCTAATTTACATAACCTATGTAATTCACCTATGTATTACCTTAGTCTAGCCTACTTACCCTAGCCCTTAGGAATGCACATAGGTTGCAAGTATTAGGAATTGGACCCTTCATTTTCACAATGATAAACCAAGTCCTTACTAATGGACTCCAACATCAAAAGGTATCCAACTTTGGTCAAGTTTTTTATTTCACATGTTTATTTCATATCACTACAAGACTATGAGGTAGGTGGGTTGATGGGTGGGTTTATAGGTGGATGGGTAAATGGGTAGTAGGTACATAAGTGGGTGGATTGGTGGGTTGGTGGGTAGGTAAGTAAATAAGTAGGGAAATAAGTGGGTAGTAGGTAGGTAGGTGGGTGTGTGGGTGGGTAAATAGGTAGGTAAATAAATGGATAGTAGGTGGGTGGGTGCGCTGGTGGGTAAATAAATGGGTAATAGGTAGGTAGGTATGTGATAGGTAGGTGGTTTGGTGGGTAAGCAAGTAGGTAGGTTGATGGATGGGTGGGTGGGAAGGTAAATAGGTAGATACATAAGTAGGTGGGGGGTGGGGGTTGGTCAAAACATGTAACTAGAAGCCAAAAAAAGTGTCAGATGTTAAACATAATCGGTCAAAATCAAGCATTTATTTTTTATTACCATTGAAAACCATAATAATCATGGCAAGTTAATCATTTTTCTTTCATATGAATGTTAAGAAACTTAGAGTAAAATTCATTTGATCCAATTTTAAGTTTTGGTTTTAATTTAGGATGTCTGAAAATGTACACCTAATACGTCACATGGAGTTAATTTTGTAAAGGATTATCAAAAGGACTCATATAATAATAATAAATTCATTGAAAAAATATAGATGATAAAAACATACTAACCACACTCAAAAAGCATTCATACTTTTTAAAATGTGGAATTCTAAAACTTTAAAAATTCTAAGAATGTTCAAAATTGCTTTAAAATTTCAGAACTTCAAGAATCATTTACCACATATAAATGGGTTATAATGTACATGATGTATGGAGAAAAGTTATAGATTAGAGTATAATAAAAGGAATGTGAAATTTTAATTTTTAGTGATGACTTAAAATTTTGATCATTTTTCAAGATGAAACATTGAATCTGTAAGGAATCTGAACACTTTTAAAAATTCATATTTATTCAATAATGACTAAAGAAAAAAATTTGATGCATTGGGGAACATTTAAATATTTTTTACAACAAGTTACAAGAAATTTCATTCAAAAAATCATTTGCATGTAAAAGTTTTTTTTGGGGAAAAGGACTTGTAGTTCTTTTCCAAAGTAATCCCTTTGGTTCTTAATTATAGGTTTTGACCTGGTTATGGTTGTTTATGTTCATATCAAATTATTTATAGTTATTTTTTAATCATTGTAATGACAATTGGACATCCATGTCACTTTGTCATCAGTCACAGATGCCACATAGATGAAATCAAAGTGATGAAAACTAACATCTCCCATCTTGTTACCACCTCATCATGTCCCACTACTGTATGACTATAATTTTTTACACATAGGATTTGAAGTAATAGTTTATGACTAAAGTCATATAGTCATTTAGGACTTGTAATCATAGATTTTTTAGTTGCAAAGGACAAAATTTCTTCTAGTGTATTTTAAACAAAATGTATGAAAATGGCACATTCCCCATACACTAAATATACATTCATTTTCTTTATGCATTCATTTTCCACATCAAAACACATTTTTTTGTAAATTTAATTAGAATTTTTAATTCTACATGACTTGGGTAACCTTTTGATAAATAATTTGGAATGAAAATTTTTCTTTATGTGAATCTTATGTTGTCCTGAAGTTTTATGGGTCATAGAAATTTGGGGTGTGATGATTCTAATGGTACCACCTAAGGATAAGTTTGCCCCATAAGCATCAATTTTGGCAAAGTTATTGTCGACCACATGCCTATATCACATTTGGAAAGAAATAATTACAAGAATTGATGGTGGTTGGTTTTTTGCCACATCTCATTATGGCAATGTATAGTTTCCAATTTTTTCCTAATTTCACATGTGTTACTTGACACAACAATCCATTGACATCTAGGACTAATAGATGTCATACATTGTTAATTACCAGAATACTTGGAATGAAAATATTACAACCACCCAGTTGTTTTGCAAAAAGGATATGTTGACTTGTTTATGGAACATCTGCACTTAGCAACACTAACATGGTGTTATCCACAATTTACTTCCCACGAATGTGTCATGTTGTTTGCTTATCCGGGTTATAGGCTTTCATGTCTCTATTGGATTCATCAAATGCTTGCACCACCACATTTGTAGCTTGGGTAGAGCCTATAAACTCATTTCCTATCTACCCCATTGATGGCTACAGTTGATCTCTTTGTTTTGTTGATGAAGTTTCGCCCTAACCCTAAAAAGAACCTCCCATAGTTAGATTTGCCACATCCCACATCTTTAAGTTTGCAACTTGGCAAAAGACATGTATAATGCACATAGATAACAAATAGAATTATTGAGAAAAAATAGCATGTGAGTGACTTTCCATCCCTCTACTCTCGGTTCTACAAAATGACTATGCTTGAAAGCACAAATGTTACTGGTGAAGGAAAAATGCAAGTGTAATTCGAAATGTTAGTTTGCGTTTGTAATTGAAATGAAGTACCTTGCTTCCTATGCATCATTTGCGATCAGAACTGATAGATATATTTTTCAAGCTCACACATTCCACATTTTAGGACTTTATGTCAAATTGTCATTCATTTAAACCAATGTTTAAGGATTCAACATCATGTCTAACATAGCTGCAGACCACTAGTCAATTGAAATATTGTTTCTAACGCATAGGTTATTCAAATCTGACTTGCCATAGCTCACTAAAAAGCTAATTACAAGGGGCATCTTGTTACCAAATCTTAAGCTTTGCAGCTAAACCAGCAAGAGGTTATGTTACAAAACCCGAGAGGGCTTTACAAAGGTGATAATTTAACTTGGCTACAGACCACCAGTCACTTGAAACATCATTTCTAACACATAGGTTACTCAAATCCAGCTTGATTTAGCTCATTAAGAAGCTAACTACAAAGCGCACCATCCTACCAAATCTTAAGATCTATAACTAAACCAATAAAGAGTTATGCTATTAAACCCGAAAGGGTTTTATGAAGGCAGTTGATTCAATTTGATTGCAAACAATCAGTCATTTGAAATACCATTTCTAACACATACATTATTCAAATTCAGCTTGCTTTAGCTCATTAAGAAACTAACTATAAGGCGCAACTTGCTACCGAATCTTAAGCTTTGCAGCTAAACCAGTAAAGAATTATATTACCAAACCCGAAAAGGTTTGTGAAATCTTTTCTAAAGTTCCAACTTCCCAATACTATCACTACTCACTTCCATCCTTCCAAAACTATTACAAAACTTCCACTCTATTTTCTTTATTTTTTTCACCTCCCAAAACTAATCATTCTTTTCCTCTTCAAAATTTTTGTGGGAATAAATATTCGAGATTAAATTGAAATTATGTCCAAGGAAAGAGAGAGCTCCCAATTATCTGAGTTCGCCTTTTAAAGAGAAAGAAAAAGGAGGTGAAGGTAGATCCAAAGCTTGGTGGCCAATGGAAGGTTCCATGCTTGGTGGCCAATGGAATGTTCCAAGCTTAGTGGCCAATGGAAGGTTCCATGCTTAGTGGCCAATGGAAGGTTTCAATCTTGGTGGCCAATGGAAGGTTCCATGCTCGATGGCCAATGGAAGGTTCCAAGCTTGGTGGCTAATGGAAGGTGAAGGAAAACACATTTTCACCTCTTCCCATTTTCCCCCCAACAAACTTTATTCAAACCTTCAATTTTGCTTTTGACCTATGGTTTATTTTACCATGGTTCTAAGCCATTACTCCCACCTTTCTTTCCTTTTCCTTGATCTATAAATTATGACTACGCACCTTAATGTAACAAGTCCTTGTGATCTCTAGATTTGACCCTAACACAACATCCTCGTGATGAAAAACCCGAACTTCGAGAGGTGCGTGCTTGTCTTGAAATTGAACCCCCTCAAGCCTAGTACTATCATATTTCTCCGAACTCTTGCACCCTGGTGATCTTGTTGCAAATCGACCCTGCTTCTGGTGACAAACTTGAAAGCATTTGTGAAGGTTGTTATGAAATTGCAAATATTTTTATCTTCACATGGTCTTTAGTTCCCGGCGTTGGACATTATCGTTGGTTGCGCAATCTGATTTGTCGACTGCCTCCTAATAGCAAGGCGGACTACCTAGTTCGCACCATTCGATGCATCCTAGATTTCCTGTAATTATAAACTATGGCATAGCCCAAGATTTTACATGTACTTGCAGCTCCTTGTTGAGCTTATCCCTATTCTAAATAAATGTTTCAATCCTTATGAAATTCCTGTTGCCATTAGCACACTATCACACTATTTAATTAATCTTTAAATTGTTTAAAATTAACCTTATGTTCATACGGCTTGAAGATTGTTCTATCTCTATTGGATCCTTCATAAACATCCCTTCAACTGCTTCAAGAATTTCTAATATCCTTACTACTCACTAAATACTAGAACAAGATCAATGTTGTGCTTAACACCGTGAATTCTGGTGTCTACTTCTACCCCTTACCCTTTAGAGAATTTTCACCCCTAATTACGCAATAGAGTTTCTAAAACTATGGTTACCAGCTTTTTGTTGAAGAAAAGAACTAACCCAACACCTTATTCACCAATAACGCATTTCATAAAAAAACACAACCCCTCCACGCACGCAGCACATTCATCATTCCCTATGAAGTTGCTAAAAGCCTCTAATAACCTTACCCCACTCAAATAACCTTGATGCAACTCTTAAAAATTGAGACTACCGCACATGGTTGTGTCAGTATGGTTCACATAGCATATTGGAGCTTAAGTATTAAGCCCCAATAAACAAGAACACAATAGAAATTTATCAACTAACTTGATTTCATTAAAACAACATTCACTCATTCAAGATTCATTAAAATCATATCTAAAATCCACGTCCTTCAAGGCTTCATAATTTATTTCTACTTCTCTAATCAAAGAAGTGTTCCAACTTACCAATGTTCCCAAATTGCCATCATCTAATTGTTCATAAGCAATGCCATTTGATTTTTCTTTCTCCTCCAAGGTAGGAAGATTGCCTTGAATAGTCACTATTGACTTCATGAATGCAAGTGTCTCCTCCATCATTGTTGACATATGCTTATGTTCTTGAATGATCTGGTCTTGGGTGGATTTTAACTCATCATGATTATTCTCCATGGCTTCTAGTTGAATTTCAATATCAAATGTCACTAATGTGTTCAACGCATTTTCAACAATAGTATTTGCATTTGGGAGATCTTCCTATAATTCAACAAGATAATTAGTGCAATGTTGCTAATTAACTTACAACTTGCATCCAACAAATTTAGATTACATACACATAATTGCAATGACTACTAAAACCATATACCAACAACTTGTAGAAAAAGTCATAGTCCAAGTTCTGGTAAATAGATCAAATTTTTTTTAGGGGGAATTAGAAGACCAAAATCCTTACCATTAGCATTTTTTGAAGAACTATAGGTCTAGATGGCTAATTTCCACCAACTTCTATTGACTTAAGACATTAATGACAACCATGAAAAAAATAATTAAGTGAAACGAAAACCGAATTTGACAATGAACTAGCAATGGTAATTTATAACTTTTAGTTAACAGAAGAACATCAACACCTATTCATAGAATTTAATTTTCATAATAAGGAAACTCAATTTCTCCTTTAACCTCATTTACTTTCAACTCCAACCTTTTGCACTTGTTGTTTTTCTCTCTCACACATTCCTTCTAGATCTTAACCAAAGTAGATTTCTTCCTAGCTCCACCTCTTACATCCCATCAAGCCTAGCAAAACTTTAATTATTGTTCCACCAATTGAAAACATGCAGGCAATAATTTATAGATGGTACATAAGAACATAAGGAATGAAGAATGCATGCCATTGCTAGAAATTGAACAATATGGAAAAAGGACTAAAACATACCATTCTTTCTTCTAAACCAATGTCACCTATTCATCCCTTTCATGATGTTGTTTTTTGAACTGTTCAAATTTTGCACATTCATGTGGCCCTATCAATATTTTCCTCTTGCTATAACACAACTTTCAACTATTCGCAATGTGCTTTGCATCAATTCCATGGATAGGCCTCATTTTTTTCTATTATTTTTTTCAACCACCCCCGCCTACCCTTCAATACAACTACAACTTGATCTTTGACATGCTTGAAGGTTATGAGATGATCCAAATATTCAAACCCAATGTGTGAAAACACGACCAAAGGATCCAAGAGCGCCAAGGTAAAAGTTTTTTTCCAAGGACTACCTATGACACATGTCATTATAATCCAAAATTATAACTTTAATTTTTTTATTTCAGATACCCCACTTAACATTATATTATAGATATAAATAAATTTTGACTAAAATTTGATTTTATATTGTGTATATTATGCATTCATGCCCTCTATCACATAAATATGAACAACTTTTGTTAAAGCCACATTTTCAAAATCCATAATTTTCAAGGTCAAAAGCACCCATTTTATAACCAAATGTGCTCAAATGGGTTATAAAAATAAATTCGTCAATTCAAGTCCTTTTGCCCTTCTAATTACCAATGTTAAAACGTTCTCCAATGTTTTGAAGGAATGGTGCACATTTGGTTTAAAAAAAGGATGTTTGAAAAATATAAGGATTGTCCACTTTCAAAGTTGGAATGTTTTGAGCATGTAAAAACATTTTTTATTTGTTTCAAGTTTTGAGCATGTAAATTTTGTAATTAATAAAAAATATTCTAGAAACAATTATGACAATCCAAACTATTATGCCTCCCTTGTGATTTTTCAAAGATACAAAAATGTAGTTTTGAGGAGTGTCCACTCACTTGGGTGGCTCCTTTGATTGTGTTTTTACCCCAATATCCAAGGCTTTTTTAAATAATTTTTAGCTCTTTAAGGGGTTACATATGGATGTCATCAAGATTTGGATTGAAGGGTTGTCAATTAGTTGTTCCCACCACCACCAATTGGTTTTCCATCTATGTTACAATGGACAACAAGCTTAACATCTTTGCCTTGAATTTCAACGACTTCAATGCCAAGCCTTTTCATTACCTTGTCCATTTCCCAATGCCTAGCCCTTTGTGTCATTTGCTTTGAATGTTGATATGAGGAAACCACCATGTTGTCTAGTTGGTTAATTGATGCACTAGTAATTGAAGCAACACATTGAGGAGAATTTATCCTCAGAGTTTTTACAGAAAAGATAAGGGTCTTTGGATGACTTGAATAAGGCCTTCCTAGTGCTTGAATTGTTGTTATTAGAGTTCTAGGGCTTGTTGAAGGCCTATGCATATATTGAATGGATCATGTGAGCAACTGTTGGCATTGGGTAAGAGCTAGTGGGACTAGCTAATACTGATTTGGTCGTGGTAATAGTTGTGTGTATTGAAACGTAAATGGTGGCAACAATTGTGGGTATGGATTAGGTGTTGTAGAGGTGGTAGGGGTTGACTTGATGGCTACATAGGCATATGTTGGTATATAATAGATGTTGCTGTTGTGGGAGGAACCATGGTTGTAGGCATTAGCCAAACATTCATCTATTGCCAACCAAAAAGCAATTGCCACCTTGGAGGCTAAGCCACAATTATAGGGGGGTTTTAGGGTATTCTAATAGTGTTGGCAATACTAGTGGATTTAAATTGGAAATAGGTATATAATTGGTGCTTGTGGATTCAAATTACTAGTAGGTATAGTTGGCATTAGTGGATTCATTACATTAAGTATAACAATAATTTCTACAAAGGCCAACCACAAAAACAAAGCAACATCAAATTATGTGAAATTGATTCTAGCAACAACAAACTAAGGCGAACTTCAAACTTCAAAAACAAACTTGGGATGTATAAAATATATTTAAACTTGGACTAAAAGTTATAACTTTGGCCCTTAAATTATATTCTGCTTCATGAACATCATCAACAAGATCAAATGTCTCCTATCCTTTCATTAGTCGAAATCTTCAAATTTATGACTAAGTTTATGATTAGTATTCTAGTTATAAAGGACATGTGAAATCATTAGTGATAGTTTTGTTATTGTTTAATTATTTTTATCATTACAAATTGGACCTAAGAACTTGGGGAACAATATTTTTTTAAAATTACAATATTTATTATAATAGATTTATTATGTATAATATAAATAATAAGATATATTTTTATTTCAATTTTTTTAATCTCATTATTTTCCATCTTATCAATTGTTGACATGTGTCATTAGTATTTAAACTAGGTTTAAAATCTAATTTAAATGGCTAAGTAGACCACTTGATCTACCTATTTAAGTTCATCACAGTAACCACTTAACATAGGTAGTCTAGGTAGGTATGGAATATTTGGTCAATATTCCAATGTTGACCACAATGAATGTCATTTGTGAAGTTTGATCCTTCGACCCCAAGGATGGAGTTCAACTCCCTTACCACTAAACCACCCCACATACTATGTAAATAATATATTTTTCATTTTATTTAGACCATATTTTATTTCAACATAATTTACACAAAACCTCAAATTTGATAATTCATATATTATTGAAAAATTTCAAATTTTAAAATTAAAAAAATCATCAATCAATTATATATATATATATAGTTTTATTAGTATTAGTCATATTAAATATGAGGTATAAATTTAATATAATCATTCTAATTTAATTTTAATAATAATAATAAATGGTAATATATTACCTAATTTTCTGAAATTATAAAATTTATTCAGTTTTACACATATAATCTAATATAATTGTGTAATAAAAAATTTACAAATGAAAAAAATAAAATTTATACATATATTATTTAAATTTTATTTAAATTTATGATAAAATTTTAATGTAAAAATAAATGATATATTTCCCACACCTTACATTTCTATTTTATTTTTACATTACAACGCAAAAAACTTATTTATAATATATCATACTTTTAACATTAAATTGTATTTCAATGTATAATATCTAATTTATTCACATTGAATATTTCAAATGGATTAATATCAAAAATAATTTTTAAAAATGTAATAAAGGTTTTTGTATTACCTATATGTATAATATTAATCAAGTTAGCTCCTTACATGTTGTAGTTCATTATGTCCATTTATATTCATATTAAATTATAAGTAGTCATTTTTGAATCATTGTAAAATAATTATATGATAACATTGTCTATGTAATGACACATCATTTTGTACAAATCATTTGCATAATTATTCTATAGTCATATTTAAAATAATTTTATCTTAGACACATTTTTAAATGGTATTTTGGACATCCATGTCATTTTTTCATCAATCATGGATGCCATATGGATGAAAATTTGCAATGACAAAACAATGTCATCCTTCCTATTACCATGTCATTATCTACTAGTCAAATGCATCATTAATATATGATGGCAACTTTTTCCACATAGGATTTGAAGTAACATCCTATGATTATGATATATTATGTAGTTGTTTAGGACATTTAGTCATTGATTTCTTGGTTGCAAAAGACAAAATTCCTTTTAGTGTTTAGTGGGTTTTGCCTTTGGAGTTATACCTTCATCATAAAAACAAGATTCATCTTGTTGTGAGGGGGAAGGAAATGTAGTTGGGTTTAAGTGCACTAGTTTATTAATTGTGAGTTTAAAATTTTTCTACATTTTCCACTTCTTTGGCTTTTCTTTTATAGTGCTTCCCTTTTGTTGGTAAAATATGCACAAAAGATTTAGATTTTTGCATTATATAAATCTCTAGTTTAAACAATACATTAGAATCTCTTGCAACATATAAGTTCATTACCTGGCCTCCTATAACATATGTTAAATATAATTTGCGCCAATATGTAAACTCATTCACATTCTGCTGCAAAATATAAGGTTTAGGGTTTAAGAAATTTTCAAAGAGGAAATGAACATAACACCAAAAATGAAAAAGAGTGCACTGGAAGGGGGAAAAAAATAAAGAATAAAAAAAAGAGAATAGAAGTAAAACCTAATTCAAAGATAGAATGGAAGTATAACCTACTTCAAAGAAAAAATGAAAAAAATTGCACCATAAGGGGAAAGGCAAAAAATCAAGAAGTCAAAAAGGATTTCTCTTTAAATTCTTCATCATCTACATCATCGAAATCAAAATCTTTGCTAGAATTGACCTTTGGGTGCAAATGGGTGAATGCATGGCAAGGTGGTTCACTTGTGGAATCACATTCATATTTATGTAGGGTACCTTTTGTTTAAATGGATGTGGTGATAAACATATGTTTTAATTTGTTAATTGATAATCGATTTTAAATTCATAACTTGATTATGAAACTAAAACTATAATTTTTTTTGAAATTGTTACCCCTATTGTTAATAATGGACTTTTGAAGGGACAATGTATGGACTAGTTTCTTAATTGCAAATGTATAACATTGATGTATTCATAATAAATTTCAATTTAATTGATTTTTAGTGACTAAATATATGTCGAAAAACAGAATAAATAACATATATATGAGACCGTTTTCTTGAAAAACTTAACAAATGTGTTTTTATGGAATTTGAAATGGTTGACATTTGACCTTATTTTCATAAGTCCTTGTGAATTACAAATTATTTTTTCTTTCATTTTTTTGGTTCTAAAAGTGTTTGTTTATGAAATTTTTAAAAGGGCCATTCTTCATTTGGACTTTGTAAAACATTTTTTTAAAGTATTATGATTTTTTAAAAATTGCATCATCAAAATAACTAACATCATCATCATTTTATTTAAGTTTAAAAATAAAATGTGAATGTTCACAAATGTATGAACATCAATCTATAAATGATTATAATCATAAGTTATGATAAACAAGTAACCATGTTCTATAGCAAACTCTTTATGGATTCTTATGGAGTGGAACATCTACTTAAAATGAGCCACCTTACCATGCATTCACCCAAATGAGATAGAATGATCCAACATGAATATTTTAGAAAAGGATTATATGTCCTTTTTTCCCAAAAAAAAATTTCATATGAATGAATTTTGAAACATTTTTTTCTTACAACTTGTTATAAAAAATGATTATAGATGTCCAAGTACATGACATGTTTTTTCTTCATCATTTTTTAATAAATTTTTGAAAGTGTCTTGATTCCTTATAAATTTAGTGTTTCTTCTTTTTAAATGATAATAATTTCAAATCATAACCAATTTTTTTTTTTTACATTTTTATGTTTTCTTATATAATAATGTACAACTTTTCTTAACACATCAGGTACATTTTACCCCCATTTATGTGTGGCAAAAGACTTTTGAAGTTTTAAAACTCCACATATTTCAAGGTATGAGTGTTTTTTTTAAGTGGTCAATAAGTCTTTATCCTCTTAATTTTTCCCCCATCAAATGTGTTGGGTGCAAATACAAAGAAAGGAGCCAAAAACCATGTCATATATTGGTGAAAACAATGAACTTTTTTACATATGTTTTTCTTGTGACATTTAAAAGTTATGTTAATCATTCCAAGTTGCGTTAAATGACTAATATGAAAGTTGAAGAATTCAAATTAAAAATTCATTATATTAAATTTTGGGTTTTGGTTTTTAAAAAGGATGTTTGAACTTGAATAGGTGTTACATTAGATGTGATTAATTTTATAAAGGACTAGGTAAAAGACTATTGTAATAACATAATTTTGATGGTAAAACAATTTAGATGATAGCAACCGACGACTCAAGTTCAAAAAACACTCATAATTTAAGAGATATGGAATTTAAAAATTTTTAAAATTCAAAGTATTTTTCAAATTTTCAAATTTTCAAAAGTCCTTTACCACATGTAAATGGGGTGTAATATGCATGACATAAAAAACAAAGTTGTAGTTTATGATGAAAAAAAAAAAACCTAAAGTAGTTAACATATTTTGGCATGATTCAAAATTATGATAAATTTTCAAGATGAAATGCAGAATCTAATAGAATTTACACATTTTGAAATTTTCATATTTATTCAACAATGATTAACACAAAACATGTGATCTATTGGGGCAACTATGTGACCCATAGTCCTTTTGTAAAGTAATCATGTTGACTCCTTTCTACATACTTACACCATGTTTTATTGTATGAATTCTTTTGATAGTCCTTTGCAAAATTGATTCATGTCCAACACATTGTTCATTTTTAGAGGTCCTAAATCCAAACTTAAACTTAAAATTTCATCAAATGGATTTTTGGTTTGAATTCTATGACATTCATATAAATGAGAAAGCAATAACTTTCCATGATTTCCATGGATTTAAATGGAAAAACATGAATATTTATTCAATTTTGATTGTTCTTTTTTGTGGTCCAATGCCCTTTTTAGCTCATTGGATTGTGATTACACCCGTTTTGTATTTTGATAAGGTTTAAGATTGTTTATTCCCTTGTTGGACTCCAAACCTATGTCACCCATAATAGCAACTACTTTCTTACCAAGTCGACTACTACGTTGAGGTGGAACATTTAGATCAAGAGGAAGCCCAATCTTCTTAATCCATGATGCATTTTATATCACAATGTTAGTGATTTCTTGGTCTCTACAAATTTATCACAAACCACCTATTGATATGAAATTGGTATCAAATAAACAAAACTATGTCTTAATCATGAGGGAAAGCCAACAACTTGTGTTAGGGCACAACTGATAGTGAGAATGAGAGTGGAGGAGTGAAAACAAGACCAACACGAAGTTTGAATTTTAAAGGTTGGATGAGTCATGACATTCATGCCAAAAAAGTTCCCAAAAAATTAAAAATTAAATTAAAAACCTTAAGGTTTTAGGAATTTGGGAAGAATGTGACCCCTACAAACACAACCTGCTTCCACATAACCTAGGGTTTCTAAAGCTCCAAAGATGTCAGAATGCCCAACATTTTTACAACTCCAAATATGTTTAAATGCAAAAGAATGGTGTTTCAATTTACTACAGACATTCATAGAAATCAGTCAAAATGTAACCACTTTGTTTATGACTACATGCAACTTGTAGTCATTTGTGACTAGATTTGGGAATATTTGCAACTACAAGACCAAATTTCAACTATTTTGGTCATTCTCACAACTATGATGCAACTATTAGAAATTTCATCCTATTGGTTGGATCCATTTTACATTTATTTTCATCCATTAATAAGTTGATATGTCCCATATTAGTCACAATAGTCACCAAATTAGTTGCATCCTAAAGGTATTCTACAATGACATAAGGGTGTATTTTAATGTATGTATGTATGTATGTATATTATTCATATAATGATTTTCGAATTTTTGATTTGAATATCATATTTTCAATTGAAATTCAAAAATTAGTATTTCAATTCCAAATTATTATTTTGGATTCTCAAAATTAATACTTCAAGTCCGAAAATTATTAATGGAGTCTAAAAATGGACATTTCAATTTTGAATATCGTTATTTGAATTTCAAAATTGACATTTCAATTCTGGAAATTGTTATTTAAATTCAAAAAACTTATCTAATTTAAAAATTGATATTTGAATTCTAAATTATTATTTTCAAATCTAAAAATTAGTATTTCAATTCAAAAAACTTTATTGACTCTAAAAATCAACATTTTGATTTCAAATATTTTTATTTGAACTTGAAATTGACATTTCAATTCTGAAGTTTTAAATTTAAATTTTAAGAAATTATTTGACTTGAAAGTTGAAATTTGAATTCCAAATTATTATTTGGATTCTCGAAATTAATATTTCAATTCAGAAAATTATTAATTGAGTCTCAAAATGGACATCTTAATTTTGAATATTATTATTTGAATCTGAAAATTCAAATTTCAATTCTGAATTTTTTTTTTCAACTTCAAAAAAATTATTTGATCTAAAAATTGATATTTGAATTCTGAATTACTATTTTGGAATCTTAAATTTATATTTTAATTCAAAAAATTATCGATTGAATTTTAAGGGTTTTTTCTACTAGTGTTATCCATAATAAATCACTTTTATAAATAACTATAAATGATTATGTTTATCAAATCTAAATTACACTAAATAATTTTTTTATAAATAGATTTTTATATTTTATATTTTATATTTTTATATTAGAATAAATTAATTAATGTAATTAATTTAACCTTACTTTAAAATCATTGTAATTACTTCAAATAAGGATTAATTAATATGTGCATAATGATTTTCTAATTGAACATAATTATTCACACTCTGAAATTTATAACTTCAAACCTGAATTTAAAATTTGGAAAAATTATAGTGTAGTTAAAATAATTATTTTATTGATTTTTATTTCACAAATTATTATATAATATTATTTCTTTTAGTAATTATGTGATTAATCATCTATGATAAGTATTTTATAGTAATTTTACAATAATTATGAAAATTAATGTTATGTTTAAAAAATTATTGTATTTATAGTTAATAATTACCAAAAGAAAAAAATTACTTGACCTATAATAATTTTTACAACAATAAATGTCATTATAAAATAAGTAATGTAATTGGCTGAATAATATATATATTTTAAATTTTGTAAGAATTTACTTTCTTATAGCAATTGTTATTTCATTACTTATAATTTTAACATAAATATTTTAAACAATTAATTTTAAAATTGTAGTCATGAAATTAGTTTTACATCAATTATATTATATATAATTTGATCAAATTCTGAAAAGTAATAAAATATTTTTAAATATTATAGTTATTTAATTATTTATGAGTTATGTATGAATAACTTGTGAGTAACTAGATAGCTAGTTTGTTAAATATTAAAAATGTATTACTTATTTAAGTAATTGATAATGAATACTGAATATTTGTAGCGTATAATTTATAATGTAAATATATGTAAATTTAATCATTATTAATTAAATGATTATCTAATTATCTAATATTTGAATTGTTTAGAAATCTAAAAATTGAGAAAGTAAAACATCAAGAAAGTTTTGAAATTATAACTTAGTTTGTGAAGAAGTTGCAACTTTAAAACTTATCCCATATTGTTTGTTCTTCAATTCTATTTTGAACATTATTTAAACAAAGGGGTGTGGTCATTCAATTTCACATTAAGAAATTTGTGCACATGGGATGAATTAATCAAAAGGTTCAACCCAAAACAAAAAAATAAAATTATGCACATTTCTAAAATACTTACCTTTCCAACCTACATATCTACCTAGCTAGGTAGGTACCTAGTTGGACTTACTCACCTAGGTTGACCTATGTACCTACCTACATGAATATGTATTTAACCTACGAAGGTAAAACCTACCTACCTATTTTTTTACCTAAATAGGTAAGTTAGTATGTAGCCTAGGTTTGTAGGCACCTATTTATGTACCTACCTAGGTACCTACCAACCTAGTATTAATATTTTTATTAAATTTTTAATGCCACATGGCATATTTACATTGGGCCACGTGACATAATATAAAATCATCCAAGTATTTGAATTAAACATCTTAAATTATTTCAAAATAATTATTATTATTATATTTTAAATAATCAAATATTAAGACATGTTGCAACACATCATTTGCCCTCAATTGTGATCAAAATAGTTGCATCTTAGTCGCATGTGACAATACGTATATAATGGAGTCAAAGGATGAAATGTATTTGTTGACTTTTCTTTCATACAATACCCTTTGTCATTTGCAACTAATTTATCACATGCAACTTGTCTTAAGTGACTAAAGGGATTTTAATTGTAAAATGTCTCTTGCAACTAAAATTTAGTCTCAAAGACTAGTAAAAAATACATGTTTTTTTTCTAATGAAATCCCAGCCAAAAATTGATTGAGCATTGTAGCATTTTCAGCCATGGTGTGTTGTCAAACATCTTTGTAGTCCACTACAACAATTGGTATACCTTCCATTGCCATCTTCTCAATTGTTATTGTGAATGTTATTGCATGAGATAAGCAAACACCTTTATCCCACATTACAATGCCCTCCCACCTCCATTCTCCCTTTGAATAAACACTTGACTTTACCACCTTATTCCTACTTTACACCCTTTACAATTTTGACATCCACAAGTATAATCCATGTTCCCTTCTTTATCCCTTAACTAAGTTAGTTTGCAGCCTCAATAGTTTCATTAGTTTCATAGTTTATTCATGTGCATCTTATATACTTCAATGCTTCAAAGCTATATAAATCATCTAATAATTTGAAGGCCTTAGACCATAATGCAAATGGCAAGACTTATAATCTTGTCAAACCATAAACTTCAAAGATTATTTTGAAATAAATCTTGATAGTACTCCCACTAGGTACAATCTTCGGTTGTTGGTAAAGTGTGATTAAGCATGACAAATATTACTACTAAATATCACAATCTACCTAAATGATATTTGTACCTTTACACGTGTATTAATAGTAAATACATACTACATACATTGGAGTTTTCGTGTTTTAATATTAATTTGCGTAGACAATTTAAGTACCATGTTCAATCACACAGTGAATGCAGCTATGTAATGCAAGGCATGTAAACTCATTCTACCCCAAAAAAAAAAAGAAAAAAGTTATAGTAGTTGGGAATTAGTTTGAGTATTAAGAATTATCTCTTTTGTATGATGCATAAGGATTGAAATGAAACTTAGTACATTACAATAATTATTAGAGTTGCATCAATTTTCAGTTATCAATTGGGTTTAGCTCACATTTAAACAAATCACAGGTGCAATTGTGGCAATTGGATTAATTAATTATTGGCAATTTCCATGAGGTTTGTCAAAATTCTACCTGCATTCTATACATGGACATAATTCCTATTTCACTATAGTATAATGTCATCAAATTCATTAAAGCATGTTAGTTCACATGTATAATGTTCAAATTGCTACATCAAGCCCATCCAATGGCACAGTTATGTGGATTAATGTGATCTATGTACATAGATTACAACTATTGAATGTTTGCCATAGTTTCACTAGGTACAATATAATGCCCCAAAATCAAACGCAATTGCCAAATGCACAAATGCAAGGGATAGTTGATGGTCAAACATTATTTGAAGCTCAAATTAATGAAGCAGTTCAATAGGGTTGACAAGTTATGAGTGTTCATGTACTTGTTGCCATGGCAAAAGATCACAAACTTGCAACACAATTAAAAAGCACCTAAGGTTACATGGGCGAAACCCATTTTTCTAGTGGCCAATGGTGGTATGGACTTTTATCAATCCTTGCAAATTTTGAGTATTAGACTTTAAATTGAAATCAATAACACATAATTGGGTCAAAACAAGAGTAGTTTAATATATGTGGGATCACAACCAATAGATGTGGAATCTTGCTAGTCATTAAGTTTGGACCAAGGTTAGATCTAATCCAATCCTAATTTTGCATTGGTTTTTGCAACATGGATAGAGAGCAATTGTAGACATGCACCAAGAGCTAATTGATGCATTATGGGAGCAACTACCTGAATGTACCATCACACATTTTACTTAATGCTCCAATACTTGACCCAAATGTTCAAATTCACAAAATGGTTGTTGAAGCTTTTGAGAGATTTAACAATTTGCAGTAGGGTTGTGATGATCAAAACCAAAACTGAACAAATAATCCACCCATGGAAGACCCACCCAATGATGTGAATCTCTTAGATGACAAAGGACAACATGAAGTTTTAATGGAAGCAATGTTAACAAAAGCTTCAACCCCATTATATGATGCTTCTACCACTAGCATGTTGTTGGCAATTTTATTTTGAATTTGAGAATAGTGCATGAGATTAGTAATGTATTCATGTGGACAATTGTTCTCACTATTGCATCTAGAATTGTTGCCAAAGGGGAACAAAATGCCAGCCACTACTTATCAAACCATGAAACTAGTCAAGGCATTATATTAGGTTTAAATTATGAACCCATTCATGCATGCACAAATGTTTGTGTGCATTTCAGGTGCTTTGAAGTAATCCCATGTTTATCCAAAATGTGGTGCTAATAGGTATGTGGATGGGTCAATAGGTATTCCACAAAAAGTGCTTAAACATTTCCTTTTGATTCCGTGGTTGTTGTGCATGCATAGGTGCAAGAATTTGGAAGAATTGTTGATTTGGCACAAGAATGAAGCAAGTGTAAATGTCCTAGTCTGTTTTATGCTAGATTCCAAAAGTTGGAAACACACAACTAATAAATGGGCAAAATTTGTTAATGATGCCTATAAAATTAGGTTAGGGCTAGCACAAGTGATGGGGTGAACCCATTTGGAGATTTGAGTTTTTGCCATTCTACATGGTTGGTCATTTTGTTGAACTATAATTTGCCCCCTTGGTTGGTGACTAAATGTTATTTTTTGATGTTGGCATTGTTCATTCTTGGCAAGGAATTTATAATATTTGCCAATGTGGATGTGTATTTGGAGCATCTTATTAAAGAATTGCAATGTTGTGGGCATGTGTTAAATCATATGGTGCAAACTAGGGGGCAACATTTAACTTAAAGGTTATGTGTCTGTGGAGCATACATGACTTTCCTACTTATGGGCTAATTGCAAGATGTGTGACAAAGGGTTTGGTGGGATTCCCACCTTGTAGCCCAACTACTAAATTATGGTCTTCTAGGAAATTCAAGAAGGTAATATATTGTGGGAGCTACCGCTATTTACCAAGGAGCAATCCTTATCGACAAGCTTGATGTGCCTTCAATGGGGCCATAGAGCATCAAACTACACCAAAGATATAATAGCCATTCAAGTTGATTTTAGGATTATGGCATACGACCACATTAGTGGCTACAAGAAGTTGTAAGTGGGTTCATAAAACTATCAGTCACATATGTGTTAATAGATGAAAAAGAAGAAAGGTTTGGCCATATTGTTACAAACTTGAAAACACCTACAAAATATGTTTTTTCATTGAAGAAAAAAGTTAGGGATGAGGATTTGAAGGGAATGAAATCACATGACTATCATGTAATGATGCAAAGAAATGTACCTCTATGCATGTAGCATTTTATGACAAAGGATAGTAAGATGGCCATCATTTGTTTGTGCTATGTTTTCAAAAGAGTTTGTGCCAAGGTTGCAGACCCAACAATAATGGGGGAGCTAAAAAATCATGTGACAATTAGATTAATCTAAGGAAGGAATTTTCGCCAAATCAATTTTTGATGTCATGACACATCTATTAGTTCATTTAATGGAGGAGTTGGAATTAAGTGGTCCAATGCATACACAATGGATGTATCTTGTTGAGAAGTATCTAAAAACTTTGAAAGGTTATGTGAAGAATAAAACAAAACCAAAAGGAAGTATATGGCAGAAGGTTACGCTTTAAAGGAAGCATTAAGGTTTTGCACATAAAATTTGGTGGATTTTACAACCACAAGGTGTAGGGTGTGGGATGACAAAGAAAATCCATCAATGTTTGATGAAGTGTTTGAAGGTGGTAGGCGTCCACAAATTATGTCCATTAAACTCCAAGACATGGCCCATTCCTTTTTGTTTTAGAATGTGGTTCATTAATGGCTACTTTCCAAAGTAATGTATTATTACTTTTTACATTTTTTATTAAGCTCTTATGTTACGAAAATATGTCTTTTCATTTATTTAAGGAACAAAATTTTCCAAATTAGTGCTTCCAAATTGGAAATCTTATGTAATTGGTAACTTTTTATATTGGCAAGAAATATTCTCAAGAAGTTAGGATTTAGAATCAAGATATGAGAGATATCTTGTCACTTCAAGGTCAATCTTGAGCATGAAATCTTGTTTCCTAGATGACCTTGCCCCATTGCCCCCAGTTCCAACATGGATATGAATTTCCATTTTATTGGCTATCAACAATGGGAACAAAATTGACAAAACTACAATGCACATGTTCATGCCACCAACATTGAAAGCCATGTCATACCACAAGTTAGGTGCACAAATGGGTGGACCGATTTGCCACGATTCCAAAGTCCCTATTTATTCAATATGTTAGTTAGATTTTGGAAATTACAACTAGTTTATATTGATTTCCTCCATATTTTTTCTAGATGTCATTAATGTTTCATCTAGAGTTTTTGTCTTTGAGCATCTAAGCTAAAATACCATAAAACACCTCTTCCTCCAATATGATACGGACTTATAAAAAAATGCTCCTAATTAGCCCATTTAGAAGTCCATAAATATAATCCTAGAATTCAATTAATTCTTTTTTCTTACCCTTAGCTTCTTTATTATGATATCTTATTAATCTCAAGTCCCTAACACACACCCCATCTATCAATGGACTAAATCATAATCCACAAAGAAATGGAAGTTAGAGGTATAGTCCATGAGTTTTGAGCTCAAAAGTCCATGGCTTTTACGATTTGTTAAAATTTGTAAATGATTTTGTGCATTGTGTAGATATTCAAGTTCAAATATTTAAACCAAGTTTATTTTAATAAATTTCAAGATTTATAAAACAACATGGGGTGCAATGGGATAACATGAACCACACTAACTTGTTTTTTAACTACTTTTATGACTGTTTTTTAGGAAATATTCCTAAAATATTCTAGAAAAAATCTTTAAAAGTTTTTAGAAATTTCTTCATTCTATTTTATTAAGGTTTATGTTAAAAAAGTGGCAAAAAATGTCATTGGGTGAAAGCATGCTAAAGTATACCAAAATAATAATCCTCCCAAGTAAAAAAACACAAATTTGTGACAAATAGATTAAAAAGTAGGTGATGCCTTAGGAAATTGTCATTTTGAACAACATGATGGCATCAAATGTGATACTTTGAAGTTTTTGAAAGTTTCAAAAGTTCTATCAACCTTTTTAAAAACCTACTTTCAATCTACTCCAATTTTTCCTATTGTGAAAAATAAGATTGAAAGTAGGTCAAAAAAATTTAATTCTGGAAATTTCACTCATATGTTGCATTTTGAAAGGGTTTGGGCCAGGATTTAATGAATCAAACACATGCAATGCACTTTAATATCATATCAAAAAACATGCTTTGTATGCCAAATTTGAATTTATGGAAAACTTACTTCTGAAAGGCTTCACATAATCCAAAAATTCAATTCCAAAAAATGTGTATCAAGGTGCATAATGGTTCAAACATTAGTAACACATCATTTGAATTGTTTGATTTGGAAAATGTGCAATATCAACCAGAGTGATAAACTTTCAATAAATAAATAAATTAGTGAGAGTAATAATATATGTTTAAAAAGATCATATTTGGTCTATTTTATATGATAAGTACACCCCAAAATTTATGGCAAGACTAAAATGCCTAAAATACAAAAGATTCCAAATCTACTTTTATTTGTTGATAGGGATTACCAATTGGTATACTTTACCATGCTTTCACCCCATTTTCAAAAAAGATTCAAATCCATTTACAAGTTTTTTTACTACTTAAAAGCAAACGTTACAATGTTTAATGAATGTTTTTGTTAAATTTTTATTCATTGGATTAATTTCAAATAATTCACATGTTCCCATTATATATTATAAATACAACTATATAAACAAATGTTACAATTTCAACATCAAATTAAATTACAATTTAAAACATGAAAAAACCAAGCAAGCATTACACTTGCTATGGTACATGTTATTATGACTACACCCCATGGGCATTGCAATGGCAATCACCAAGTAGATTTGGCTTACGTGACATCCAAATTGGTCCACCCATTTGTGCATGCACCTTGCACCATGTATGCTTATGACAATCACATTTGTGTTTTAAGTGTAGAAGAACATTTAACCACAAATGATTATGGTGTAGCTACAACTTTTGAACAAGAATGATCAAAGGTTGATTCTTGCTAAGTTGGATCATGTAAGTTGGGTTGAAAAGATACTTGAATTGAATAGGTACTCAACATTATTGTGTTACTATCCAACTAAGTCAAAGTAAATGCAATAATGCAATAATCAAGCAAGATGAATAAGGTTTTCACACTAGTAGATTTCTCTTCTTTTATTCCCATTTTAAGCTAATCATTTTTTTCCCCTACATGTAAAGCAATTTTTTTCTTCCAATGATCCAAGAGAAAGAGGGTGGAAGGTAGTACTATGGAAAGAACCCCAAGGAGCATGGGTAATAGAAATGATTCAAATTGACCTTGTGGAATTTGATATGTTCAAATTTCAAGATGTTGATGATTACATAGGTCTACAAGCTCTTATATCTATTGAGTTAGTTCAACCTACCACAATTATAGGTGTCAATGTTGTAACAATAGATTTGGTGGCTAATGTGTTACCTACTAGGAGGGGAAGATGATGGAACAAATGTTAATCAATATGCAACAACCTTTGATAAGGATAGTTAACCTACAACTATGTAGGGTGGTCATTAACCACATTTTGTTTATATTTAATTTGGAATGACATTGATTTTTTCAATTTTGACTATGATAGATAATCATCAAAGATTAAACTTTCATCTTATGCCTCTGTTGTGGTTTTATCTTTTTGGAACAACTTGCTTTCTCTAATTCCATATGAACTTCATGTATATATTTCATCTTCTACTTTCATCATTGGTTCAAATAGTTCAAACACAAGTCATGTGGAACACATATAATTCAAGTTTCACATGATTATTAATTTTTTATTAAGTAATTTTTTAATATAACAAAGTAAAAGATTTCAGTTGATCGTGAATCCTCCATTTTATTACAAATAATTAAAGACAAAATTTAAAAACTTGATAATAAATTATAGTTTTTTTTTGTAATTTTAATTTGTAAAATATATTTATAATTTTTTTTTCAACTTAATATAACTAATTAATATTGCCACATCATAAAAAAGTTCCAATGTAATCATGTTCAATCAAACCTACATGACTATTTTCAATCATATTAATCATTTCAATTAGATTGGATAGATTCATGTAGGTGCTACATATGCCACATGTTTAAACCCTCGTTTGATGTGAATAAGTTATTACTTTTTTTTAATCATAACAGACATCGCAACTTTTCATGTTAGTCACATCAAACAAAATCAATTAGATCAAATAATTAATTTTGACTTTGTAATGACTTCAGTCATTGTGTTGATCGCAAAAAGGCCATGGTTTTGTAGTAGTGGGGGTCCATAGAAATGCCCTAATTACAGAATGTGATATTTAGTGAGGGGGATCAAACCTAATGTATACCCAAGAGAAGGGGTTATCCATGTTTTCCAAGTGCCACCCATAGTTCAACAACATTAGGAAGAGAAAAGTCCAAAGGACAAATTGTTGTTGGTGGACCTTGGGAATTCCTCAAGTACAAAATTTATGAATAGTTGGAAAAGTAATTACAATAGGCACATAAACTTACCATTTGTGTACCATCAACATTGCCAAAGTATCATGAGCTAGTAGAAGATTGGGACATTTGTAGAAAATAATTACGATCCCAACATTCCGAAGTAAACAAATGCAAATTATCCAAGAATGTATGTGTACAATGATGCACAAGTGAATGTTCTAGAGGAAGCATTACCATTTCAATCAAACCACAAGAGTAGAAGAATTGGAAGATAGAATAGGAATCCAAAAGATAGAAGTTATGATTCTATGGATTTAACCAAGTTGGAACAAACTCTTTCTAAAATTTGTGCTTTCCATAGAAGTAGAGGACATGGGATCATTGAATGTCCACATATTGATAATGAAGTGAGGGATGGATTTGTTAAACATGTGAGGTAATAAATGTTGGATAGAGAATCTATAGAGCAACCACAATAAAGAGAGTAGATTCAAAACATTGTAGAAGACAAGATGCAAAAAGTTATTGTGGGTGAAGGACAATTTGTACCAAACAAACCAATGATCCATAATTCTTCTAGTGTGAGTAAAGAAAAGCCATTTTATGTAAGAAGAAATTTTATACCACAAAGAATACAAATGAATGTCATGCAAATTGGAGCTAGGTTATCTAGAGAGTTAACACCATCACCAAAAATGCTTAGAATGGTGAATGGGATACTTTAAATGCCAGTCATTGTTTTAAAAGGACAATAAAATAAATTTGTGTGCTAGAATTACCTATAGTAGCTTGTAAGCTTATAAAAAAGTCTAAACCATTGAGAAGAATGTATTTTGAAAATGGTCAAGGTACATACCAAGTATTAATGAGTACTCAATTTAGAAAAAGTGTAAACCAAACTCATAAAGTTCCATGTAGGGTAACAACACTAATTTCAAGACCTCAAATGGTTTACAACACCAATTATGACAATGTAAGCAAATAAATCTATGGGATGGCCACCATTGATTCCAATGAATTGTGAAGGAAAGAGAACCAGATCAGTGGTAAATCTTCGAGTAGGGATTTGAATAGCAAGACCATACTAATGAGCTCTAAAGTATCTAGAACACAAAAAAGATGTGGATCCAAATGCCCATGTGAAGGTATTCATTGTAATTGTGACAAAAAATAGAAAAACATCTAAGGAATACATCATCAATGCATTCAGTTATACAGTAAAAGAAATGGGATTAGATTAGTGTCACAACTGCATGTTAGAATAACTTAACTATAATTTTTTTAAGCTGACATAAACATCTTGTAAATGTCATTGGAAAACTCAAAATGACGAATAGATTTACATGGAGCTCAAGAATATCAAATAAAGAAAGATTGAATAACTCTAGGTGTATTATGAACACATTCATAAGTTGGTTCATGGATCATTATGAGAAATCACGTTCATCGAAACCACACTACCCTGCAATTAAAACTCAAAAACCAACTCATATATAACTATTGTGTAATTATCCACCTATAAATACAAGGTATTAATAAATCATCATCATGTCAAAAAATTAGTTGTATAATAATTGCAAGTTGAAAATGGGTCTTCTATATGATAATTTATACACATCATACATACATATATAATCAACCATGTTTGATGTTTTCAAGAGTTGCATTGTAATTACATGTGGTAATATTTTAAAACTATTGTAAATGTGACATTAAAGCAACAATTATGTCACAACTAATGTACAATGTACATACATGTAATCATGCCATGTGTCCACATTTCCACCATTTATTATGGGGTACATTTACAACTAATTTTCAATTACGATTCCCATTGATGCAATTAATATAACCACTAATGTGCCTCTATTAAAGTACTATTGTTCAATTTTGTTATAATTATAATGTAATTATGTATAACTTAATAAATATACATATTCATAAATATAATGTTTTATAAAAAATATTATTTTAATAATGTGATTATTAAATATTAACTATGCTTAATACACTTATTTATTATGAACTTTTTTATTATAATAAATGATTGATTATTAATATGAATAAATAAGTGTAATTCATATAAATACTTTTACATTAATTAACAAACTGATTAATAATCAGATAAATATTTGTCCAAGTTGAAAATACTACATAATGAATTAGATTGAGTATTTAAGATAATTATTAATTCATCAATAATTACCAAATCAATAATTTTCTAAATTAATTAATTAATTAATTAATTTGATACATATAATTAATTTAGGTGTGAAACTAAAAACAACGTGTGTATTATATTAAAATTTTAATTCGATGTACATATCGATATGCCTATTTATATTTCCATGATTTCTACCCAAAATTCATATTTAATATTTAATAATGATTTTTTTCAATAATTTACTACATATTAATTATTACTTAATATGTAATTTACTTAACCATTATTAATTAATTATTAAGATAATTATTATTTTTTCAAATGATAAATGATAAATGATTAATTATATGAATTTAAAACATTAATCATCTCATAATAAATTACCTAAAGTCAAATAATTAATTATTTTAAATAATTAAAAAATAAATTAGATTGATTAGTTCAACTAAATTTTATTTAAATAATTAGCTCATTGTTTAATTAATTCAAATAATCAATCCAAATAATTAATTATCAGATATTTAATTCAAAAATTTATGCTTTAGATAATTATTTTCATATATATTTAAAAAAGTAATAGTGAACTAACAATTAATTAAAAATGAACCTCTAATTCTAACAACAAATTCCACAAAACATGGACTTGGGCTTGTTTAAATATCATCGACGAAACTTGTGAACCTTTTCCATGGCATTTGATAGGTTTTGGATTGTTCCCAAGTGTGCTTGCTTGCATCATATTCATGCCAATGAACAAGATATTGGAATTGGCGATTAGAAATTCTTGAATCCAAAATGTCTTTCATTTCATATTCACCATCGACTTCAATAAGTGAAAGGGGATCATGAATTCTTCTTGGAATGGTAAATGTGTGGTAAAATTCCAACAAGGAAACATGAAACATAAGATGGATTTTTATAAAATTTGGAAGTTTGAATTGGACAAGCCACAACATTGATTTGTTTCATAATGAAGAATGGGCTTAACTTTTGATGATTCAATTTTTTTAATAACCTTGTTGTTTTGATATGTTGTTGAAACCAAACCTAGTTTTTAACCTTGAAATTGGGTTGTTCCTTTCGATGATCATCAACATTCTCCTTGTATCACTTTTGTGTTTTTTCAAGGTTAGATACAAATTTAACTCGAACATCTACTAACCACATGGTTCGATCCTCAACTTCTAGATTCATGAATTTGTTCACACATTGAATGTCAAAATTGGGGTGCAAACCATGATTTGCAAAGAAAAGATTTGTTGGGTTGATGAATGCATTGTGTTGCTGTAAACAAGCTCTACCATGGCCAAAAGTTTTGACCAATTATATTGATAATAATTGGTTGTGCATTATAGATATGCTCCAAGACTTGATTGACCAGTTTGTTTGCCCATTTGTCTAGGGGTGGAAAGTTGATGACAACTTCATCTTCACACCTAAAAGTTCAAAGAGTCACCTTCAAAATTTAAATGCAAATTAAGGTCCACGATCACAAATAATATCCTTAAGAAGACCACAATATTGAAAAATATGATGAAGGAATAACTTGGTTATTCCTTTGCCCATTATTGTTTTGGTATAAGGAATCAAATGAGCCATTTTCGTCAAATGGTCCACCACCATCAAGATGAAGTCATAAGAGTTAGAAAGTGGAAGATTTGTGATGAAGTCCATGAAAATTGAATACCATGGGGATGTAACAATCGACAATGGTTGAAGGAAACCATGAGGGCAATGACCAAGATTCTTTGCTCAAGCTCAAACATCGCAAGATCCAACAAACTCCTTCACATATTTCCAAAGTTGTGGCCACTAATCATTTCAAGACATTAATTCCATGGTCTTGGTGAATTCAAAATGGCTTATAGCCAAAACATCATGCCTAGCCTAGAAAACTTAATGTTGCAAAGGTCCACCAAAAACATACAAAAAACCATTATGATAACAAACCATCTTGGATTTTGAACTCGACATGATCATTGAAAAAATCTTGGACTTGATGATGATTCTTTAATTAACCTTGGATGCTAACAGCAAGAGGGTACTTTTTCAAATCTTCATGGATTTGACAAAAAAAGGTTGTGTCATCAGGAATTACCAACAATGCTTGAAGTCAAAGATTTTCAAACTTCAGAATGACATCACATTGTTGCTTATAGGTTGCATTGCCTTTTTAAGCGCGAGGTACGAGCGAAGGGAGAAAACATTAGGTTTCCTTTTAGGCACCCAAGGCAATATGTGATGAAAAATCAAAATCCGGACAAAAATAATGCCCATTGAATTTAATGTTGATTCAAAACATGAGTTGTCATAAAATATTGCAAGTTTTCATGGTCTGAATACATAGTGATTTTATATTGAGCTCTTTCAAGCAAATGACATCACTTTTCAAAAGCATCCACGATGGCTAGAAGTTCATTATCATGAATTTCATAATTTTAAAAAAATTCACAAGAAAAAAATTACAAAAATGGAAACCAACAAGATGAAGAAAATTATTTCTCCAAGTTGTGACAGCATGACACCTACTACAAAGTCAAAAATGTTCATTTCCAAAAAAAAGGTTTGGAAGGATTTGTGTGAATCAATAGTGGGGCAAAAACCTTTAAAGATAAAAAAATATTATTACCTTCAATTTCCCAAAAAAGATGTTGATCCTTCCAAGTCAAATGAATAAGAGGGGCCATTATTGAAGAATATTAGGTAATGAAAGGTTGATAAAAGTTGGCAAATCTAAGAAAGGATTGGACATCTCAAACAATGGTCTGAACCTTACGAAGATCCATGCAAATGCCAGCTTCATAGTTGATGTAACCTAAGAATTCCACTTTAGATTGATGGAATTCACACTTTTTTTGATTTGGCGTAAAGTCCAACTTCCTAAAGCTTCTCCAAAATTAAATGTATGTGGTGCTCATGGTCCTCCATGTTCTTCAAGAAAGTGAGGATGTCATTAATGTAACAAACCACAAAATCATCCAAATACTGATCAAAAACAATGTTCATTAGATGTTAAAAGACAATAGTTGTGTTAATAAAACCAAATGGCATCACAACATATTCAAAATCGTTGTAATGGGTTTTGAACGTTGTATTCCCTTCTTTGTTTTCTCGAATGTGCACCAAGTTATATGTTCCACATAAATCAATTTTGGTGTACACCTTGTCATGACTTGACTAATCCAATAACCCCCACTACAAGAAATATGGTTTTTCAAAAGCTTCAACTTGACTAAAATGTTCACATTGATTAAAGGGGATGGTTGTTTTGACTAAAGGCATGAAGCATGAAAAACATGTATTACTTTTGACTAAAACATTTGACTAAAGTGAGGTTTTAAAACATGCAACAAACTAAACACCTAGTAAAAAAACTAGAGGTCCATTTAGATGACCATGGCTTAGTCAAATTGACCATACTTAATGGCCATTACAATTACTCAAATTGGCCATTCTAATCAAAACGATATGTCAAATCAACCATACTAATTTGACTACTTAACCTACAAGTTTATTTAACTTAAGGTACGTACCAAACTTTCATAACTAATAGGCTTTAGGTTAGGCATATTACACCTAGTAAGTACTTATATAAGTACTTATAAAATTTAATAAGCTACCTACATGCTACCTTTAAGCACATGTAAGTATTTAAATTTAATACATTAATTACATGATATTTAATAATTGATAGTTAATACTCAATAATGTATGATTAATATTTTATATAATTAGTTAATCACCAAATAAATCTTAATTAATAACCAATAACTAATTTATCCATCAACGTGTTAATTGATTAATTATTATTATCCAATTATCAATTTCTTTGCTAATATTTTATAATATTTTATAGTATTCAATATATAATTAATAATAATTATTGATAAGTGATTTTGTAAAATAATTTTTAATTAATTCATAATAAATAATCATTATTTAATTTTTAGTAATTCTTAGGAAATAATCAATCATTAGTCATTGATATTATTTATTTATTTATAATTTATAGTAATTAATCGATCATTGTTAATTATTTTTATTAATTAGTTTTTAATTGAGTTAATAGCATGTAGTAGTTTAATAAGTGTAAATACCTACATGTTATCTAGGTGGATATTTGGTACATGTTATAACCTCCTACTTAAATAATATAAAAATATTGAAATTCATATATGAATGTTACAATATACATCAAAACAAAAAATTCAATCAAGTTTATTATAATATGATGACAAAAGTTTTCAACTTTTCGAATGGTAACCCAATGGCAAAAACTTGACTCCTCAAAATGGAGGTGAAGAGTTCAAGTCCTCACCCATATGACATTGGCTACCTAAGTTAAATAAGCTAGGTAGATAATTTAATTTAATTTATTTTTTATGTTAATTATTAAGTAATGTAGGTTATTAAATTTAGTAATAAATAAACAAATAAAAATGATTATAATTATATATAGTTGTTGTCAAAATATTGTTGATTAGTAAAAAATCCAATTAAAAAAACCAACCAAATTTCCACCAAAAAGGCCCAATCAAAATGGCTAGGTCCAAATTGACTTGTCCAAAATGACATTTTGGTCAAGTTAACCATGGTGACATTTGGGATTTTTTTGGTTAATTATTCTAGTTAAAAAATACATGTTTTCTTGTAGTGCTTAAGATCAAGGGCAAAGGGTATTGATTCTTGATAGTGAGTTGATTCAATCCATGATAATCGACACACATTTGTAAAGAACCTTTTTTTTTAAAATAAAAAACATGGGGGCATTAATTAGAGTTTTGGAATGTCAAAGGAACCTTTTTTTTCAAATTCTCATCAATGTATTCACGAAGTTTGAAAGTCTATCTTTTGACAAATTGTAGATGGGTCTAAATGGAGGTTGCATTCCTTCTTCAAGATCAATGGTGCAATGGTGTGGTCAATGCTTAATCAAAGTGTTTACATTTTTTTTCTCAAACACATCCTTGAATTTTTTGTACTAGGAAAGAATCTCATGTAAACATGGTTCAACTTCTAATGAGGGAAGAGTGTAAATCAAAAATTTGAAAACATTATAATTAGTGTTTTTAAACAATAAAAGGAGTTGCAAATGGACTTGATTCTTTTTAATGAGAATTTTTAGTGATTTTTTGAAGTAAACCATAACATAATAGTGTGATGAAATTTTCAAGATTTTTAAAAAGACTTTTGTACAAAATATTCTAAGAATATTCCAAAATAAACACCCCATTAGTAGTTACCCAAATAGGTAGGTGCACAATTCATGTTATTCCATTTGCACCCCATTAACTTCAATTGCATTTTTTATCTCCAAAATCTCCTCTTACTATTGGAATTGCATTTGAAAAGTTTGTCACCTTGTTTTCTTTCTTTCATGTTCAATTGAACATTTTTATTTAAGTTCAATTGTTCTTTCTTACATAGGTAGTACAAAGTTCTTCATATTTTATGTGCATGCTTTTTGTTTTTTTTTATTACATATTATACATTGTCATCAATGTTTTGTGTCTAAAATAGATTACACCAAAACATGGCATATATGAGTACATATTCAATTGCATTTGTAATCATTTAAGACACATGCGATTCCATGAAGTTAGTAGTCAATGTGGCCTTGTGATTTTTACCACTAATTTTGAAGGTTGTAATCACAAAGGACATTAACAACTAGGCCTCCATCATTGTAATCATTGTGGACATAATCATGGAAAACACATAATCATGGACCATCTTGAGCTCTTAGATTGGTTTTAATTGAACGAAAAATAAGGATTTGTTGACTACTAAAATGTTGACATGTGGCAAGTGATAAGTTGAAGAAATGGCAATACTTGGCCTACCTTAAATTAGCCTAGGTTAAGTACCTTACCTTACCTAGCTTAGGTCATCAATAATAACTAATTCTAATTATATGCAAATATTATCAAAAAAAGTATCAAAATGATGTTTCTAACTATAGGGTTTCAAATCTACTAATAACTTTATTACTAACAATCCTAACAAGTCATCCTCTACCTAGAAATATTAACAAGTTTTAATTATCAATTAGCTTTTGTTAATTTTATTTGCCATGACATCTACATGTTTTAACATACAATGTTAGTGTTTTCAAATCTTGCAAATAAAATTGATACATAGTCAAACAAGGAGGAGAAGAAAGGTTGCCCCATTTCCTTCTAAAACCCCATTTGAAAAGAAAGAACAAGAATTCAAAATTTTACACAATGTTCAAATACGAATTAGTAACTAAAAAATTTATACTTGTCAAGTTTTAATTTGTTTATTTGTCTCATAACATTACCCCCTATGTACTTTGGATTTCGTCCTTGAAATCCTTGCTATGTGAAAGAAAAGTAATACTACAAAAGTCACAACATCTACTCCTACTAAGGAACTTGTGTTGATTCTTATAACACATCTATGTTAGGGTGCATTCACGATTAAGGTACCACAACATGAATCATGACACCCTTTTATCATGTGTGTTAAGCTTTGGAGCAAAACCAATGTTCTGACATGTTAAACAATGAAAGGGGGATATATATGTTTAGGCTTTCAATGAATAATTGTTATAGGAATGATCCAAATCAATTGAATTTTTTTTCATGTCTTATTCAAATAGAAACAAAAAAGGAATGCAAGACGACAAGACATTTATAAAATGACATACTATCATTTGGAGTGCCAAAACCCTATTAAAAACAACAAATAATGTCTTTTCTTGGCACCCATGTTTCCTATGTTTCTTTCCAAACCTTCATAATGTAATTTTTTAATTAAAAATAATAATTTGATTGTCCTTACTAGTGCAACCTTTTTTATGAAAAAAATCCAAGATTCTAGCATCAATTCCACAAACTTTGGTGATTTATGATAGAAAAAAATTATGCCATCATATAAAACATATTTTATTTTATTTTTGGTCAATATATGGAATAAATATTGTTAATCCTATTGATTCCTATTCAATAAATTTGCACAATGGGACACAATTCTTAAGCCATCTTTTAAGACACTTATGGACATGTGTTAATGATCCATTTCACAAAAAATCGACACCATTTTCATCAAAAAATATGTGGGTATATAATGAAGAAATAAAATCTACCAAATAAATTATTTTGTAAATGTAATGTTCATTCAAAGTAATGTCTTGAAAGTGATTTGGGGGCAAATTATTCCTTTTGTGTACCCCAACATTGAATGGACCTGTCAACCTCCTGTTCTTTATCAATTGCCATACCTTGACCAAATGTGAATCAAGAACATGTAATTCCCCCTCTGATGTAATAATGACATGTGTTCATTGCAAACTTGGACCAATATTGGGTCAACCGATTGTTATTGCTCCAACTCTTATGGAGTCTATTCCAGTTCTTACAAGGTCTTAGACAATGTGTTAGACTCTATTGATTGATAAGGCAAATTTTAACCCTCCAAATCATTTTATTTTTCCACCAATTCTATGTCATCAAAAACACGACCACCACCATTGAGGTTAGCTGGTGGGTTCATTGTAACAAATATTTGCATCTTTTGTTGTGCTTGTTCATCTTGGGGTGAATCTGATTTGATGCCACTATGGCTTGCTTAAAAGAAAGAACTATGTGGTGGTGACTCCAAGTTCAATACCAATGGAGCGTATTGGAAGTCAAGAAAGGTAATCTTGTATGCCTCCAATTAATGTTGGTAGAATTGTTCATCAACTTGTACTTATTTTAACACCTACTACAAATCCTCCCAAAACGTATCCTGCATTTTGTCCCACCATGTTGTTAACTTGCTTTCTTAAATGCCCAATGTTTCACAACGTGGGTTCAACAATACATTTTCTACCTTGATGTCTTCATATTCAAACAACATGTAATACATAGAATAAGGCTCTTAACTTTTTAACTTTGTGACAACAATTATCACCCTAATGATGTCCATTTGCAATTCCTAGATCTCCTATTGTGATTTGGATTCATATTGTTCTTTTGTGAATTAAATAACAATACATTAATATATTGCTTTGTATGGTTTGATTTGCAACTTTGTTAAGTATAAAATTCCCAACCTTCTTACTAAATAACCAAATCATCTTGTTGTTGCTTTACCTACCAATATTCATTCTTCTTAATCTCATACTCTTATTGCAAATAAATCTTCTCTTGTTTGATTATTTCAAATTCTTGTATGTGCTCATCATAGTTGATCTTTCATTGTCAAAATAATTAACAAGTTTTGGTGCATGGCAACAACCTACTTGTCTTTATCCTTCACCTCCTATTATAGTTTTGGAACTTTTGCTTTTGCCCATTGTTTATTGCAAAGAAAATTGAACTTATTACTTTTCTTTCACAACTTAATTAACCAATTTCAACAACAAAATAGACATGTGTTGACTATGCTTAGCCACAAGTTGGAACATGCCTGTTACTTGCTGATGGGGATCAATGTTTCTTCCCATTAATATGCCACTTGGTGTGTGAAATCATGAAGTGTGACATCCTGTGAACTTATGTTGGAAAACATACCAAATATGTAATAAGTAAACATGTCTGCAATTGAAATACTTGCAACAAATCTTAACATGTCCTCATTACTTGAATGGACCATTTGTAGTTTAACTTGGTGTGCTTATTCATGAACTAGTTTCATTTCAGGTGTTTCCTGTCACACAAGTGGTTCAGGTTGTTCAAACACCTCCCATTGATGTAAGGGTTCCTATGGTGGGGAATATTCAAACTCCTTATCAATTGTAGGGGTAAGAGACTAGCATTCACTACTACCTTAATTTTTATGCATGTTGACTGTGGCCCACAAGTGATATTAGAGACTAAATATGTTGTTGTGTGCCTCTAGATTTAGGTGTTGGTTATGTGTATGTTGTTGCTCCTCAAGTATTGTGTGTCAAGGTGACTGACATGTTTGGAATGGTTTCAAATACTACACAAATGATGCCTAATTTGTTCTATTGTATGCCCACTTGCACTAGCCTTGATGATGATTGGGGTACTTGTTTTGGTGTTTCTTCCCCAAGAAACCATTCTTGCATGAAAACTTCAATCAATGGAACAAAATTGCAAATATCCTTACTTTTTCCTATCTCATTGGAGTACCCTTCAACATCATTGTCCAAATTATTGACCAATGTTACAACTCATTCATTTGGTTAAACATGATGTCAACCCAATTAATCAAATCCCCCTTATTTATTTTTATATACATAATTGCATTCTAATTGTTGAAATAACTTACCCACTCGCACTAGTAAATAATTTGCAACAAGGTTATAAACTGGATATTATATTAATGCATCATATTGGAAACACCCCATTACTCCTTCTCAACATGCGCATGAGATTCAATTGTTATATTTACAAGTGCATGTTTTGCACACTCTTTTGTGCAAATATTAAACTTTAAGTCGCTTGTATTAAAAATCTTGAACTTTTTTATTTAATGGTAGGTTTGTTGATGCATACCACCTTCTTTTGCACTCATGAAAAAATCTGATCAATTGTGGTAATCCTCTAAGTGTTCAAAAAATGGACTAGAAGATCATGTCACATAGTCTTTCAATCGATGAAAAACAATCCAACAACACCCAACATTCACCTAAGCTTTTTTTTTTCCTTTCATATTCACCCATGCATGTATGTGTTCAAACTTTGATGTATACTTTTACAATATTGGTGCAAAACAATATTTGTTTTCCTCCTTTGGAAATATGGGTTTTGACAACTTCTTGTTTTGCTTCCTAGTAGAATGCAAACTTGATTGCATGTGTTGGCCTATCATACTTGCTTGATCCACACATTGCACATAAGGGGTGACACAAGGTTTCGGTGCTTGTGCTATTAATGTTGTAGACATTATGAATGGCATCATATTGGTTCATCTTCCACCTACTCCTCAACAACAAGTGTTTTGTTTTCTAAGTTGATAAGTACCACCATATTGAGTTCAATTTGTTACTAGCATTGTTGTTTGTGAAGTTTCTTTAACATGCATTCAAGCTCTTGACAAACTCACATTGTTAAGTAATGTAATGAAGATCACTTTCATCCTCCTATTCCTCATAAATTTTAAATGGCAATGGCAAATGTCATCTTGGAGACAATGCCCATATAGTGGGACATGAAATGGTGATGCATGTTCTTTTACATCTATTCATTTTTGCTCTTCTAAAATTTTCTTTCTCTTAACCTGACATTCTATTGTAATGAACCCTAATCTTTATAAACAACAAGTTCATTATTCATGTTGTAGCCTATTTGTTGTGACTACACTAAGAACTCATGAATGTCTATTTTCATTTGTAGGCAAAAGTCAATGCACTCATCATTTTTTTAGTGCATTCGAGTAAACCATTTGAAACTACAATTGTTTTTCTTGGCAATATAGTAATGACCCCCACATGGGCCACCAATGTACACAAGTGTGGGAAGTTTTTTCAATGTGGCTTATTGATGACATTCATGCAAGAGTGTCCACACATCCATAATAGCTTTGTGTGCCTCATCATTAACAAACCCTATGTTTAGACTTGTTTTAACATATTATTATAATAAATAGAGTGAAATTCAAATTACTTCCTATTATTGGTATTTGTACAACCTATCAAATTACTAATATTACAATCTATACAATTACAACTCAAAGTATCGTTGGCTTGGATCTTCTACAACTCAATGGCATGGCCCACATTTTGATTACCTGTTATTCATACAACAGGTTGAGGTTTGATTATTTCTTCCACATACATGTAAGGATTTAACTTGTTCACATTCACCAACATTGGATGTGGCTCAAAGTTCCCCAATGTAACCAATAATACATTATTGTTAGGAATGCATATTGTATATGATAAAGTCCATACCACTCCCTAGTAAATTTCCCAACCTTTCATTTTGATTCTTTTGAGAACCACAAGATGTAAACACCAAACCTAAATGTCTTCTCAAGATGACATTGTTGCCACCATAATGATCTAAATTCCATTATACTTCCACAATGTTATCTTAATCCTCCATCTTGTACTCTTGCAACTTCTCCAACTCATGTAGATGGCTTGTTAACACTCTATTATGATTATATCCCATGGTCTGCCATTGAATGAAATTTCATTGAAATTTAAAACAAAATATATTCGATCAATGATAATGGGTGTAAACCGTACACCAATTAGTAAAATGTGTAATTGATTTCCACTTTGAATGATTTATGATAAAAAAAAAAATATTGTAGATAAATGTTCATCCTAATCATTTAGATTTTCATTTGCCAATTTTGTCAACATCACCTTGATCATTTTACTGGTTGATTTTACCTGTGCATTACCTTGCAAATAATCATCACAAATTTAGCACATGACAAATTAAGAACGAAAATCGTGTGAAGTTCGTTCATGCATAGGTTCATACATTTTACACATGAATATTATGCATTGAAAACATGTTTGACACATGGATAAATGTGTTGATAGATGAAATACGAACCTATGAATGAACGAATGCCACACGAGTTTTGTGTCTTCTTTTAAATTTGTGTGTCAAATGTGTTTTCCATGCATGATATTAGTGCGTGAAACGTATGAATTATGAATGAACAAATTTTGCACAATTTCCATCACTAAATCATGAAATGCTAAGTTTGTTATTTGAATAGGTAGTGGAACTAGTATGTTTCAATAGGAAATGTTCTATCAAATGTTTGATAACATCATTAATGAAATGAACCCCTTCATTAGTGACCAATGTCAATGGATATTCAAACTAAATGAAGATGCATTCATAGTTGAATATTGCTTTGATTGTAGTTATGTTCATTCGTAGTGTTTTTGCCTCCACCTACCTTGTGGCATAATTTGTTACAATATGTATTTTCATCCCAATGTGCTTGCTAACAGGTTTGATTAAGCCCATGAATCCAAACCCCACTTCATGAATGGTTTTTTTAATAACAAAATAACCAATTTAACCAAACTCATTATCTTCAAACCATTTACACATTAACATAAATTGCAAATTTTGTAATATTCCAACATGTCCTTAAACAATGTCACCCACCAATAACCAACATCCAAAATCTTTTTCGCTATAATGTTCGAAACAAAATGTCCTTTAACCCTTTCATGCAACTCTTGTAGCACAATAGATATTTCTAAGGTTGTTAAATAATGTAATAACTAGTTCTCCTATCCTTGCTTGCACACTACACCCATTTGCATTGTAAAAGGGGTGAAAGCATGAAAAAATGAGCAAGTTGCGCCAAGGTTAAAACGCTTTTTAAAGACTACATTTTTCACACAATTTTTAAAACTAAATATCAAATTTGAGGCCAAATATGACATATAACATAATAAAAACTCAATTTGTTTTGCATCAAGCCTTACATTATGGTCAAATCTATAATTTTACTTTGAACCATGATTACAAATTTAAAACTATAATAATGTAAAAGGACATTTGAATATAAAATTTAAAAAGGTATATGTATTTTTATTTTTCGAATTTTTTGAACACATGGATCCCTTCTTGTGGAATATATTAAAGTCACAAAAAAATTGAAACAATTTGGTGAACATTTGATAAGGGAAAAGGACTTTTGATACAAAAAACCACTTGTCCACATGTTTTTTTTTAATGCTTTAAACATATAAAAAGACTTTTGAAACATGGTGAATTTTCATGAAAATTTTGTAGTTGCAACTTTGGAAGTATAAAAACTTATTATATATATATATATATATATTTGATATATAGTGTTCCCATGGTGATTTTTCAAATTTTCAAAAAACAATTTTTAAGGATTGTCCACACATTGTTTGGCTCCTTTTTTCCTGCTTTCACCCAAAGATTCTGTTTTTTTTAATATATTTTATCTTTGGACTACTAAAAGTTCTTTGGAAACTAACTTATTATTAAGTAATTTGTCAGCTCTTATGACCATGTTGGTTATCCCACAAACATCAAAACATCTATTATTTAATCTAAAACACCTTTAGATTTTTTAGTGTGTTGCAAATTAAACATTGCATCTTCAATAACATGTTTCTTGCCAGGTTTACACCAATGTTGGATGGCATTCACTAAGTGACTTGGTTTTTAGACCAATTCTTAATCCATATTCACATTGAAAATTGATTATTTTCATTTTGGGTTAAAACCGGGCTAAAAATTGGTTTTAAGGTTTTCACCCATGTGAGAATCAACAAGAAAAACTAGGACCAAAACTTTTTTTAAGAAAACGTTTTTTAAAAAAAGGAGATAATTGGATGGGTTTTCTCATGAAAACCTGAATATGGTTTTCAAGGCCTTAAATAAATTTGGTTCATTGGGTACTCTTATTTTTCTTCTCACATGGGGTTATTGCCAGGGTTTTTTTTGGTGCAAAATTTTGTAACTTTTTGACCTACTACCCAAACGTGCAAGATGTATAAAAGAAAAATTTAAGAAAAATGTGGCCCAAATTGCCACCATTAGATGGATGGTGATGATCATTTTGCCATTTTTTGGGCACAAGGATTATTAGGTCACAAATTAAGTTGAAGTTGCCAGGTTGTGAGCTACCACTAACGACATTCAAGCTCAATAAGGTTGCTCATTCACTCATCCCGTTTGCATTTATTTACCACTATGAGAGTTTTCCAAATTACAATTCACAACATCCTCAAATAACATTCAATAATTTTTGCCACCAATTTGTAGTATGTACTTGTCGGGATTACACAAAGTTGGAGAAGTTGGGGGTTTTATTATGGAAGGGATGGGGTTTAGGATCTTAAGGAGATTTTATCAAAAGTACACAAACATTGAGAGTGTGCATTTACATAATGCTTATGTTTAAGAATGCACACAAAATAATGTTTATGTTTAAGAATGCACACAAAATATAAACATTGAGGAAGAAAAAAAATTTATAAGAGAGAAAAATATTTTGTGTGCATTAAGGAAATTTCATCAAAAGTACACAAAATATTTTTCTCTCTTATAAAAACCTCCAGTTTGTTTTGCTTGAAATTCATGTTGATGAGTGGTAGATGTGAAATTTAATTCCTATAAAACATTTCACACTATTGTAACAACATATTTGCATTTCATATGCATACATTCACTATTCCTACCTTAAATTTCAACATCCTTAACATTGCCATTCATTCAAACACTAGATTCATGGTTATTTCATATAACCAAAATTTGCACTTCAAAAAAATGCACTGTAAATCTTGCATTGTAAAAAAATTCAAAAACAAGATTACATTTCATTTCATCATATTCTCATACTAAACAATTCACATAACAATATGAACATAAAATTCATTGTAGAAGTCTGTGCTTCTCTGTATTAACTATAAACATGAATCAAAATTACAACATAATCTCAAGTTTTGTTGAAAAACATCCCAAAACAATAATTTAAAAATGTGGTATATCAAAACAAAGTCTGTTTTTTTATTGCAAGTACTTCCAACTCCTCATTCTCTTATTTCCCAAACTTTATGTCTAAGAATCTCCATGTTTTCCAAAACTCTCCCCTTTTGAACCATCCCAAGTCACATCACCATGATCAAAACCAACAAGAATTCAAAATTCAAACTAACAAAGTTCCTTCATCGGTCCCTATTTTAAATGCCTTGTTCATCCAAAATCATGTATTCATCCTACCTCCTTAACATTACCCCTTCTATACTTGGATTTTGTCCCCGAAATCCTTGTAAAATGATAAAAATGAAATGGGAGTATTCTATATCCTTTTAAACATTTGTCTTTCCTACTACATCTTTTAAATTTCAACATGTACATGAACTAGTGGTTCTATATTTACTTCTCACTTTGCAATTCTATTTTCCTCCCCCACTAATTTAGTTTATGGTTCTATTTCCAAATGTTGTATTTTGGATACCTTTTATTTTGGCACTGGAATAGCCTCCACCTTTTTTTATTCTTGAATTCTCTATGGTTCTATTTCTTCCTAACCCCCTCCTCTAAGGTCCTATGGTTTCTCTAGCTATACCTCCTCCTTTTGAATTACTCCACTTTTGAGGTCCTATGGTTCTTCAGTTTGCACTTCCTCCTTTTGAGCTGTTCCACTTGGCCCTACTTTTGTCTCTTCATCTTGGATTGATACCACTATACTTGTTGGATTACCATAGATGGAATCTGGAAAATTCTTTTGATAAGCTTCTAACTTGTACCTCAGAATCTTTTCATTAGTTCTATGTTGAGCCAAATTTTTCTTCATTTCCTTTCTAAATATTCCTTGACCACCTCCCACCATTCCTTGGATTCTGCCTCAAAATCCTTCATCTTGTTCTTTGTCCTCATCATAATATAATATTACAACATTTGTTCATAATCCTCTAGTCTTTTCTTGACACCAGCTAGATCCAAACTTGTTCTTTATTCATGTGCCATCTCTAATTATGCTTGCAAGAAATATAGATTCCTGTGATATTCCTTATTCTCCATTAACTTCTTCCTTTCTACCTTTGTTGTCTGTTTTCTAAGCTCTTTAGACTACAATGAAGACACATTCTTCTTATTTATTAATTCCAAATCTATTAGAACATTCTTTTTCTTTTTCTTTTCCTTTGTTAATGCTTTCACCTGATTATCCAAAGCTTCCTATTTTTTCTTATGAAGAAACAATGCCGTTATCCACTTTTTCTAAGCGGTTTCCCAAATTTTAGCCTTCTACCTTAAATCCTTCAATTCTTCCTCCTGCAACTCCAACCATGTTGTGCTAATCTTGAGTTCTTCATTCTCATGCTAAAGTTTCTTGATGTGCACTTTAATCTTTTGCTCAGCTTCTACCTTGCTCTTCCTCCAAATTTCCACATTGTGCTTATACCTCTTCAAGATGTCTCTTTCCTTATCCAATTCCTCTTATAACACTGCGTTCTCCTTCTCCCCTATATCTAATTTGTTTTTTAGAGTGTTTACCTCTAGAGTCAAATTCCCCATGTTTAGACTCACAATTGCCATGGTATGAAATAATTTAGCTACTTTATTTACTTTCATTAATTCTATAGCTATTTCCTCCACAAATTTTGGTGTACTTGTCTATGTCATAGGATTTATAGATTCTTTTGCATATGATCCCAATTCTTCCACCATTCTTCTCCCTAGTTCAAATTCAAATGGAAATCCTTCTATAGATTCTAGTCTATTAGGTGGTAGCTCTAGTTCTGTTGGTCTAAACTCTTTAAAAGTAGGTTGTTTTGCCATTCTCTTTGTTTATAGTTCAGTATCTTGTAGACCTTCCTATGTCTACTATTGTTATTACTACAAATGTTGTGAACTTACAATGGTCTCCATCCAATCTTCATATTCATTTGCATCAAAGTGTAGATGTTTTTCACCCTCTAAAAACCTTATGTCATGTTCCCTTTTCACTTCTTGGCGTTACTCCTTCAATTGTCTTTCCTATGGAGATGTCATTTATAATACCTCCTACCTCTACTCCCTTAGTTATGTCTCATATGGAGTTGTCATTTGTGGTATCTCTATAATCTGTTTGGTTGCATGTACTACTATTGAAACTACCTTTACCACTATTGGCATTGTAGATGGTTCCACTCTACCCCTCATCATTTTCTGTACCCTTATATATGTGCTTTCTTGTTCCCTTTTCACTCATGAGCCTAAGGCTCTTCCTTCCTCAACTCTATTCTTCCTTTTAAGAGCACTTCTTGGAAAGTCTGTTGTAATTTTCTTTTCTTTTTAAAATGTTGTTTGCATCTCCTCCCTAGTTCTTTTAACCTTGGTTGGTGGTTTTTGCGAATTCTCCTTTTGATGCACAAATAGATTTTGAAAGATCTTTGTTAATACTAATGCAAATTCACACATATTTTTTTTATCCCCTTTATTTTCCTTGACATATTTATACCACCAATCTAGTTCACTACATAGACTATTGAATATAATTTGTGCCCAATTTACTTTTTGCCCCTTTTTTATTCTCATCAATGTTATGGCATTCTTGTTACTAAAATATTGGACCTTCTCCCTCTGATAAATGACAAATATAATGTCAAGATATCTAACAAAATATGGCAGACCCAAACTATTTGTATTCCACTAATCTGTAAAAGAATTTGTAGGTGCAAGTTTATAACTTTATAAGGCCTAAACTGCTAGTGACTTACTGACTATCCTTTCGATTCTTCTACATACTCATCTGCACACACTCCAAAGACATCGACAATTAATTGTTTACTAATGACATACACTTTATCCTTATGCCCAAAATAGATATCTATACCCTTGATAAAAAATGTGTTAAAAAATTCTAACATTACATCAGGCATTGATGCATGCCACTCCATTAGAAACAAAGTAACCAACCCTACTTTAAAAGCCTAGTCTTCTTCCTTAGCAATATCCTTCCAGTTCTCCATTCGTTCAACATTTTTGTCATAATTTTGTTTCATTTGTGTCCACATGAATCGTTCAAGGTCTGGAATTTTGATACCTTTCTCCAAAAGTGTAGCTTTGCCTAGGATTGCACGTCTTCTCATTGTTACAATTTTCACTTCACGCCTCTCCATTTCCATCACCTTTCGTTGTGCTTCTATCATCACCTGCACCTCTATGGATTGTTGTACTTTCATCTAAAATGTGTTCTCCTTCCTTGTGTCTGTCTACATTGTCTGTGCTTCCACAAAATGCTGCTCCATAGCTTCATCTTCTCCTATTTTTCAATGAACATTGGATCTACTAATGTAGCTCCTAGTTTTGTCTGCTTTCTTGCACACCAATGTCTTCTGCTTGTGCACAAAAACTCAACTACAGATGTTCTAGTTGTATCTATGTCTTGAATTTTCATTTACACAAATTGTAGCTTCTCATTGTACACCTTCCCTTCCGCACATTTCGAAGATGATGATGAATGTGGTGGCAACTTCATAGCCAACGACTAAATATTCAACACACCTTTTCTTTTTGCTCTTTTTTAGCTACTCTTCTACTTCTATTCTTTTTAATAATTCTACTTCCTCTTGTTGCCATCATCTATGCTAAGTCCTTTGTGTTTCCTTTTCCCTTGTTATTCTCTATAGTTTTTCAATGGCACTCTTTACACTCATGCTTTTGTGAACTTTAGAACTTTGAAAACACGCACAACTTCTAATAACAAATGCAAATTGCTTTTGACGATTACCTCGTTTTTTTTGTCCTTGAACATTTCACTCGTCACATTCATTTTTTACTTGCCCATCGTCTTTTAATTAACACATGACCCTTGAAATTAATATGACCCATCAATACAAGTTTATGTGTCCTTTGTATAGCCACATGGAAACACTTCATGTCATCATTATGAATGAACACCACAAATTTCATCTTTTGATTACTCCACATCGCTAATCTCCTTTTATTGATTGTATTGATTCCACCTTGTTCACCTTGTATTCCTTCTACTAATTGTGCCCATTCATCTGCTAACTATGTTGATTCACCTATTGATTATGACCATGCATTTGTTGATTATACTAATTTTTTTGTTGAATGTGCTAACAAATCTAATGATTGTGTGAAAACCCTTGATGATTAAGCGAATAATATTGTTGATTCAAATAATATGCCTAACATATCATCTTCAAATCTATGGATCTCCAATCCCTCATTTTTGCAATTATTGTTCGAATGTGTTACTCATCTATAAATCGAAAATCAATATTGTGTTCACTACAAGATCTTCCATCTATTGTTCATCTTTTGTACTTTACATCTGTGGTTTCCATATTTCACAATTTTCATCTTCCTCCGTATTAGAATTTTCCACCTGAACTCTAGCTACACTTTGCTCCCAATATACTAACATCTGTTGTTCTTGTCTTTGAACTTCAGATTCCATGTACTTGTAAGGTTTGAGCTTGTTCACATTGACCAGCATAGAGTTAGTGTCAAACTTTTTTATTGTCACCAATAACACATTGTTATTTGGCAACACATACTATACTTTATATGATCCAAACCATTTCCTAGTAAACTTTCCTAGGTGTGATTTATTGCCCTTTGGAAACCATAAAACATAATTACCAAAACTAAACTATTTTTCTGGATTATTTTATTAACTCCACTACTTAATTCCTGTAGTTTCTATAACTTGCATTGTAACTTTTTACAACTTTTCCAACTCAATAATTTTGTTAGTTAAAACTTTCATTATAATATTGTTTCTTTCATTTCCATTAATAACTGGAACTATGTACTATGTGGCATAAATGGATGTAATCCATACACTAATTGATATGGTGTATACTTGTTGCTACTTGGTATACAGTTCTGTATGAAAATAACATTGTAGAAAGATGTTCATCCCAATTTGTTTTATTCTCACTAACTAATTTGGTCAAAGGTGTCCCAAGTACCTTATTAATAAACTTAGCTTACCCATTTCTTGAAGGATAATAGGTTGTAGAACTCACATGTTTCAATAGAAAATGATCTATCAAACACTTGATGGCATCATTAATGAAATGAACTCCCTGATCTATGACTATAATCAAAGGACATCCAAACTTGGTTAATATGCACTCATGCATAAATTTTGTTGTGATTGCTATAATATTAGTTTTCAATGCTCTTGCTTCCACCCACTTTGTAGCATAATCTATGGCTATAAAAATATATTTGTTTCATGTATATCTTCTTGCTGGTTTAATTGGCCCCACAAAATCAAATCCCCATTTCATAAATGGTTCCTTTCGAAGAATTGTCACCAACTTTGCAAGACTTTGAATTATTAATCTTCCCATTTGTTGACATGCATCACAAGATCTACAGTAATCATGCACATTTTTGTACATAGTTGGCCACCAATATCCAACATCCAATATCTTTCTTTGTGTTATTTTACTTGTAAAATGCCTTCCTAATGGTCCTTCATGCAGGTCTCTCATCACCATCTATGCTTCTATAGTTGTCAAATATCATCGGAGTCTATTGTCTTGGCCCATTCTGTACAATTCACCATTCTTTAATGTGAAAGAATCTGTTCTCCTAACTAATCTTTACTTCTGTTGTACTAATAACATGCCCTCAATTTGTTTTGTTCTCAAAAAAAAATTCACATCCTTCAACCATTTTGTTTCTATGTAAAATAAACTTGCATCTATGGTTTGATCAAACACACTTGTGGGTTTTGTAATATCTGGTAATCTTAACAATCCATATGTAACTACATGAATTTTGCCTAATTTATACACTACTATGAAGTCATATTTTAGGGACAATAACAACCATCTATTTATTCTCCTTGAAACCTGTGGTTTGTTGACTAAATAGACCAATGCCATATGATCTACTATAAAATAAACTTATTGCCCAAACAAATAATGTTTGAACTTGTGCAAAACAAAAACCATTGCTAAAGCCTTCCTTTCTATCGTGCTATAATATTGTTTTACCTTATTCAGATGCCTAAAAGCATACACTATTGATTGATCACTCTTCCTTGTTACATTTTGAGACAACACAGCCCCCATAGCTAACAAGGATGCATATGTATGAACATGAAGTTCCACTTGTTAATTTGGTGATATCAATATCGATGTTTCAATATATTTCTATTTAATCAATTCCTAAGCCTTTTGACATTCTTATGTCCAAAGAAAATTCTTTGTTTCTTTGGTTAATTTAGTGATAAGTGCCATATTAACAACAAAGTCTTTGATAAAACATTTGTAAAATTGTGTCATCCCATTGAATACTTGAATTTGTTGTGGATTCTTGGGTGGTGGCATGTTTACTATTGCTTGTATTTTCTTTGGATATGGTAGTTTCACTTCTTTGGAAACAATAAAACCCAAGATCATCCCTGAAAATACCATATATGCACATTTGTCTAGATTCAAACTAATGCCATATTCTTTGCACTTTTGAAAACATAATCTGAGCTTATGTAGATGACTCTCCATGTCACTATACACTATAAAATCATCTAGAAATATCCTCATAAAACTGTCCAAATATTCTTTGAATGTTTTGGTAATAGCTTTTTGATATGTTGGAGGTCCATTTTTCACTCCAAACGACATCACCTTCTATTTAAAAACCCCCTAGTCTATAACAAATGCAATATTGTATCTGTCCTTTAAAGTTATAAAGATTTGATGATATCTTGAATATCCATCTAAGAAAGAATATGCTCCATACCCTGCTGCTATGTTCAACACTTCATCTATGAAAGGTAATGGGCATGGAATTTTTTTCGCGGCTGCATTTAGTTTTTCTAAAATTTATACAAGTTTTTAATTTGCCATTTTTCTTGGGTACTACTACTATGGGTGACAGTCATGTAGCCCCTTTTACAAATTGAATAAATCCAACTACTAACAACTTGTCTATATCTTGTTTGACTACTATAACATAGTTTGGATTTAATCTATACTTGGCTTGATGTGTTGGTGGTATAGTAGTGTCCAACTCCATTTTGTGTTATGTTAGCTCTAGTGGAATCCCTTTCAAATATTTATATGCCTTTGCAAAAACATCTTTGAATTCCTTCAATAGCTATTCTAGTTCCAACACCTTGCTTGTTCCCAATTGTGCATTAATCTTCACCATATGTGGTTCAGCAGTAGTTCCCAGATTAAGCTTCATCAATTGTTGATCTTTACTTAACATCTACCCAGCTATCTACAATTCCTATGCTTTGGTTTTTGTGGAGTTTCATCCATTGTAACATTCCTTGGTTGATGATTGTAGTACGTTTCTAGATAGATTTTATCCTCTAGAGCTATGTCTAGTTCATATATGTTGCTAGGTATCTTCTTTTCTATGTTTTATATTCTATATCCCTATTTTGAAATACTAGTCTTCACCTATGTATCCATGATATCCACATCTATGGTTTTCATAGATTGAATTGTCTCAGGTAAACTAATTGTTCCTATTGAGAACAATTTTGGTTCTATAACAAAGATGATATCTTTTTTTTCATATGTGATGTCATTCTGATAATCATAGCACAATAAGACTTCTGGTCTTCTTACTTCACTTTTCAAATGTTTGTTGACTATAATTGTTCTGATTGTCCCATTCCATTGTATGTAATAGTGTTATTTCCCCAATCATGTGCACTTTAACATCCTTCAACCATGGTCTCCCTAGCAACATGGAATAACTAAAATCTACCACACTATTTTGAAGTATAATAAACGCAATTATGTAAGGAATGCCATGAACACATATCTTCAAATCTTTGATCAACCCCACATGTTTCGTGGTTGTTTGATCTGCCATCCTCAGATTATACGGTGTAAGTTTAGGCTTTGGAAGCCCCAACCTTAATATCAATTTTTCTCTGATAATATTAACTTTAGAACCTCCATCGAGCAACACATCCTCTGTTGTATTCTTCCTAATCTATACTTGGATAATTGCCATATGATTATTTGTTGCTATAGTAGTTGTCCCTACCTCTGGTATTGAACAACCAACTTTTTTTATTTATTTAAATTCTAAGTTTTTTCTAGTTTTAACTTCTGCCAAAGATTTTTTTTAACCCAAGAACTATTTTAAGCAACTATCCCAAGTCCAAAGTATAACTTGTTCTAGCATTTGCTTACTAATATCTAGAAAAATCTCTTCTACTGTGATTAGTTTCTCTTATGAATTCACTAATTCATGTGATTTTTATGCTTCCACAAGAGTAATATTTGGCATACCCAGCTAGGTTGTGTTCCATCCCTCCATGGATGTGGATGGCCCTTCTATTTGGGTTCGTGTTTTCTAAATTTGTTGAATTGTCTCCACCATTGACTTCTTTAATCGCTTTTCTTTCTCAAAGTCAATAGCACTATTTGCTTTTCTTTGTTTTCTATCCTTGAACACCTATTCTTTAGTTATTTTGTTTCTTGTGGTAACATTAACATCCACCACATTTACATTTGCAGTGACTATTTATGTCTCAGAAATAGGTTGCACCTTTGTTATTGTCATAGATTTCCCATGAAACATTTTCTGCATTTCAATAAACTTTGTACAATCTATCATTTTATGTCCATTGAAACCATAGATGTGGCATGCATATGAAGATGTCTTCTATGGTTTTTGACTTAGTTGTGATGCTTCTATGGTTACCACCGTGGTTTATTCCTTTTTCTTTTTGCATGTCTCCACATTGTGGTTAGTCATCCCACAATTTGTGCAATGTTTGTTAGTATTCCCTACATTACTCTGTGTTTTTGCTAATATTGTTTGTTTAGTACTTTGTGGTACTAATAATGCACTTCTTGCTTTTGCGGTAGTCGTGCCTTCTTCACACAACATTGCTGCCTCCTTATGTTGTTGCAGTGTTGACTGCTTCATCCTTGTAATCACAATTCTAAGGTATGATTACAAACCCACTCTAAACACAATAGTTAAAAAATTGATGTGGTTGGTACTTATAAACCATGAAGATGTAATTATGACATTAGTATGATGTTATATCTTTTAGCATATAGCTAAACACATCGATAATATACTTTTTAGAAGTTTTTGCATTTGCTTTTACTATAAAATTGAACATTTTGACATGAGCATCTAATCAACATCTTTTTTGAAATCAGGATATTTAAAAGCTACCTTGTTTGGCTTAACATAATGGCCATCTTTATGATCAAGAATTGGTATAGTCACAATAGATGGTTTTTGATTTCCTCCTCTTGGATTCATTACATTTACACTTCTATACCGTCCAACATCCATTGAGCTCATCGACGGTCAATCTATAATCCTATTCACATGAGTAGTCATTATTGGATTGTTAAACACCATTTAAGGTTTCCTAACAACTCTAGTAGTTGATATTGGTAATGTCATACTCCCACTTAGTTTCTATCCTGCCAAGACTCCATTCGATCCACTACCCAATTTTGTCACAAATCCAATTAATATTCCCCTTCTAACAACATCCATGTTGGGTGCAACAATTGTTTGAACACTTATAGTTGTTGTATTCGCATCAAGTGATCAGGGAACTATTACTCCAGTAGGTTGTCTTCGGGTTTAAACAATTGTTACTTCTGACATGATTAGTCACTTGAAGATGTGGTCACTTGAAGATGACGATGTTCCATTCTGTGGTTACCCATTAGTATCCTTTGTGGTGCAGGATGCAGATGTAAATACACCTTTGTTTTTCTGTTTTTAGTTTGAATAGATGAACGAATCTATCAACTTTGTGGTCCCAATTGGCTTCCCAACTCTATGCCTCTTGATTTGTTTTGGATTACAAAAATTCTTAGTTTTTGTTCTTGTGGTTGAGACATTAATGTTCCTATTACATTCTATAACTCCACATGCTTAGCAATACTTGCTCTGATGTGAAAAGGCACAAAAGGACAATCCATGATCACATGTCCTTCCTCATAGAATGCATAGACCTTTAAAAGTAATTTGACCATTTTTAAGTCCACATATTCATGATCCCATGTTTTGGTTGTGTACCTTATTTGATCCAACTTTAGATTCCTTTGATGTGAGTATGATTGCAGTATTTCATCCAACACATTCACCTATGCTTCTGCATATTCAAATGATCATGGTTAATTGTCTTCAATCTCCTCACACACATCAACATTGGTGTTTTCATCCACCTCCCAGTTTTCCACTGGTTCATAATAATCTGGAGATGTAGACTGATACACAAACTTGGGTTGTATACCTCTTGTAACATCCCTTCCTTGGCTATTCATTGACTTTGGACTTGAGATTTCCTACAATTGATTAAGTATTACAAAAGTCTTTATTATGTCTTGATCTCTTTGATTCTACACCACATTTTGCGGCTAAGAAATACATTACACCCATTCATTTGGGTGAGTAGTCAACTGCATCTCTCTTCATGGAGATGGTCGTTTATAACCGTGCCTTCTCTGAAGACCTTGAGTCCATACTTCACACCGTACCACCTCTTGTGGTAAAAACAACCTGTGCACCATAGGCCTTTCTTTTATTTTCAAAATTCATTTGTCCAACATCAAATTTCAATAAGGGGTTTTTATAAGCCTTACATAGTCCTCTCCATTTTCAAGATTATCTCATGTCCATCCTTTAATAACTTGCCGATTTGCCTCCAAGTCCAATTGTTGTTGTAAACTCCAGGTCACCATTCAATTCATCTTGTTTCAAAATTCTTCATTTTCAAGGTCTGTAGATTGTTTTGTAGTCCTTATGGTGTTAACTACTTAGACCTTTAATACTTTCTAACACACCCCTTTAAATTTTGAATTAAAAAAAAACAAAACTATTTGTTTGAATCCTTTCCTTTATAATAAAACAACAAAATTTGTAGAAAACCTTTTCATTAACTAAAAGAAAAACAAAAAAAAAATCCCCACAAGATGGTTGCCAAATGGTAGACGTGAAATTTAATTCCTACATAATATTTCGCATTTTTATAACAACATATTTGCATTTCATATGGATACATTCACTATTCTTGCCTAAATTTTCAACATTTTTAACACTGCCATTCATTTAAACACCAAATTCATGGTTATTTCATATAACCAAAATATGCACTTTAGAATACATTGTAAAAAATTTCAGAAACAAGATTACATTTTAATTCATGATATTCTCATACTAAATAATTCATACAACAATATGAACATAAAATTCATTATAGAAGTTTATGCTTTTCTGTAGTATTATAAACATGAATCAAAATTACAACAAAATCCCATGTTTTGTTGAAAAAAATCCCAACACAATAATTAAAATTTGTGGTATATCAAAACAAAGTTCGTGGTTTTTTATTGCAAGTACCTTTAGCTCTTCTTTATCTTATTTCCCAAACTTTATGTATAAAAATCTCCATGTTTTCCCAAACTTTCCCCTTTTGAACCATCCCAAGTCACATCACCATGATCAAAACCAACAAGAATTCAAAATTCAAAACTAACAAAGTTCCTTAATTATCTTAAATGCCTTGTTCATCTAAAATCATGTACTCATCCTACCTTTTAATAATGAAAATTTATGTTTTTGGCACTCTTTATTTTTTGCGTTCTTGTTCACACCATTGCCATAAGACCCATGTGATTTGTTTCTTCTTTGTTACTTCTGATCTTTAGTTGTTTTTAGTCACCACCATAATCTTGTTTTTCTTCTTCAGTTTATGTTTAACATCTACTTCACGCCCCTAAAACCCAAGTGTTTTTTGTATTTCGTTTCTTCCTTGTTGCTTTTGATTGTTAATTTGCTTCAATTGCTTCACAACATCACCATTTTCCTCAACCCTAAACTCAACTTTGTTTACATGGCTCCATTGAAGCCACCTCAAAATTTCAAATTCTAGCTTTTCTTTTTTGGGAATGTGTCTGCACTTGTCCAAGGTGAATGTTCTATGTGACTAGCTAACCTAATATTGCCTTTTGACCTTCCCCCTATTGAATTAGAAGATAATACAATGGTTGAAGTGCTTGCATATTTTTGCAAAGGTAAGCAAGTTGTGGATAATTGGGTTAATGCAGTCAAACTAAAAAAGAAGAGGAAAAATGAATGGGAAATTCACTAGGTCTATCAGAATGTGTGGGCATTTAGCATTTGTTGGTCAGAACATGTGTGAGTTATAGATGGGTAGTTGAAGATGGTGTGTTGCCGAGTGTGCACAAAAATTAAAGGCAAGGAAAAGCTTCTTGTGTCAAAAGATTAAACATTCTAGCAAGAAAAAGATGAAGAAACCCATGCTTGGCCATGTTGTGGGTGAATATTACCTAAACCCCAATTTTACCCATGTGAAGAATGAAAAGATTTGTACAACATGACAAGGAAGGATAACATTACATAACAAGTGCACCATGGGAGTCGAGTTGAGAAGAAAGAGAAATATGTCTAATTTGTGACCATTTGGCATTTGCTTAGTTTAGGGCGGCCTATAATAGATTTCAAAATTTTGGAAGGTTTTTTTTCTTTTTTGAAAGTTCCAAATACATCAAGGATGCATTGGTTTGCCTCTTTAGGTTGGGGTATGGCATGGGTAGGAGGTGTTTTTATGAGTTACCAAGACAATGGTACAAAATGCCACATTTATTTCTATTAGTTGTGATGACGTGACCACCATCAACAACCAAAGTTGGATCTTTGTTCGTGTTTATGTGATGAAAAGTTTCTAGCATGGGCTTATTATACTAAACCTATAAAAAGTGATAGAAGGTTCTAAGGTTGATAATATGATAGCCATGATTGTCAACAACATTATGTCAATTGGGGGCTTATTAAAATCAAATACTGCAAGGAAGCTTCTATGCTTTGGTGTTGATGGGGTCATTGTGTTCCAAGGAACTAAGATTGGGGTCACCAAATAATTGCAAGAAAACATGTTCCTTTCTTAATTGGGTCCATTGTGTAGTTCATTAGACCAACCTA
>Ga0116231_10000691_pt1 | contig 62309 bp, 39 predicted proteins | sample S1TSphgellanicum_2_FD_89695 | JGI IMG/M metagenome (GOLD analysis project Ga0116231, IMG submission 89695) | Host-associated microbial communities from peat moss isolated from Minnesota, USA - S1T2_Fd - Sphagnum magellanicum MG | ecosystem: Host-associated > Plants > Peat moss > Unclassified...
GAAAAAAAAAACACACACTTGTTACTCCCCCCATAAAGAAAAAAAAATAATATAAAAAAAATAGCAAGAGTACGTTTGTTTAAAAAGAGAATAATTAAGGAATTTTGTTCGAGGGGGGGGGGGGGGGGGAGACTAGACCTCAAGTCTTGTACGAATTCACAACAGTCTTGAAAAAGACATGGCCATGATTCAAAATGGAATTACGATTCATTTTGAATCTTTGAAACCATTAGCCAACAACAACTAGAAGCTAAATCTTGATGAATATTAACATGAAAAGAAAGTCAAACACAAGTTCAATCATATGTTCTTCTCAATTGGCATTCAAACGAGTGATGACATTGATTTGGAGGGGAATGAAGATGATGAAAACTTAGGGGAAGATTATAGAAAGGGTAGTAAAATTCTTTTATGTTTGCTTGCAATTGACAAAAAAAATGAAGTTATGCGAATAGAAATAAAAAATGCACCAAACCATCCAATAATAAAAAGTGAACTTCTAAAAATATATATATTTAACGCAAAAAATCAATGGCTAGAAAAGAAGAAGGAGAGGGACTCGTTTTGGTTCATGTGCAAGTTAATGATGACATGCATCCTTTTTTGAATTTGTTAGTTGCGCACATGTGAGGAATTTTGACACACCCTTGCACATGAACATATACACTCACAAAACTCATTTGGGGGTGGAACTACTATGTAGTTGTATTCTAACAAGTTAAAGTAGTTCAATAAAATGTAATGAAATTCATTAAAGAATCTTATGTGTTATCTCCACTTGGAAGATACCAAGACATTTTGAAAGAATCAAAACTCACTATGATGAGATGTGAAGAAGCATTGTGTTGATGTTTAATCAATGTTCACACTTGATAATTGACCCCCCTTCATTCCATTCCTCATAATATCTTCATACAATTTCCTAATTTAGCATGCATAGGGTTGTTAGAGAGCTAATATTTAAAGTAATAATGATATAAAATCTTATAAGTTTTTATTTTTGTAACCAAAAGTTATGCTTCAAAACTAAAAGTTATTTTGACCAAATTTGAAAAAAGAAGACAACTTCAAACCCCCTCTACTTTTGGCAAATGTAACTCCTTTGAAATAACCCCAATGATGCTGAAATTTTGAGAAAACATTCCACACCTCCTAAACTAATTTTTTAAATGTTTGAAACAAATCCAACATTGCATCTAAGAGGAACAACTATTTTAATAAAAAAATTTAGAGGCTTGTTCATGGAAATCATTCCATGAACTCCACTACGACTACTTGTTACACACAACTTCCTTCCATGTTCTTTTGTTTGCACACATTTGCTTCCATGAACAACATTTCTTCACACATAATAATTAGTTCTCCTTTCACACATTCATTCTCCTCCTTTTCCAAATAAAACACAAAATAAAAACTCTTTTCACCCACATTTTCCATGACCCCTCCTTGAGCTTGTTTTCCTTGTTCAATGGAAGCTGGGGAAATCATTCCATATAATCAATGGCTTTTTCATCCTTCATGAACCAATGAAAATTGAGAATGATTTGACTTTCCAATGGAGTTTAGGATGAAAAATTTTGTGCCCAATGAAACGTTAAAAAGGTTCCATCCTCCAATCAAATAGGATGATAATCTTCATGACCAATGGAATTGGAGGACTCATCATTTCCCTATTTTGGACATCTTGATAGGGTTCTTGAGCTTGATCAGTGTCAATTCTATCCGTTTGACTTTAACATTCTATTTTTTCATCCTAATTATTTTTAGTAATTAGCTATTAAGATAATTTATTGGTCGTACTAAGTAAACATCCTTGAGTTCTCATTTGATTAAATCAACTCAATGATATTTCATGTACCATCTTTTAATATCTCCTAAATATTCCTTACCATGTACTAATTAATTGTGTAATACATAATAAATTGGAATTAAAATTTCCATTACAAAAATTCCCATGTACTTTCTAGATCCATCATTGAAATTAGGGATTCACGAATCCATTGGAACTAAGATGTTAGGGTTTTCATGAAGTTCTGCCATCATTGCCACACATTACGCTTACCCTAATTTTTAAAATAAAAGCATCGACCCTTTTCGAATGTAAATACCAAATTATTTTGACTAATCTTCTGGTTTTTATTGATGCAAGTGAAGATTCAATCATGGTGGATGATGCTGCTAAGCACTTGAATCGTCCAACTTTGCCAGTAAAAGAAGAAGAGTTTGAAAAAACATCGCTTAATGGAATGTCTCCCAATGGTTGTGTGAAAAAGAACTGTTCAAAAAAATGGTGCGCACTCAAGTCAATTATTTAGCAGGGGATCATTGATTATTTCCTAACCCACATGCTTTAACAATTTATTTAATTTTTTTCCTTGCTTGTGGAGCCACACCAAAAAGGTTTGAAGAATGTTAGTGTGAAGATGACGATGTTGGTTTTCACTATTGAACTTGGATTTGTGGTGATGGTCATTATCGTTGGTTATGAGACCTAATCAACCCCCTTTCCATGGAACATCAAGTCGAATATGTAGCTCGCACCATTCGTCACATTCCAGACTATTTGTAGTTGTGATGTATTCCTTCTAAGTCATAATTCACTTGAGGCTATTCAGGTGAAAATGCTAGTATCTAAATTCAATTTCAATTCTATTTAGAAGCCTGATAGAAGTGAAGATTGAATAAGGATGTATTAGGATTACATCTTAGAAATCTTACAAGTACATTGTTAGTGCCCAAAGATTATTCTACAAAACTAATTTAATATTTTCATGGCGAAATGTTAGTGTTAATTATGGGCTTGTATTATCAATATTAATAAAACCACATCTAATTCTACATCCTTTTTCACCTCTATACAACATAAAAAAGATAATGCATTTTGGAAGGTTTACTAGGTTCGAAAATTAATTAATCGTTACATCAATTTAAATAAGAAAGTTCTTTGCACTTGGAAATATCCAAAAGTTAACTCAACTATTAATAATTACTATTTGGAAGTTTATAAGGATTCAAATCAGTATTATTAAGGAAAATCATGGAACTAAAATTTAACAACTTGTTGAATTGTAATTCATGGTTCACAACACACATCAATAACCTCATTAATCAACATGGAAGATAGAACTGGAAATGAATGTGACCTTGAGGAAGAGCTTAGTGAAAAAGTTTGGGATATTGAACTTGTGGAAACCTTGAGCCTTTTATAATGTAAATGATGAAAAATTCTCATTGTTAACTTTGGGTAAATATTATTGAGATGAGTAGATGTAGTCCATTCGTGTACATAAACTTTGGAAAAAAATCATTTGAATGTGATCCCTTAATGTACCAACTTGTATGTAAAAATGTGATTTAGGTTTCTTGAATTGCAAAGAATGTAGTGAATTTAACCAATACAAATCTATTTGCAATTCAACTTGTCTTTTTTTTTTCTTGAACATGGTCAAATTACACTATTAAATTATGCACTAAGTTCTTCCTAGGTTAATTATTACGGTTGCTAGGTGAGGATTAGTTGGATTAATTGTTCTTATGTTGTCGTCACATATGCTTGGTGGCCACAAGGCAAGGATTAGCTAGATTAATTATTAATGTGTTGTCCTCCCATATGTTTAGCACTACACCTTGTTTGTATATCATGTGCCATATAAATCCATATTTAATGATTCCTATAGTGCCATATTTTTACAATCATTTGGTGGTTCTCATTTGGATACAAATTATGAATTGTTTGTGATTGTATTTCCTTACTTGGTGTTGCTTGGCTTGTCTAGATCTAATGTTCAAACTTATGTAAGATGTAATTTTTTTGGGAGCATTAACAATATAAGTTGTAATGATTTTGATTACAAAATGTTATTTGAGGGTTGTAATGATAGGTGTGAAGCAACATGCTATATAAAGGCAAAATTGAAAAAAAAATAGTAATATATTTCTTGTTATTTTAGCTATAATTTTCTTTAAATGATTATTGTGACATATATTTACCAAATTATTATGTTGAAATTACAACTGAATCCTAAAAATCTATTAGGTATGCATTATCGTTTATAAATAATATTTCAAAAAAGGGTTTTCTAAATGATCTTCCTTCAATATTTTCTTTTTTGTGGCCACCATGTCTTTTGTCTTTCAATGTTTAAGCATTTCAAATTATCTATTATATTAATCATGTGTTGGCCAATTGTTTATATTTTTTCATCCTTGTTAATTTCAATGGCTTGGTGTTCACAAGGAATTTTTTTTATCAATTGTAGAGCACTTTGTCATTTTTTAATCAATTGATATTTTTAGGTGTATTTAGTTGTCACATTTTGCTAACACATCGTGTTGTTGTTGTTGTTGTTGTTGTTGTTGAATGTTTCCTTGGGGGAAGATGTAGTCATCAAAGGCATTTGAGTATGTCAATGTTTATGTTTGTAGGTTGCTAGACCAAGAAAATTGTTAATTTCAACATGAATGGTGTGTTGTGTTATATTCCACATTGTGTTATTCTATAAGGCAATGTTTGAATGTTCAGAAAAATTGGAGTGGAACATTTCCTTTCCATGACATTTTAAAACTTTTACATTGGAATTTGGATTTGTGTGAAATTTGAAGATGTGCTAGAAGTTTTTTGAATGTTGATGCTATAAATGTTTTGGATCAATTTGTTTTTGTTTGAAGATGTGAACAATGTTCCAAGACTTTTAGCATAATTACACCTAGGTCTTATTATTATTTAAGGATTCAAAACATGTATATTATGCTTTGTTGTGGTTTACCTTATGGGAAGGAAGATCAAATGTTATTTAATTGATGATGAATCCAATAAGGCATTTTGGAATGCAAAATGGAGTGGTCTTTCCCTTGAATCCTTTAAGCGACAACTTTTGTTAAAAAATAAGGTATGATTAGACTTGCATTTCATTTGTGGCCAGCCTTGATTGGATTGCTAGTGACAAGGATAGTTTGAGTTCATCATGACATTATGGTGAAATATTATAATAAACCTTGTTTGAGTTCTATTTTACGAAGTTATTTTTGGTTCTTGTAGTATATGAACAATGACAATGGTGACGTTTGTAATACACAACTCCCTTCAAATATGCATTTTGAATTGTTTCATTTTTTTTCAATGTCCATTTTGGTTGTTGTAACTTTATAATCATTACAACAACATGTGACCTTATATGCCAAGTGATTTCATTGGATTTTGAATGAATTCACTGGTTGTAGTGAATGGAACCCAATGGGGATGCAATGAATTTAATAGTTTAATGAATAGGGATTAGTGAACTTCACTCACATTTTGTAATAGTGAATGTTGTATGTTTTTAATATTACACACTGAATGACTTAATTGTTCTTCATAGATTATGCGACTTCACTGGTAATTTTAAAAGGGAGAAAGTGATGTTGGCCATTACAATTCTTAGTTTGAGATGGTGCCTATGTAATTGCATATTTGACAATGGACAATCACAAAAGTTCTAAAAGGATTGACTTTGTTTTTAAGGTTGAGACCAATGTTCTTTCGAGATTTAAAAAAATGCTTTCAAATTGTGGATTTTTCATTTTGCGATAACTTGTTTATTATTTTCAAATTTTGTATAAAAACTCTTGGCAAACTCCTTTGTGTTTAACAACCTGGTGGCCATTGTGTTCACTTTTATATGAAATGTTCAATAAAATTTATTTGCCTATTATAAAATTTGAATTTTATTAATTGTACAACTTCTTTGAACTTGAAATTTTTCAATAGTAACTTGGTGGTGATCAAGTCTCAATATTAAATTTGTATTGTAAATTTATTGAATATATATTTTTGTTCAATATGTAACTTTCATTTTGTTAGTTTTCCAAAAATAAGAAAAAAAGTTATTGTAAGGTACATTTAGTTCAAACAATTTGAATTGTTTTAGTGATCAGGTGGACCCCTATTTAGTATCCTCTCTCAAGATGACCCAAGATCAAACTTTTACATTTTAAATAACTTTTTCAAAATTTTAACAAATTAAAAAACATTTAAATTTATGCTGAAGCCCCCAAGGTACGATGGTAGTAAGTATAGTAGGTAAGTAGGTAGGGAATGTAAATGTTTACTATGTAGCTGATGCTTGTGATGTGTACTGGGTAGATATCGGTGCCAATTGCATAAACGAATCTGTTTTTGTTACTGAAACATTCTTCTACACCACAGCCACAAGTCATTTCAGTTGGAACAAAATTATCATCATTCATTAAGAACACACCTAAAAAAATGACATAATTTAGTGCAGGTGGAAGCTCCAATTGTAGTATTTATGAATCCATTCTTCAAAACTGAGGACACACCAAATTCCATGAGCTCTGTTGGAATTCCATATGCAGTGATCAGAGGAAACACACCACCTCATAGCACCTTTCTAGATGGTGATCCATTGCTGGTAGCAACCAACTAATGAGTGATGATGACAAACTGTTTAGCAGTGCAACTGTGGCATCTATAGTGACACTACAACAATACAATTCTGATGTACCCAAAGATTAAATAGTTTCCCTCAATCACAAGAGACTTGTATCTATCAAGAGTTCTTCCACACAATGCAAGAAGGTGAAGCCAAAATATCACAGACAATACGAAAGTTCCCAAATGGAGGTCATGGAATAGAGGTTCCCAAACGGAGGTCCTTAAATGGAGGTCACCATTTGTTTGGGGGATGTGGTCTTGGGATCAATGTGAGCCATGCGTGTCTTGCTATTTGGAACTTTGGGGTTCTAATCCGGTTCCCAAATTTAGCACAAAAATGTAAGGAATTAAAAACCTTTACTCCATGAAATCCAGGCCAAGTAGTTGAACTTTGGACCTAAATAAACAAGCAACTCATGCGCTAATGGCTTTGCCCATTATGGCAAGTTCAAACTTCAAACCACTGTTGGGCAGGTCTTAGAAACTGCATCAAACTCTCTTTGAGTATCAGGGCCGTTCTTAAGGTTCATAGTGGCAGTTCTCAGAAAAATCAAATACCCAGTTCTGATATATATTCACTGTTTTCATTTTTTTTGAAAAAAATGAGATGATCACCCAGAAATCCACCAGTTCTTTCTTGCAACAGAATGGTTCTTTGAGGGTTTTGAAATAATCAGAACTGACAATTCTTTAATTCTGATTTCCCCCAAATACCAAACTGATGGTTCTCTGAGTCTGAAATAAGAAAGAACCGGAACTGATGCTTATTTGAAAGATCAAATACCCACCCAACACATCTTAAAATATGAATGTGCACAAGGTTAACCAACCCTTAGTGTTCAGGGATTTGGAAATCCACATTTGGGTATGAGGTTTTTGGAAAACCAGAATTTAGAAGACTGAATGTGATGGATTTTCAAGGTGGCTAATTATTGATGACAAAAAACCTTGTTGATGGGGGTATCCATGGGGATGAAATCCAATGAACAAAGGTATAAAATATTGATACATTTGGTGAAGGAATAATGGTGAAAAGTTCATTAATTAAAGGATAATCTTTAAAACGTTATTTTACCAATGTCATTCATAATTTTGAAACATTTCTTTAGATCTGTAACTTTCAATTGGCAATTTTGGAAATGGTCATTAGATGTAATACATTCCTTTTGCAACTTCATTTTGTTTGTTCCTTCTTGTTATCAATTTGATTACTGTTCAACTTCTTGTTGTATACTGTAGTACCTTGGCAGCTTCCACACAGGTCTGTCAAATAATAATTAATTTTGAAAATTTCATTTTGACAAATAGAATATTCTTGAAGATTCAATATTTCCTTCACAAAAATTTTGTTCTTTGAAAAAAGTATGTTTGAAAATTCCAACATTTCTGGAGTCAATATAATTAGTGTCAAAGCTGCCAAGGTAGTAGGATATATCTAATTTGCTTACTTTCTCCACATCAATCAAAGTTGACATATGCAAAGATAACTTCTGGAATTCACATCACTAGTCTTCCAAAACTTACTTGTGATTAAATAGAGCATTGTGACTTCTACTACCTCATGGCATCTTTGTAATTACATAAGCACATCAACAAAAGCACTGTAGATTATTTCTTTGTAATTTCTTTTGAATATCTTCAATAAATCATGGATTGTGTAAAGTGCTTCACTTCATCACAAGATTCCACATGCAGTTTAAAACCCTAAAATTGAAAATTTCAATAGAGCTCAACGATTAGACATTACTTAAAAAAACTATTCTCCTTTGATACTCACTACTCACCCATCTTTCATACCATTATGTATGTTATATATCTTTCAGAGAGTTAATACCAGAGAGGTTTTGTTCACATGGAGATGGCATCCCATTTGGGATCTTCAAATTGGTTTCCATAACATGAAGTTGTGTTGTGTCAATTATTTGAGGAGGCTGCACAAAAGGAATCTCAGCCTAAATTTTTTCTGGGTGCTTATAAAGAAAATCCAGTTCTAATGATACAAAGGATTCTTGTGGAAAAACTGTGGCAAAGTCACCAGAGTTAGGGGGAAAAATTCTGAAATCACCATATTTAGACAATAGGTTCCAGCTGCCAAAAAATAGGAGGATTCTTCAAATTTTCTACTTTCCTGTCTGACCTTTAGCCAAATTTGGCTAATTCCTATTGTGGATGATGCCCTCAGCCCTGCCAGTGTGGCTCAGTGATTTTTTTTCGCCATTTCAAAAACAAATTGAAAAAATAATATTCTGTCACAAATATACTAATTAAAAAATATATATTGTAGAAAGAAATATTTTAAATTAGAAATCACCAAAAATCGCCACGATTGTCTACAATGTGAAAGGGTTATTTTAAAAAAAAAATCATATTGTTAATATCGCCAAATTTGGCTAAACATACTCTGGATGATCGCCACTCGAGCCACAGCACAAAATTGAAAAGGAAACAACCCTGCTCACACGGAGGAGGCAAGCAAGCGTTTCTTGTTCATCACTTGGGACGAATCTGGTGATGAGAATAGAACGTTTCCTTTTTCTTGTCAAGACTGGAAGATCAAACTCTTATCACAGTTTGAGAACTTCCACGGAGACGCAAGTTAGGCAGCCGTTGCAGAGGAAACTAGAACAAGGAGTATTAGTACAAGAAGCAGTAGTAGCGGCAGCGGCATGGTGGGTACTGCGACTTTTGTTGGGGCTGCTTTGGGCTTCAGCATTCAGATATTCTCTAACGGTGTTCGCAAGCTCCCTCTCATGCGTCGTAAGCTTAAGTTCTTCTTCCCCACCAGTCTCTCTCTTTTTTCCCCCCTTCTTCTTGCTTTCCCCCATTTGCCCCAACCAAGCAGAATATATATATATATAGACACGGTTGTGTCAACGTTCTTCTTTCGCAAAAAGTCCATGTTTTGTCAACTTAGACTTTTAGGGTTTTTGTCTCTATTTGTTTCTTAGGGTTTCTTCCCTCCGTGGAAGGAAGACGGTTAGGGGCCTATAGGATCGTGTGATGCGAGGTGGACTCACTAGAATTATGGGTTGTCGTGGTGATGTCTACTTGGGGGCCTGTTCTTAGATCCATGGGAGCATGTACTAGCAGCAGGCTTGGGGGCCACGTTTGGGAATGCGATGGTAAAGTGGGAAGTGCATTTGCAAGAGGATTTGGATAAGCGGCTGCAAGAGGTTCAAAGTGCCAACAAGAAGCGATTCATTGGTGCATCTTTCTCTCTTTTATGTTTATCCTCTTTACAATCCCTTTCATTTTGTACCTTGGAAATGAGCATCACCATGTGGGAGCACCAAAGTCCTCAAAGGACTTGATTAATGGAAAGTCAATGCAACACAATCATGGGTAAAACTTGAACTGTAAAAACTGATGCTGTGGTTGAGAGCTCTAGAACTAATGCTACATTTTTGGTTTCTCCTGTGCTCATTTTTTTGGGCCTACACCATGAATAGGGTTTGAGTTATTCCTGGGTTTTTCCATTTGCCAAACCTGAAGATGCGTAGCTGAGGCTGGATGGATGCTGCAGGAACTATGAGAGCTGTGGAGGATTGATTTGGCCAAGGTGGATTTTCAAGAAATTGAGGACCTTAATTTACTCCTATTGTGACTTGTTGATTAAATACACCTTGACTACTTATCTCAGTTTATAGCTCTCAATTTATAACCCATCTTCAATAATTTCAAAGAAGTTGTTTGAAGCCTCACTATTATAATGGCTTTGTAGTTATTGAAGTAAGCTTTCTTGGCTGCATGAGTGACACTTGTAAGGATTGATTCACAGTTTTCTTTTCCCCTTTCCCCCCCCTAGATTTGCAAGCCTTCTCAAGCTTGTGTGTCGCTTCTTCCAGTAAATGCTGTGTTTTTTGTTCTCTTGATCATGGTGTATTTGCTTTCTCTACATGGTGATGTTCTGGAAGATCTACAGGGTTAGGAAGATTTGCAAGGTTTGATATGAGAAAATCAGGACATGTTCCATGTATCTAGTTGCTCATAGATCCCCATGATGGAGCTTACTTTGATAGAGTTGGTTCTTTTGAACAGTATAGTGAAGTTGTCTTTCAAGTTCTTTCACCAGATCCTTTTACTGGTGCTTTCTTTGTTGAAACGACCAATAGTAGACTTGGTGGTTGAAGTGGTTTCAGGCACTCTGTAGATCCTTACTATGTGCTTTGTTTCACAGTTTTGGTGAATCAAATATAATATACCTTAGCTCACATCATAAGCCTATTGTGAGTAGAGTGACATACACTCTGCTAAAGCTACTGTCTGAAGCTCTTATCTCTCCACAAGAGTGGGTTGCAATCACTGTGGCCTCATTTGTAGTGATTGATGAGGAGACCAAAACTGTTGATTAGTGCAGAAGAAGCAGTTCTGCAATGTGGTGGTCTTACATCACCTCCTGGGTCTTGCCAAGTTTTGTCATGAATCTATACAATTGGAGGGCTGCCAATGTACAAATTAAGACCTTACACCAAAGAAACCATTGTTGTGATGGTCTACGTGTCCTTGTCAGGACCTTGTGATATCTATAGCAGAGCACAGGGCTGTTATCTTCAAGAGGAATATGCTGGCAACATTGAAGGTCTCTCAGTGAGTCTAAATGCTGCAATGACTCAATTGCTAATATGTTGTTGAAGATGTGAAGGATCTCTACAGTAGGTGGTTTTACATTGCAACTGATTTGGAGTAAATGGGACATCTCAAGGAAGTGAATTTAGGGTTCAAGTGGCAGGCTAATAGCAACCTTGTTGGTAAATGAGGTGTTGCAAGGACTGTGGCAATGGAGGGGGGGATTCTAGCCTACCTAGCAAGATCTAATTATCACAGGGTTGCTACATGAGGCAGCAGCTGGGGCCTTTGGAACCTGTCTGGTGGAAGACCATAAGGTGTGTCCTGAATTCTTGTCTACAGTGATGCATAATTCCAGGTGTTAATTATAACTTAACTGGTTTTCTGGTTCTCATTGTTTTTTAAAACCTTTGAGCAGTTTGATGAAAATGTTTATTGTTGCCAACATAGGCTTCATATTATGAGGAATGTTTTGGTCATTGCACTTAATAATTCCTAGCTAGAATAAACTTGCTATTAACTAATCTATTCATGTCATTATATTCATGGTTGATATTGGCTTTGGGATTCAACTCATCCTAATCTGTGATTTTGAGCACACATCGATGTATGAATGATGTGATGATACAGTAAACATTTCATAAAGATATCTTATCTCAGGTGTGAGACTGGCACTTTTGTTCATACTGGTGTGTATTTTTTGTTTTTAGTTTGTTTTGTCTTTCCTAGTTTGGTTCTTTCTGTGGCTTCTGGAGGAAGCATTAACCTTGCTGTTTTCTTCTTCATTGTGAGAATGGAGATTTCTCTATTCTTATGAAAGGTATTTCATAAAGATACCTTTGACAGAAGAATGGAAAAAGAAAAGTGTAACCAGATATTATTAGGTACAGATTTATTTATTCAAATCACTTATATACATAATCATGTATTGACTTAACACATTTATTGTGTCATTTGCATAATACATGTTGGATTACAAAACATGCATAATTGTCTTGCTATACATTTTAGCCACTGACTATGAACTAAATGACCTATCTTTGAACTTACTGCGGAATAAAATTTGAATTATTTACCAAAGCCAATATGAAGTATGTAAGAAATAATCAATTAAAACATGTTTTTTTCAAAAAATTATGTTCATCAACAAAACATGCCTCCACAATCTGGTTACAAAATTGCTTCATAGAAGTACTGTTAACCTAGATATTTCCTAAACCTTGTAGTTAGCCTTCCAAAACCTTTCAATATCCAATTCATTGATTGACCATGATCTCAATAGCTATGCATAGTTTGCAAACCTCAAGTATAAATAACCACATGTTGCAAATTATATATATCATGTCATATTTACGGTAATATAACCATAATATAAATTACGAAAACAATTATGATATGCCTGTGAATAAAGACACTACCATCTCATTCAAAACATGTCCATTTAGACATGCTCAACAATCACATTACAAAAATATTTTCTAGAAGTATCCAATTTACTTGTAGTTGCCAAATAGTTAGCCTTACAAAACTTTGTAGTATCCATTTTACCTATCACAACCATGAATTTGATAGTCATCTAGTTTGGGAACCTTAAGGCTTATGCCATCACATTCCATGATTATTTGGTACATCATGACATCTTTGTACACAATTAAAAAAATAATAATCAACTACAAGAAACTTATTGCATGGTTATAGCTAACCATATCCTGGAAAAAGATGATCGATAAATCATCCACATGAAATAGTTCAATCTCTTCTCAGACTCTTAAATTCAACCTTGTTATTGAGGAATGATAGTTACCATCTCATGAAACAGAGAGATACATGTTTATTTACCAAACACACCCAACAACTGACCTAGTATTTGTTCATATCAATCACATCCAAAATTGTGTAAATGTATTAAATATATTCTATATTGGTATATGAGACAAGAAATTCATTCATTGTCATCATTCACAAATAACATATCCGCTGAAAACCTATATTATGACCTTTATCCTTTAGTAGGCATCCTCTAATATGGAGCCTTAGTCTTGATAGTGGATCTTCTAGGAAATGTTGTATTCAAGCACAAAATGTACAATGGTTTTACATTTGCTATAATAAAGATGTGGACAAGATCAGTTTGCAATACATCACCATATATATCTAAAGGTGCTTAGTACCAATCCTTGGTCCTTCAATTTCAAAGAACAAGTGAAAATGTTCCACATTTACAAAAGTTTGTAAACAAGGTTCATTACCCTTTGTGAATGATCATAGAACAAAATGCACAACAACCATTCAACTCAATTCAATGTAGATATGTGATCCCAACCAAAACACTCCACATAGCTTTGCATGTAAAAGGTTGAAAACTTAAGTACTACATTGAGTTGCAAAACATTGTTCTAAATCCATTTTGTTATATGAGTAGATTCTCTTGCATCATCTAGGAAAAGTTAAGTGCAATATGTTGATCAAGTTATATAAATCTTTTGATTTCTTTTATCCAGTTTGATGTTGTTGGCCCTTATTTATGGAGCTCACCAACAACATGGATGATGGTGTTCTAGTTGTGTGGGGTTCGGGAGAATTTTGTGATTCAAAAGGGTGTGTGGTGTTGGCAAGCAACTTGTGTTGCATTGTGAAAAGTTCTATAACTAATTAAGGTTCAAGTTCCTTATTTTCAAAATGTTCATGCTCTTGTAGGCTAATGTGTAATTACAAAAATAATTGTAAACAATCAAAATTTGAAAATTGGGTATGTAAAACCTTAGCACATATTTGCAGCTCTCTGAACATGAAAATTGATTCATTCATAACTGCCAAAGGAAGAAAAATAAAATAAAATGCATAAATATCTTGACAAAATAAGTTCCTGAATTTTTAAAATTCATATCCTTTCTCTTTGAAAAAAAGAAATATGTTGTATTGATATATATAGGTTAAATTCTACAATTAGATAGCCAAACGACATTGGTCATCCCCATCACAACCAAACAGATGCCTGTAGAGTTGATGACATTGCTCCTACTGCAAGTGATGACACACCTTTCATCACACACATGAAGGAAAAGTTGAGTCATCAGACCGAAACACCCTCTCTCTAGTGAAGGAACATCACTGACCACTTTATGGGAACAATCTTCGTTCCCTGGACAGACCATACCCAGGAGCTTAAAAAGCATGTCATCTCTTCAACTCTTCCTTTTCAAGGGGCCATGATGAAGTGATCAATTGACATGTCCAACGGCAGAGTTGTCTCCCCCAACTCCCGGTGGTACTTTTACTCAGCTTGACTCTCTCGTTAAGACTCATGTTTTGTTAAATCAACTCTCTGGGGAGCTCTGAACTCACAGACAAATTATTCCTCACCAACTTGTTAATTTATAGGGCAGACTGGCCTATCAACGATTGCCTGCCTATGATCGAACACTTATTTATTTCTTCATCATATATACTTCATTCTGAGTGATTTAAAATGTCAAGGGAGCGCTACCTCAAGCTTTAAAAATCATCTTTGAAATGCAAAGGAAAATGAGTAATGAAAAAATAACAAGCTGGTGGCCAAGTAGTTTGCCAAGTTGCAACTGGCTCTAAATGCAGTGGGAAATATGGCCTTACCTACATAATAGGCTACAGAGAGGCTGCACGCCCTTTACCACTAATGTTACACCCTCTGCCATTCGCTTGATAGTGTAGCTGGCAGGCACAACTTCAAGGCTTCAAAGGCTTTTTGGAAACTTAGGCCCCCTTTACACACGCAAGACGCTAGATACCCCCCATCTAGCTTTGTTAGCCGCTGTTCCCGGACACCCTGCCCCACCACCAGAGCTCCCACCTGGCCACCTGGGGGGTCCTAGCTCTTGCCGTGTGTAGAACGTCATCGACTCGCTTTGGAAACCTTTGTCGTTGACTGTGATCGCTTTTTGAACTGCAGAACATTCTCATGTTCTACACGAACTTTCACGCGTGCACGGATTTGGAATCCAACTAAATATAGAGCCTTCAAGTTCTTTTGGTTTTCATCTCGCAAAACTCACCATTGCAGCTAGAGCAAAACCACAACGGAGCTCGGTTCACTTTTTACGCCTAAAATTAGACAAATTCTGATAAGGTTCTTGGCCAACCCACAACCATACATTTGATGCAAACCACCACAGTAGGTTGCAACGGCTTGGACGTTTCTTGTAACAAACTTGAATCACTCTTGTTTTTTTGAAAATTGTTGTTTGCTTCTTAAAACAAGAATTTTTGCATGAGACAAATTAGGAAATCGATTTCCTATCCATGCTTGGAAAAAAGTTGGCATGGGTTGCATTAGTCATGTGTTGTGTCCTATCCCATTGTTTGTAGAGCCATGTTTCTCACAGTTTTTGTTGTCTAGCACAAATTTTGACACAAGAATGCATATTTGACATTGAAGCTTCCATTTGGCCTAGATTCCAATTAGTGTACATAACCAAAGTGGTAGATCATTTGTGGGACTGTAGAGTTTGATTATTGCAATGGCACACCAAGATGACAAAGTGGTTGTGGATGTTGTAGGTATAGAGACATTGCAAACTGAACCATTTCTTGCTTCGAGGGAAAAGGATTTAATTCAAACTTTGAAGGAGATAGTGCAATCTCCTCCTCTTGAACCATTTCAAAAACATGATATCAACTGGCTTCCGCATGTCACAATTGGGCATGACAACTATAACCATACTGAAATCGTGATCGTTCCATGGGATTAGCTTGAGGATTTTGTCCAAGGGAATAGAATTATCCAAAGTTCCCTTGCAAATTCACAAGGACAAAGGAACACAAAATTTGTAATCCCGTAAACACATTGACACACCCTAGAGCAAATTTTGTAGCGCTTGTTTATAAGTGCTTTTTTATTTCTAACATCATCCTTCTTTTAAAGAAGGTAGTAGTGGGGTTGTTAATCGGCAAACTCTATCATCCCCTTTCCAATCTTTCCACCCCTAACTGCTTCCAATATCTATTATACCTCACATCTTTTCATGTTTAACATTAGTTTTTGTTTTTGTTGTCCTGTCGTAGACCTTTGTTTCATATGGCTTTTGATGTCTTGCAACAATCCATGTTGTCTTACCTTACACCTTAATTCCATATGGGTATGTTGTACTACCCTATACCTTAGTTTCTCGTGGGGTTTGCTTGTTAATTTGATGGACCAATCCAACTTGTGGATTAATCACATAAAACCATAGTATTTGTTTTGCAAATACTCTTGCAACTTTGGACCAGAAGATAGGATGACCATTCTGCCTATTAAAATGCAAAAGCTTCTTTTGTTTGCACAACAAAAATGCAAGTAGAAGCAAAGGAATGATACTATTGCCAAAAAAAGAGGAAGAAAATCTTGGTGTGAGTTTCTTGAATCGAGCCAACATTCACAACCCAAATCTTGAATTAGGAAAACAATGTTAGGTATGTCCATCAAATGAAGTTGTCAAAGAGCATTCATTGTTAAACAACCATATTTGGACTTAAGTCTTTGTCATTAATGTACCTACATGAACAACATAAAAACAAATAGGGCCAAATATGCCATGGGAAGGATCTACTTGGATACTTCCATGCCTTGGGGTCTCAATTGTTAGCTAGTATGAAAACACATTTGATGAGATTTATAAGGCAAGGCCTTTCTCTTGTTCAAGTAATGGCTCATCATAAGGCCTATGTTAAGGAAAAGACATTGAACAATGAACCTGTGACTTGTGACATTTCGATGTGAGAAATTTAACAAAGAAGAAAGTTGATGAGTTATGGCAGAACACCCCAAGGATCCCATTTGTGTTATGATGTGGGTTTTAGAAAACCTTGATTCAATTTTTTATTATGTCCAACATGCTCCTTTGGACTTGAATCTATCAAACTAGGATGACACACCATTCACATTCAAAATTCAAACTCCATGGTAGTTTGAAATGATGGAAAAATTTGGAGACTAAAGTTCTATTTCATTTGATGCAACCTTTGGAATGAATTAGAGCAGGGCATACCTTCCTCTTCTTTCGAATAAACCATAGTGACAAGATCATTGTTTACAAATGTAAGACATACTTTTTGTTCTATTTGCTTTGTAGTATTTGTTGTATACCTTGATGGTGTTTGACAAATGGCAGAATGGCATATTGGTTGCCTTCATTACCATTGGAAAAAGTAGGGAAAATGACCTACACCCAATTCTCCAAAGATTATCAAAACACTTTTTAATAAATTGGATGCCCAATGCTATCATTGTGGACAATGTGCAAGCTAAAATTAATGTACTAAGGTAAGGTTTCCACCCTTGCAATAACATTTGCTTTTAGCATTGAAAGTTCTGAGAGGCAAACAACAAAACATGTTAGCATGAGGTGTTGCCAATTTGATGCACCCAACTACCACAACTTTGTTCCCATATGTAGTAGGTGATAATGGATTGAAAAGGCATAGAGAATTGCTTGAGTCCCTTACCTAGAAACACAACCATTTAAAGGATAAAACAACAAGGCATAGGCGCATCTAAAATGTGGTACCCTAGGGTGGGATTTTTTGTTGTGTAATAATTTGAAATTTCTTTTGTGATATGTTGGGTTTTTCAATTGTACCACATCATGTTTACTAGAATCTAAGAACAATTTAAACCTTTTCTATATATTTGGGTAATTTAATTCAACGTTTCATATTTGACTTTAAACATTATTATGGGTTTATCTCAATGCAATCGTAACATTGCAAGTTATATTTATTACAATGGAATGAAATGTTGGTTCCATGCTTTTCCTAAGGGACATTGTACAAGGAATTTGAAGAACATGTAGTGGACATAATTGTCACAAAAAATGTGGTCACACATTGTACACAAACACAATGTTTCTTGTGTCCTACTTAGCCATTTAAGTGTATTTAGTTTGGGAATTTGATGTTCTAGAATGAAAGAGTTATATTATGTGATTCATGGATTTGTGGCAAACATATTCAAAGAGAAGAAAAAATAAAATAGGACCACAAAAAAGAAAAAAAATCAATTTTTAGTATTCTTGCTTAGTTGGAGGGTAAAGACTTCCACTTTTTTGTGACCTATAGCACAAACAAAACAAACATGTTGACAAGTTCTTTGATAGTCTTTTCATGCTTAAATAAACATACTATACATTTCTGTGTGTCATACCCCTGCAACTTCTAGTATTCATCAAACACATTTTTAGTCCAAAGCTCAAGATGTTTGTTAGATTTGTGATGTGCTCCCATTACATTTTAAATCACTCAAAATGAAACACATGTGATGAAGATATGAATAAGTGTTTGGTCATAGGCAGATGATTTGTGATGGGTCCGTCTACCCTATATGGTGTAACAACCCTAGATGGTGTAACAAGATATGATCCACAAGCTTGCATGGCAAATAATTGATTGAATTCATTAGTTGATAAATCAACAAAAACCTCACCAATAGTTCCATCAACAAATTCTTGAACTCTCTCGCTACATAGTTTTTTTTGAAGCTAGTTAATCAATATGAAACATGGAGAAACAAAAAAAAAAAAACAACAAAATAGAAAAGAAGGAATAGAACAATAAGAGAAAGGACTTACGATGTGATGCAAAACAAAGTTGTTGTTCCTTTGCCCCTTTGTGACCCACTGTGGGGTTTGTTCTTTGGGCTCAGACTCAATCCTTTCTTGTCCCCCTGAGTTGGGTGCTTTCTTTTTATGGAGTTTGCCAAGGTTTCATCAAACACAAGGAGAATCGAAAAAGACCCAAATTTGGGAAAAAAAAAAAAAAGTTTCAGAAGAATGTAGTTGTTGAAATAAAACAGAGAATCATTCTTTAACCTCTGATTGGACAACACACAAAATCTTAACACGTGTCAGGTCGGTAGTTGTTCGTGGGACCATTAGGTGGTGCAGTCTCCAAGGCTGGCCAGTTTAGTAGAGGGGCCTCGCAGAATGACTGGTCTAAAACGGACGTTAGAGATGTGGTAATTTTAGTACCCTCTCCGAAGCGAGTAGATCGGGACCGTCATCAGAATTACCCTATCGAGACACGGTTATATTGTCGGATTAGTAGAAGTTGTAGACAGTCTATTTGGTGCGGGCAAGGCATCTGTGCTGTTGCTGATGAGAATCACCTCAGCAATTTGCGGAATTTTTCTTTGTTTTGGTGATTTTGCCAGGTGTCTCGACTTTGAAAATCTTCAATTCAAGGATGATCATAAAGTCTAGTGCGTTGAGGCACCTGCAATCTGCTTCTTGTTGGAAGATGCTCTGACAATGTGTGCGAGTGCAAATAGACTTGAACATCCTGTATAGATCGGCGTGGGATCAGTAGTGCTGAAGCAATTTTTAGCAGATGGCAAACTGATCAACGTCCCCGAGGTTTTTGCGTTACTACTGTTGATAGAAATTTAGCTCAGGCGGCTTGCGAGACCTGCAGATATAAAGACAGCACGAGCCCACATTGTATGTCACGGATTCAAACCTACAGCATTTCCGAACTTGGAGCGGCAATGATAAAAACAAACGAGCAAGCAAGCAGGCAATGTTGTTTGGCAGTTGGTCCTCTCGAGCATTAATCAAGCTTTTGTCGTCTCTTGGCAGCTCATCAACCTCTGTGCTTAAATCGTCTCAGAGAAATTCTAGTAGCCTGTGTCCCAGGAAGTTCCAGAATCGTTGGTAGATCACTTACATCCTATTGCGAGCAAATTTGTTGGCTAGAGCTATTGTTGTAATGAAGTAGAGTACACTGCTTATAACTGTCCAGAAGCTTCAGGCACGGAGTCATAGCACTGAAGTAGCTTTCACATCATTAGTATTTGCAATGCCTCCAAGAACGAGCCGCGCCAAGGCGCACAAGCCTAGAGGCGAGAAAAAGAAGAAGGAAGAGAAGAGTAAGTCTAAGTGTTGTCAGTAGCAGATTCGATCCTCATGCAGCTTTTACCTTGCAGCTGAATCTGTGTAAATCTTCCCGAGCTCGAAATTCATTTCTTCAAGAATGTGAACATCTTGGGGCCAATTTTTTCGGTGCGCTTTTCCATTTTACGAAACTTTCCAAACCGTTCCATTGTACTGACTGTCCACCACCCCTTCCTTGGTGGGTGTTTTTCTTGACAGTTCTTCCAGCCGTCATAGATATCGTCGTCTTGCTTCCAGATGGAAACCAAATTACACTCAAGGTAGATGTGCATTCGAATCGATTGACTTACAGCTCTTTTGACCTCATGATTCTCCTCATGAACAAGCTATGAACACTGAAGATTGCGTGAAGACAACACCTTTAAAGCTCAGCTCATAATATTCAGAAGAACGATTTAGAGAGACGTAGTACGAAGAGACTGTACAGAGTACGTTGTTTCTTCTTACCAGCATAATATTGTTTTGTATCCGTCTCCTCCGCTTGCAGGGGATCACCACAGACCGACTCCTGGACGTTCGTCGTCTTCTAGCAGTGAATGTGGAAACATGTCACTTGACAAACTTCTCTTTCCATCATGAGGCAAAACTCTCTACCACCTACAACGAGACTTTACTTAGAACTTTACCTTTTGCTTCTCTCTTTCACCAATTGTGTGTTAGGTCAGGTAGTTCTCTTCTTGCAGTCAAATCCCCTGATAATCTTCTACCAGATTTTGCCTCTGCTCCTTCATTCATGGCAATTGCAAATAATACTCAGTCACTCAGTGCCCCCCACTTCTTCCTCTGAGAGTTTTGATTAAATGCAAATTTTGTATGTAAATCCCTAGACGTTGAGAAGCTACCATTTCAGAGCTTCAGAAGAATGACTATTTTGCTTAAACCTGGGGTTTAAGAACAAGACTGCCCAGTGATCCAAAAGCATGATTGTGCCAGCTAAGGAAATTTAGATCAAGACTCTAGAATTAATGTTTAACATAATATGTAGTACTTCTGTTTTTGGTTTTTCTGGAGACAGGTACGTGGGAGTAAATTGCTGGACATGCTTGAGGCATTGTCATTGAAGCCCTGTGTCCTAGATGTTGTTGAAGGTATGCACACAGTGGAGATGAGCATTTTTGTTAGCATCTGAGCATGAACCAGCACTTGGTTTGGTCTCAAATCCACATGATAGTCATATGCAGCCCCTGGTTTCTGTTCTACAGAGGATTACACAGAGGATTTGGCCCTAGCACATGTGAGAAGGCTACTTGATATTGTTGCATGCACCACCTCTTTTGGATCCTGTGGAAAACAAGCTAAAGTGAAGCCATCTTCACATGAACCTGGCAAAGTTGTTGCACATGGAGCTTCAAGCCCTGCAGGTATAATGGCTGAAGTTACTGGTAATCTTCCAACAACAACAGGAGAAGATTCTGAGTCCGTGAGGAAAGAAGTTGATGCTCAGGTCAGTGAGTCAACCTCCAAAGCAGAGATTGACAAAGCTGCTTTTACTAAAAGTGAGAAAACAGTTTTCAGTGGCAAGCCAGAGGCTGTGGCAGCCATGGCAGCAGCAAAAGAAGCCACAGAGAAGGGAGACATGACTGGAATGTGCCCACCATCCAAGCTTGGCCTGTTCAATGAGTTTCTATCATTCTCCTATTTAAGACCCCCTCTTCAATGTCAGTACTTCTTTACTTAATTTCATGGTTTCTTTGGCCTCCATCACAGACTTATTTACCATCTCTTGCTTAATTTGTCAGGCCTTTGAATGTATGGGTACTTGGAAACTTGTCAACCCAATTTAGGTAGTACAGTTTTCATTCTAATTTTGTCAATTGGTTGGCAGTTTTGCATTGTTCACTGAAGCAGGCCCTTGACCAAAAGCAGGATGGTGATTTCTTTGTTCTTGATGTGAGTTTCTCAATAATCTCCCTGGAGTAACTTGATTTCTTTTCTGGAGGCATGGATCAGCTTTCCAGACAATGTGTCCCACAGATTCAGTTGGCACTATTGTTGTGTTTCATCTTTGACAACCTGTGTGATTTTACAGGTGAGGCTTTGTAATGGGAAGCTGGTCACTGTCACAGCATGTGAGAAGGGATTTTACAGCTGCAGTAAGCAGCTTAAATTGCATGATCACTCACTGGTTGTTTTGCTATGTCGTCTCAGCAAATCCTTTGCTAAGGTGTGTGCTTGTTCAAGACAGGTGTCTTTTCTCCAATGTGATTGTAGTGTTTTGAAAGCTGAGACATGTATTTGCATGGCATTGTATCTGCCCAAGAGACTGCAATTTTGAAGCCAATGATAGTCTGTTGCTCACTAAAAATTGTGAATTGCTGGTCATTGCAGGCATATGATGATTTGATGAAAGCCTTTGTAGAGAGAAACAAGGTATGGCAGTTCAGATGTTACTATGGGGTATTCTCAAAATGTAAATAGGTCTGCAAGCTGTTGAATGTTCAATTTGCCATTGCATGTCCAGAAAACTCCTGACTACCCTTTGACATTTGTATTTTGGGAATCTACCCTTTGGGTTTCGAGCAAACACTTGGGTGGTACCCCCCCTATTGCAGCCGAAGCACCTTCCATATTCCCACCTCTTCCTGTTGAGGATGAGACATGGAGAGGAGATGGAGGAGAGAAAGGGAGAGAAAGAGAAGGGATCACACGACCATGGGCTCTTGATTTTGCAATCCTTGCTGCCATGCCTTGCAAAACACCAGAGGAGTGTCAGACTCGTGATCGTAAAGCATTCCTCCACCACAATACATTTATTGAGGTTGCTGTTACCCAGGTAAGAATCCTAAGGGCAGTCCCATACTTGAGCAAAGTGTCCAGAGAGTGCTGGTCTTTTAACTTGTGCCAATTCCAAACTCTAAACCATATTGCATGACCAAACTTGAGCAGGCAAGAGACCTTATTCAGGAGGTTCTTGAGAGGGCTGCACAAAGAGGAGCTACCCCAGATCTCGATGGCATTCTTCATCTGGATACAAGGTGCAACCTCAGATTTACAGTGCACCACGATATCAGGGATGCAAGTAAGAAGCTAGTGATGAAGATCGATTCCAGCCAGGCTCCCAGTCTTAGTAGCAGTGAGGTTGCTGAGAAAAATTTGCTGAAAGGAATTACTGCTGATGAGAGCACCACCATACATGTAAAAATCCCTCTGCCTTGCAATCTTTATCTTGCATATTATGAGAGAGGAATGAACTTGTGCAAATTCAGAGTCATCCTTGTGGCCTGAATGAATTTTGTCACCACACCAAAGTCAAATGGGGAGAAGATCATGAAAATAGCAGTTATTTGACTAGGCTATGTATTTTGCAGGACACACAGATGCTGGGTACTGTGATTGTGTGGCATAGAGGGTTCATAGTCATTGTTGAATCAGCAGGGCCTTCAAGTCGAGCTGGGGAACTGATCTCAACTGATTTAACTACAGAAGAGCAACTGGATGGTGGAGCAAATGCGAACAGGTCATCTCTCTCTCATGTAACTATTCAAGGCCATGAAACTGTCATGACAATGACAAAGTAGACAGTTTCCACTCATACAAACTATTGTTTAGCCTCACTGATTCCACACATTTGCTGAAGATTGGATTGTCTTGCACAGCCTCCGCACTCTCCTGCACAAACAGTTAGGGGCAGCTGCACACCCATCATCAGATGCAGAGGAGCTTCAGAGTGCAGGGTTATTTGTAACTTCCATCTTGGAAAAGAGCCGAACACAGCTGGAACGAGAGAATGTGAGCACTAGCCATGGCTGCATCCGATGGGAACTTGGTGCTTGTCAGGTCCAACATTTGAGGACTCAGGCAGGAGCTGAGAAGGAAGCAGCTGAAGTTAATGTGAAGGAAGAGACTAATGGTCCTCCAGCTGTGAGCAAGAAACGTCTAAAGCTTCATCATTACCTGATCTTACAAAGTTACAGTATACTTCCAAGAATACAGGTAAGAACCTCTCACATGTTTCCAAACAGTGGTGTGCCAGTTTGACTCTGTTTTCTTTGCTGAATAGGTCACAGCTATTTTTGGTTCATCACATAATATCTTCTGCCACTGGCTGCAGGTAGTGATATCAATCAGAAGACCAGAGATGAAGCTAACCAGATTGCAGATAGCCTTATTGAGGATGATGGGGAACAGAAGGAGCTGGAGGCACAGGCACATTTAATGGCTCACCTTCCTCAGGATGTTTTTTCTCGGCTGCAAGAAACTGCAACAGGCCTGCACTGCAAGGTGATAGCTCCAATGTGCCATGCACAAGATGTAACTGCATGTAGGACAAGCATTGTGGAGGAGAGTTCCATTTATTTCTTCAAAAGCCTGAAACCTGTATGATGTTTTGTTGTGAAATCTGCATGATGTTCTGTTGTGAAATTGACAGTCTATTGGAGAGCTTATGGACAGAGCCTGACACTACAATGATGAAATTGCTTTGCCCAGGCTGGTTAGTTGACTTACTTCCTGTCACTCTTGAGACCTAATTTACTGATGAAATAGTTTAGAGAGATATGAGCATGTGAAAGACAAAACAGATGTAATGACAATGTGCTATCCTATCAAGTTTTTTCTGTCCATTGAATGTTGAATCTGTCCTCAATTGGCATCTGGGTGGCCTGTTACCAGGTAGCTGATTTTGGGTCATTAGAACTGTCACCTGTTGATGGCCGCACCCTTACTGACTTTATGCACACTCGGGGTCCACAGATGCAATCTTTCAGTTGTCTAGTGAGTATGCTAGACCCTGTCAGACTAGTTGAATTTGCATCAGTTTCAATCCACTTCTTAAATTGTTTTGCTGTGTTCCTGAACCTGTCAGGCCTATGAATTTTGCAGGCAGAGCTGGCAGAGAAACTGCCCCATATTGAGTCTCTATGCGTTCACGAAATGGTTATGCGTGCATTTAAGCATGTGTTGCAAGCAGTGATTGCAGCTTCAAAAGCCACATCTGATCTGCCAGTGAATATAGCTGCAGCTCTAAATGTGATGCTTGGAACTTCTCCTGAAGGTGATATACCACTCATCTGGAGGTGGGTGGATACATTTGTCACGAAGCAATTTGGCTGGAAGCTTATTGGCAAGGTGACCCAGAATGAGCTTTGCAAATATTCTATCCTCTGAGGGCTCTGTCACAAGGTAAAGTTTTAAAAATATTCCTTCTCAGTGTTTCTCTGTTCCAGTGTATGAAGAAATTAGTTTTGCACATTGTCCAGGTTTAGAATTCTTTTACATCATCCAGTGTCGTATGTTTGGTATGTTTACAAAGGAATGCACTCCTTCCCTTGTGTTCAGGTTGGAATTGAGCTTGCTACTCAAGACTATAACTTTCATATGACAAGCGCATTCAAGAAAGTGGACATAATTAGCTTGATTCCTGTGCACAAGGTACACTGCCTATCTGTGACTTGTCCAGACTACATAATCAATATGAGAAGTTTTTTGGATACTGGCAGACTAATAAGAAAGTGTTGTAGGCCAAGCATAAAGTAACATGAACACTCTACTGCACTATAAGGTTGTTACTGCACTCATTCCTGTCATCATAGTTTTGGTTTTGCTGAACCAGGACAATGGACCTTCAGAGTACTATTGTGGAGTCTTCTCTGCAATCTCATAGATGTGCACTGTGGCATCTGCCTGATTGGCCAATTAAAGATCAGAAATTAAGCAACTGAACTTTGTTTGTTCTGAAAGGCATCAGTTTGATGGGATCTTTGTCTGCAGCAAGTTTTATGCTCTTCTGCAGATGGGCGCACATTGTTGGAGTCTTCCAAGACAGCTCTGGATAAGGGCAAACTTGATGATGCTGTCAACTATGGCACTAAGGTAAATGCTTGCTACATTCAATCTTTACATTCACCACAATGAGGGGTAAGTTGATCAAGTTGAAAATGATGCCATTAATATGCTGTTATCTGTGCAAGCAGTTTTTGAAATCTATGTTTTATACCAATGATTGATTGGCAGGTGTTGGTTTCTATTTTTTTCTGCTCAGATGAAGTAATCTCAATGCCATGTTTTGATGTCATGCAGGCCTTGTCTAAGCTTGTATCAGTGTGTGGACCTTACCATTGGATGACTGCTGGCGCTTACAGCCTACTGACAGTGGTATTGTACCACACTGGTGATTTCAACCAGGTCAGTTCAAAATGATGACGACTTTGTAGATACTGTAAATTTGATTTGACAAGTTGATTCACTGAAGCTAGTGAAAGCTATGAAGTCTCTCAGATTTGACAAATTTTAGAGGGATGCAGGCTGCCATCTATCAACAGAAAGCATTAGATATCAATGAGCAAGAGCTTGGACTTGACCATCCAGACACTATGAAAAGTTATGGTGATCTGGCAGTGTTTTACTACCGTCTGCAACACAATGAATTGCCACTCAAGTAAGTACCCAAAATCAGTTGTCTTGATTTGGAATCTCTTAATGGAACATTGGTTTTCATGAATGCTTGTCATTAGATGAATGATGCTTCAGCAATAATTTGAGGAGGGAAATTTCTTTTTGTGCTCCTCATACAAATCCTCTGAAATCTTCGGATTTGCAACAGAATTGGAAGTTTACTACCAATCTGGGTGTTGTAGGTATGTGAACCGGGCACTATACTTGTTGCATTTGACATGTGGTCCATCACACCCTAATACAGCAGCTACTCACATAAATGTAGCCATGATGGAAGAGGGTATGGGAAACATCCATATTGCATTATGTTACCTACATGAAGCACTCAAATGCAACCAGTGTCTCCTTGGAGCTGACTACATCCAGGTAAATGTATATAAACTGGTATGTCGGCAACATACTTCCATCATAGGCAAGAACATTTTACATGCATCTAATATGGAAGCTCTGAGATTGTGGGTATTAAAGGCTGCTGGCTGGGTGTTTGGGGGTATAGACAGCTGCAAGCTATCATGCCATTGCAATTGCACTCTCCTTGATGGAGGCATACTCTCTCAGTGTTCAACATGAAGAGACAACTCTGGAGATCCTGAAAGCTAAACTTGGTCCCAATGACCTCCGCACACAGGTTCCTTCATGACATGCATATAACATAGTAGCTGTTGCTCACTCTGTGTTGTTGGCTCTCAATTACCTCCATTAAAGGTTAAGGTAACAAGCAGACTGGCCTGGGATGGTTAGGATTCCTTGCTGAATAGCAATGGGAGTGGGTGCAAATCACAGGATGCAGCAGCATGGTTGGAGTACTTCAACTCCAAAGCAGTAGAGCAACAAGAGGCTGCTCAAAATGGCACCCCAAAACCTGATGATTCCATTGCCAGCAAGGGCCATCTCAGGTTCACTGCTCTTTTCCTCCAAACACAGGAAGGTTGTAGGTCAGTACTCCAGTCTCTGAGCAAGTCACTGAAAATTCCCATGAAGCACTTATTGTTCTGCCCACTTATGTGCAGTGTGTCAGATCTTTTGGAATTTATCGAGTCTTAAGAAAAGGAAAAAGAGCTTGAGAATAGGTGAAAAGCTTGTCAGCTGAAGGTAATATTTTAATATAGCTGCTAAGGTGAAACTCTGGATGAAGTCATGACCTGTTATCTTCTCTTAGAGTCATTCCAAATGCTGCCAGCAAGTATTGACTTCCCACTTTTGTGCATCAAATCATGCATTTTAAAGATTATCACATCTTGTATAATCTGCTTCACATCAATTTCATAATGCACATGAATTCAAAACCCCCACACTTGAAACCAGAGAAAGTGTCAAGTGCCCTTGTAGCCTGTTGGACAGAGGACATGCTTAGTAACTAAGAAGTGTGTGTTTCATCTGGTCTTACAGTGTAAAATCCCAGGGGTTGTGATACAGTCTGTATCAACCCCATCCTGCCCAAGCGTACCTGCTGATGAGTTCAACAAGCAAGCTTCCATGTTCCTTGACTTGGACAAAGAGAAGAGTCAAAGTGATTCAGTGGAGTCATCTGAGACTCCAAAAGGGTCACTGCTATCCACATCCATACTCCCAATGTCACCCACAGAAGAACCTCTGGTTCATGGCATTGAGGTTACACTGAAAATGCCAGATGTAGGAATGATTGAAGAATCACATGAGGATGAAGGGTGGCAAGAAGCTGTTCCAAGGGGACGGTTATATGGAGGAGTGAAGAGGCAGATATCTCACAAGGAGAATGTGCATTCAGGTCCACCCCAAAACATTAAGTCTGAAGCTCAAAGCCCCAGGCCAGCTTACAGTGGTGTAAAGCAGCACAGACAAAATGGGGGAATCCTGAGAGAGAGCAGTAATATCACCCTTCCTAAAACTGCATTTCAATACAGTTCGAAAAAGGGTTTTCAAGTGCATCAGGGTGCTGCATCACAGATTCATAATGGTGCCACTCAAGTTTCTGCTGAGCAGCATCCAGCTGGTGGAAAAAGGAATGAGAATCTTCCTTCAGTTGTGAAGACATTGCCTCGAAAGGAATCTGAGTCTCAAGAGGATATGCAAAGTAACTCAGGGAAAAACACTAGTGCAATGCAAGTGACAGAGTCCGTTTGTGAGAAGGAAGACAGGAAAAAGAGTGCAAGTGCAGGAGCTGCAGTGACCCAGACAGCTACACAAACTGTTCACCAGATACTTCCAGGGAACTTCATTGACCAAGGTGCAGGAGCAGGAGCAGTGTTCTTGGTTAGGAGTGTGTTTTCTTATAAGGAGATTGCTTGTGCCCCACCTGGCACTCACTCTTTGATGCGGCCAGTATTGGACCTCCCAGCTATTGCTCTTGCACATGCACAGCAGGACTCTGCTTCACCATCCTCTTCTTCTGAGGCTGGGAGTTTTGTTGCTGATCAGAGCCAACAGGATAAGAAATTCACACCCCAGATAGTTAAGGAAGAAGAATCTCCTCCTGTGCCTGATGAAGTTGCAATAAAGGAGCTCTCTCAGATTGAAACTCAAGCTGAGGTAATCTCAGTACCAAGTGCAGTAGTCAAACTGCCACTGGCCCCCACATCCACACTGAGACAGAAACACCTACAGCAATAGCCAGCACTACTGCACCAGAGAACTTAACTGGCAATGACAATTTGTCTGCTTCAGAAAATATCACCAAAGTGCCAATTTCCAGGAATGATGCACCTTTGGAGTTTGGAGCTGAGGAAGGGGAAACTGTTTTATCTGTAAGTGCCAGTGAGATCCATACAGATATGGATGAAGAGTTACAGATAAAGTGTGTATCAGCTGAGGAAGTGATACTGGCTAAACAGCCTATGGCTTCTGATGTACCAGATTCGGAGTTCACTGTCTATAGTCCAAGTGGCTTTCTCCAGCTGCACCTCCATTCAAGCCAGGTGTTAGCGTCAAAGGTGTGGAGCCTACTACAGTTGCTGTAACACCTTTAAAAGATGGCAAGACTCTAGTGCTCCCAGGTCTTGCTTCCCATCTTCCCCCTCTTCAGGTTCCCAGTACTATTGCAGTGACACCAATGTGCAAATCTCCACATCCCCTGGCCCTGATTCCTCAGATAAGCTACATGACAGCAGACCCATATCATGGACCTTCCATAGATGTGCAGGGTTTTGTCCCACCCCACCAGTTCAGGCCTGCAATCTTTGATGGTCAAACTTCATTGTTAGCAAATGGCCCCTGCCCAGGCATAAATCCACAAATGTATCCATTTGTTCCTGCTCCACTGAAGTGCAGTGTGCAGATGAACCCAAATGCCAAGGAGTTTATTCCGTTATATCTGAGGAACCAGTTAGCCCAACCTGTGAGCCCCCCTGCATTGGCAGTACCTGTATCACCGTCTTCAGAGATGCAGACTGTTTCAGAGTTGGCTGTAGCTGTTGCAGAATACTCAGAGAATGTGTAGGCATCATCTTCTGAGGAGAAAGCATTGGAGGAGGAGGAGGAGGAAGTTGTGGATTATTAGAGCAGTCCCCTGAGTCTGGAGGGGGAGTGGAAAGTCCCCAAGTGACAGAGACCAAAGAGAAAGTTGAAACCAATTGGTCACAGGTAGGTGAATTAGAGGAGGGTGTACAGATCACACAAAATGGGCTGGTGCACCTGGAAATTCAGCAAATAGAAGATGGGGATTCAGCAGCTATTGGAAGCAGCAAGGAAGAGAATGAAGCTCAATCACCCACTTCACACCATGAAGGGCAGGATGATTCAGTTGCTAATGTCCACAGGTATTTTCATGCAACTTTACTCACATAACTTGGATCTTGGCTTGAGTTTTTTTTGCATACTATGAACCTACTTCATGCAAGGCTGTTTGACTAATGCCATCGAAAGAATCTCACTTGCTACCACTGGTCTTGTGTCATGATCAGAAGAATACAAGCAGGCATGGGGCTGCAGAATGCATTGAATCACAGGAGGCACAATACAGAAAGCCAGCAATTTGTTGCCATCTCCACCTGGTAAACTTTTCTCTCCATGTATTGTCCACTGTTCTGGCCACTGACTAGCTTACAGAATTTTCCTATAGATATTGATGATGGCAAGGGACTCTGAAAATTGTCATGGTGGGCATTGAGTAAGGATTTTACTATGATTACTTGCAACTTCTTGTTTGAGCTTTGCATCAGTCTCGTACAACCATCAGAAGTTTTCCATTTGGTTTTTTACCTGGGGGGATCAAAATTGCTGGAATATCCACAGTATGACTTTGTCCTTGAAAATGTGTACATGGTGATTGCTTTGCAGATGGATAGTGCAGGGAGTCCTGAGTTGGAATCCCATGTTAGATGCACTGCAAGTGTGAAAACTGAAGAGCAGAAGCAGAAGCAAGGCCCAGAACATTAGATTTCTAAAGTTCTGGGCAGAGTCTATGTCACCTGCAATGCTCTTGTGAACAGTCTTCAGAAGCTTCCACATGATTTGTGCAAAATCAGGATTACAGAATAATTCTAAGAGCATGGCAGATCTAATATCAGACATTCACTGTGCCTGATTGAGAGATGGGGAGATGAACATGGAGTTGTACCTCTTGCCCATCATTTATCAGGCTTGTAATTTGACTAAGCTTGTGTGTTTGCCTGCTGGCTGGCTTTGAGTGAATGGCTGTGAAAATATGGCTCTCAGGAGAATATGGTGCTGGATTAAGTGATCTAGGAGCCATCAATGAGGAGCAATTTTTCTTGAGTGCCATTTACAAGTGCTCAAGTGAAGAGCACAATTGGACCAATTGGGCAGGAAGAAATCCATGTATGTAACTTCCCTTTGGCTTGTTTATTAGCTATGTCTCTTAAGTGCTAGCCAACATAATGACTGAGTCAACTTCCCTGTTGCTTCTGGAAATGCAACAGAAATTCAGAATGCAGATTTTGTAGTATGGGTTGCCCAAAGTTTTAGGCAGAAGATTACTATATAAATTATAAGTTATCCAAAACCACTTGCAGGAGCTGATGAAGTCAGTGCACAGTCACTGATGAAGTCAGTTGGTAGTCATGTGCCTCTCATCAATGCTATTGGTGATGAAGGTGACTGGCTGACACAATTCTCATAAGGTTAAAACTGCACTCATTGCCATGTTACCTTCAAATTGTTGTTTTGGAGATTCCCTGCAATTTCATATATATAAATGTGTTTCTCTTCACTTTTACCTGTTGTTATTGTTAACAAAATGGTAACATGTCAAATAGTATTGCAATAGTTATGTGTACCATCTTGTTGTGTCACATCTTGCTTTGAGTCCTCCTTACCAATGTGATAAACCTGGAACTTGCTATATATATTTGTCTTTATATATTGCAATGAATGGTTGACAGATAGTTTCATGATAATGCATTTACTAGTCAAGTCAAGTCAAGGTTTTTGCTTGATTGCACTTGAAAGATGAAATGAACTGTATTGCTTTAAAAATCACCAAAGTTCTATTATTTTGTTTTGCTCATATTTATTTATAGTTTTTTGCATTGATTTTTTGGTCGAAACCCAATCGGCCAATTGTGAAGAATTGTAGTCACACATATTGAAGAGAAAAAGAAGCTCAATCAATCAAACAATTTGATTAGCATAATAGTTTAGAGATATTAGTTTGGGAATTGCTTAGAGAATTGAGGGAAAAATAATTGTGTGAACATTTACAGGAATGCATCTTGTGAAGATATCTTTTTCACATTAATAGTTAATTCTTACATACAAGATTGCATATTAATAATAGTAAGCTGATTTCAAAGCCGCAAGAAGTGTGGGTAGAAAAACATTTATTGGCTCTAGGAATGTAACATAATGACTTAACATTCATTGGTGAAACAACACATAATTTTCAATGTGTCTTTTTATATGTTTCAATTATGGTCCAACTTCAAAAATAAACACATGTATGCTACAAAATTGAATAGAGATGTGGATAAAAAAAATTATGTTGGTATTTTTTTAATCACAAGTTCTGTAAATTCTAAATATTTGAAAAACTTTTAATTTTTTTCAAAATGACATTAATCGTGTTAACTTACTCACATTTGTTCATATCAGTAGTGTACTGTTTTTTGTCATTTTCATTTGCCTCCAAAAAATTGTTGAGAACCTTATGTGTTTCCAATGCATCATGTGAAACTAATTAAGCTCAATTATAGAGTTGTGACATGATAGGAAAGCAAACATACCTTAAGTCTAAAGTCTAGAAATATAATAGATTCGATATGACTAACATTTAAATAGATTGATATTACTCATGCAAATCATGAATTACATGAAGATGTCCTTCAACTTCAATATTTTCTCATCAATTTGATTTAGGATTTAGTCAAAACATTTACATGCAAATTTGCTTACAAAGAAATCTTCCCAATCACAAAAAACATTCAAAATACTTTCAAGTTCCATGTTAACTTTAACTTGAGCAATTTGCAATTTTCAAATGAAGATCTTTTACATTTGAAAGTTTGGATAGTGTGTGAAAGCATGAAATAAGGAGCCATAGAGTGTGGATAGTCCTTAAAAATTTCTTTTAAAAAATTTGAAAAATCACCATGGGAACATTGTATATCAAAAAAATTCATTTAATTTTTGAAATAAATTCTTATACTTTCAAAGTTACAACTACAAAAAATTTATGAAAATTCACCATGTTTCAAGAATCCTTTTATATATTTAAAGCACTTAAGAAAAGCATGTGGACAAGTGGTTTTTTTTTTCAAAAGTGTTTTTTCCTTATCAAATGTTCACCAAATCATTTTTTTTTTTTTCAAACCTTAATATATTCCATAAGAAGGGATCCATATGTTCAACACATTCAAAAAATAAAAATATATAAACATTTTTAGATTTTGATATTCAAACATTCTTAAGCACTATTATAATTTTGAATTTGTAATCATGGTTCAAAATAAAATTATAGATTTGACTATAAATTTGCTTGATGTAATTTTTTTTGAGTTTTTATCATGTTATATGTTATATTTGGCTTCAAATTTGATATTTTGTTTGAAAAATTATGTGAAAAATGCAATCTTTAGAAAGGACTTTAACCTTGGCATGATTAGCTCCTTATTTTATGCTTTCCCCAAATGTTGAATTCAATTGAAATCATGAGTTTGGCAATACAAAGCAAGTGATATGATGTTTGGGGATATATTTAATGGCATGAACATATAATATACTTGTTGAAAGAAAGAGATCATATATATATATCGTGGAGAAACCTTGATAGGAAGAGTTAAATGTTTGAATTCAATTGACTCAAACTTTTTCTTTTCCTGAGAGGATGTGGAGAAGATCCTCCCAAAAGAAACAATTACAATTCCTTGACAAAAAGGAACTTCAAAGAAGAATCACAAATAAACCATGAATTTGATAATAATAACTTGAGACACATATGGTATGTTGTTTGTTGAAAGAAAAAAATCATGATAATAACTTACACTAACTTTATTAGAATAAATGATCAACATAAGTGTTTAAACTCAATTGAATAGATTTTTTTTTTCTTGAAAAAATGAGGTGGACATAATGGCGTGTGCAAAAATACCTAAAAGAATTAAGGAGTATTTTGTAAGCCTCAAGCACAATGAGCAATGATGATAATGATGATGATGTAATTACACTCACGAAAGGACACAATATCAACAATTTAGTTTTACACAAAGGCTTGCAAAAATATACCTAAGAGAATTATGAAAAATATTATGAACCTCCATCATAATGAATAATGATGATGCACTTGCACCCATAAGGGTGCACAAATTAATTAGCAATTTAAGCTTACACAAAGGTTTGCACAAAAATACTTATAAGAATCAAAATAGAGTATTGTTGCAACCCCATTTTGAGGGAAGTGTGAGGTCGCCACTCACACTCCCGAAAATGGGACTTGGGAGTCCTCCGACCCTCCCGAAAACTCAGAGCGAAATTGCAGGGGTCAAAACACCTTGCATTGATGCGTTCTTTATACCATTGAAAAGGTCTTGAAGTGTAGATGTCCAAAATGTCCTTGCATGAGCCATTTGGACATCTGCAGCACAAGTTATGGTCGAAAGAAGGGCCGGGAGTCAAACTGGCAGTTTGACTCCCGACCACTAAAAGTCGGGAATCGACCTGATTCTGATGTGTGCAGGTGAAGTGCAACACACCGTTGGAAAGCTCTCAAGGAGAGCTACAACTTTGGTTTAGACCTCGTCCCGATCCAAGCTTAGGGCGAAAAGTTATGAACGCCCAAAGTCCCAGGAGTCGAAACCGGGACAGTTTCGGGACTCCACTTTGGGAGTCTCGGGAAAAAGAGCCATTTGGATGCAAGTGCGATGGAGAGCTGTAGTGAATACTATATGGGGGAAGGTGGTGGCTTCCCTCGAGTCTGGGCCGTGGTGAATCAAGTGAGTCCAAAGTCGCCCGTGGCTTGTCCCAACACTGAAAGTGTGCAGAATGGGTTCTAATCAACTTGTTGGTTGAATTTGGATGCATGACCGAATAATTGAGTAAGCTTGTTCCTCTTCCTAGTCTAATCCCAGAGCTTTCAGCATGCCTTCTCACACCTTTTAGTGCTGGAAGCTGGGAGTGTGCCTCGAGTCCCAGAAATTCCGCAACTTGAGTGACTTAGCCCCAACTTGGGGCTAACTAGGGACTTGGGTGCGCATCAAGTATTGTAAGCCTCAAGCACAATGAACAATGTTAATGATGATGCACTTGCATTCACAAAAGTGGTTAAACCATCTAACCATCCACTTTCATCCATACATTGGCATGTTGCTCGTAGTGGCACCATGACAACAAAAGAGCAAGCCAATGTTAATATAGGTGAAAGAGGTCAAATATTAAACCTTTCATATTTGAAATAACATTCACTTGGTCTTTTGTCATCATAGAACACAAGTTTCATATCATTGATGAATGAATGTGAGTACCGTAGATGGATTGTTAAGTGATCGGGCAATCTTGTCCTTGGGTGGTACCACTAGCAATGTCACACTTTGATTTTCCTAGACCCATTGAACTTTGAAAAATCATAGAAGACACTTATATGAACACTTTTATAATTTTTTAAAAATACATTTATTAGGGTCCATATATTTTGAAATCTAAATAACGTCAAGAATATTGTTTATTTTGATGTTCCTAATCATTGCATTTTTAAAAAAAATTTAAGAACATAGTGCATGTTTTTTCCTTGAACTTTTTGGTCAAGAACACAAATTTGGAACATGATTTATGAAATTTTTTATGCATTTTTTTCCTAAGGTAATTTGGAAGTCATTTTATTTATTTTATTTATTTGGAAATTAATTGATTAAATATGATTTAGTTATGAAAATCCAAACTTGTAGTTGTTGATTTTTTAAGGGGCCATTTTAATTAGGGAAATAAAATTTTAAAATTTTCCACTTTTAAAAATCCCAAAATAAACTTCAAGCCATATATTAGAGCATGTAATTGATAAACATGAAAAAATAATAATTTATAATTGTGAAAACATTTACTGAAAGGGGCCAAGATAAATGATTTGGGTGTTTTTAGTTCCTTAACCATTCCTTGAAGTGGTTCCTAGTGGTACCACCCAAGGATGGGTTCACCTAGCCATGATAATAGATATTCCTAAAAAATAGAACAATGTGTTTCTACATATCAAGTCAAATCAACATTAATGGGTTTTAATATTTGAGTCCAAGATATTTGTGATTTTGTTTACTTTCATTATAGAAAAACATATCCAATTATTTGAAACATTTCCTTATTGCCCTCTCAAAATGGAATCTATAGCTTTCAAAAAATTTATATTGTATATTATTTAATCAAATCTATAATGTGAATGTTGCCTAACATTAATGTGTGCATTATTTATCCATGAAAAAAGTTTGAAATCAATTGCATCACTTAATACATTCCTTTTGATTCCTTTAAAGGTCCAACCATGTTATTAGGAACCACATGTGCCCCATTAGACCACTGCTTTCTTCTTAGAATATTTAAAAAAGTTTTAATACACTTTTCAAAAAAAATAAAATTAATTTTTTTTCTTAATATTATTATGTTAAGGTGTATATTAAATAATATCCCAAATATGTCATTAAAAAATATTTTCAAATTGTGCTTTTAGTGTCAAAACTGCTTTTAATTGTTTTTATGTAGCTGTTAAGTAATGGTTATATGAGGTTAAAAATCCTTATATGTATTTTTTAGTCATTAGATTGATTCCAAATTTTTATTATATGTACATAATGTATTCGTAATAAAAATTTATTCAAAATTATTTATTTATTATTATTATTATTTAAAATCCAAAGTTCAAAAAATTAAATAGTGGTTACAACTACTTTTAGTACATTTTAGTATGATTGCACCCTTAAAATGAAAATTATAGCTAAGATAAGGATTTAAATTATTTAAATGGATTAGAAAAAATCTATATTATATCCAATTTATCTTTTTATTAAATTAACATGATATCACTTTAGTTACAATCATATACCAATCCACTATAATCATGAAATAATAAATATAATAAAAATCCAAAATAGTCCTTTGTAGTCCTTTTTTTATTAGACCATCCTTTTGGGTACCTTGATTATGAATATGCCTAATCAAATATTTTATTCATAACACAAATATTTAAAAACTATTCATCTTGACTAATGGGTCACATGGAAAAAATCCATATTTGGTAAGAACCAACAAATCGATGGCAATGTATATGGTTTTTAAAAGTTGGCAGCATTTGGGTTCAAATATTACAACTTTCAATGTTATTTCAAAGCTCAAATTTAGAAAATCAACATTCAAATCACCTTCTCCAAAATCCAAATAAAATGTTTAAGGCATCAAAGTTATGAATTTTATATGGGTGGACTAACGACTTTAAATTCAAGCAAGGGTTATACAAATCCCCATATAAGGGTGCAAACGGGATAATGTGAACCACACTCGTATGCTTTTGTGATTGCTTTTTGAGAAATATTTTAAAAATATTCTTTGAGAAAATCTTTTAATTTTTTTAAAAAACAAATCATATTATTTATTAAGGTTTATGTTAAAAAGTTGGCAAAAAATGTCATTTTCAAAAAAATTCAAATCCATTTACAAGTCCTTTTAATGTTTAAAAGTAAATGTTGTAGTGCTTAATGAATGTTGTTGTTAATTTTTTACTCATTGGATTAAATTCAAATTAATTCTCATGTTCCCATGATATATTAAAAAATACGACTATATAAACAAATCTTACAATTTCAACATCAAATTAAATTATGACTTTAAAACATGAAAAAACCAAGCAAACATTACACTTGTTATGATACTTGTTATTGTGACTGCACCCATAAGTTGTTTCACATCGATATATTATGTAGCCCTTATCCGACTTGTTTGACAAAAATTCGATCACAAGCTAAACTTGAGTCCTTTTGGTTTTGCCCCTATCAACCTTGTGATCAAAATTTGGTCATAGTTTAGACCTAGGTCCTTTTGGCTACGACCCTTGTCCAAATTGCGATTGAAATGAAATTGCCAATTGGACTTGCATTTTCTTGGTTGCAACCCCTGTCCAAATTGTAACCAAAATTTGATCACAAGATACACTTGAGTCCTTTTGGTTGTGACCCCTGTCCAAATTGTGAGGATCGAAATTTGATTGCAAACTAGATATGGGTCCTTTTGGTTATGACCCTTATTTAGATTGTGATCAAAATTTAGTCGTAGGTTGTGACTTTTGTTTAGATTGCAACAAAAATTTAATCACATGTTGGATCTTGTTTATTTTTGTTGTGACCTCTATTTAAATAATGACTGAAATTCAATTGTAGGTTTGACCTAGGTCCTTTTAACTACGATCCTTGTCCAAACTGCAACCAAATTTCGGTCATTATTTGGACAAAGGTCACAGCCAAAACAAACAAGGTCTAGCCTGTGACTGAATTTTGGTTGCAATCTAAAGAGGGTTTATAACCAAAAGGACCTAAGTTCAACTTACAACCGTATTTAGGTCACATCTTGGACCTAGGTCCTTTCGGCTACTCCCCTTGTCCATGGTGCAATAAGGGTTTAGCTACATCCTAGACTTCAAACCTTTTGGCTATGGCCTTTGTCCATGGTGCAATTGAATTTTTGGCCATGGCTCATGTCCAACTTGCAATTAAACCCCTATGAAGCCTTAGAATTTTGTGAATCAAATGCAAATTTTTGTGTGTTGGTCCAAAAAAGATAGCCATAGGTAACAATGAAGGTTTCCCTTCCCTTTCTCTTTGATATGTTTCTTACGGTTGGTTGGGGCTCTAGTACATAATTTGTCCTTTTGACCCTTTGTGACTCCTTTTGGGTTTTTACGCTTCTAATTTGGACTAGGGTCCTTTCTATCTCTTCTTCCTTTCCCCTTTTACTAGGTGTTTTGTTTAATGAAATTTACCAATGTTTCATCATAATGAACTGCTTAAAATAAAATAAAATTGAACACAAAAAATTGGACACAAATATAAATTCCCAATTCTTCATTTTTTCATAAAGAAAAATGGAAATCAATAATAGTACAAAATGAAACCCAATACAAATTTTTTTTGGACATATGGAAAAATGATATGTACAACCATTGAATGTGGGCAATGGTGACGAAATAAGCTTAAGCCCATATGCAACCCTATTTTGAATGGAAGTCTATTTCTAATGGTGATGGTTGTTCACTTTCATTGCCCCTATTACTACCTTCCTTCCATTGTAGAATTAACCATCTTGGAGCACCATAAGTTGTGTTTTCAAAATTTTGGGCTAAAATCTTTTGTAAGTCATGGAGTGACTTTAAACTACATTTAATGAACTAATGTGTTTATTTTGCATTTAAGACTATTATCCTTTTTGAGAATTTTCAAATGAAATATTTTGAAACTTTTTATTTATTATATTTATAGTTGCTTCAATATGTCATTTTTTTTTTATAATCAATTTTGAATAAATACAAGTCTTTGAAAGTGCATAGATTTTGTCAAATTTTGTGTTTTGTCTTGAAAAATTTTCACAATTTCAAATCATACCAAAACATGTTAACATTTTCAAATTTAATTTTTTGTATTATAAGCTACAAATTTTCTTTAAACGACATATACATTACATCACATTTACATGTCATAAAAGATTCATGAATTTTTTTAAAAATTTAAAATTTGATAAACATGAAATTATAAAAATATGAAAATTTGATTACTTTTTAGATGTGTTTGATAGCACCCTAATATTACAAAAAAATTGAAGATGAAATAAATTTTATTATAAAAATTAAGGAGCCATTTATGAAAGTAATGTTATTGAATGAAGTTGTTAAACATATTTTGTTCAACCCAAACTTTGACATTAAAAGATTTTTTTATTCATTTAATTTTTTTCAATATCCATATTATTCAATAAACACAACTTTTTATGATTCACATGTCATTAAAATGGCACCACATAAACAAATGTAACAAGAATTGTAAAAGGGTACAAATTTTTTAAGGTGTACCAAAATCTTGTCACAACGTCATCTTTTTTTTATTTTTTTTACCTAGTCCTTTTTTACCATGTAAAGACACATTTATGGATGATTATGATGGAATCTAAAATTGTAATAATTTAAAATATAATCCTTCTAAAAATTTGACAACTTTTGATTCATTATTTTTATGGGGATTAAAATATAAGGTAAAAAATGACTATAGTAAGGACTAGGCCCTTTTCGTCCTATGTGGTACACCTTAAAGGATTTTCACCCAAAACATTTTACATTTTAACATCAATTTTGGTTCATTTGAGTTCATATGCACCCTAATAGCTTTAAAGGCTTAAGGGGAAAGGTTTTTGACCTATGGTTGTTTTCAAATATTTATAATGTAAATTAAAGTGCTTTTGGGAGTGGTATAGTGAAGATTAGAAAGGTTAAATTGATGAAATTTGGTAGCAATTGTCAATAATTAAAAAATCCAGATTTCACCAACCCCCGAAAATCCATCACTTTCTTTTAAGTGTAAGGCAATGATTGTTCACACATTGAAGAAAAAAGTGAGGTCAGTGGGTGGGAATGACATCTTCATAAAGGTCCCACATTCCCTTTCCTCATCTTTTCTCTTTTATGATAGTTAGCACACATGTTGAATTATAACTACCCTCTTCGTTAACAAAATACACATTCACAATTAGGCTTAGGGCTTGTGATTAAATATAATTGAAAATGGACAGGTTCGGCGACTTGTTTAGATTGTGACCAAACTTGTCCACTTTTGGTTGTAAATTAAACAGTGTCATTGTGTATTTTACAATTGAAAGTAGACAAGTTTGGTCCCAAGCTAAACAAGGGTGATCTATCTAGCTTACGATCAAACTTTTCCATTTTCGGTCGCAAGCTGGATAAGGGGGTGACATACCAAGTTTACAATTGAATTTCTCCATTTTTGGTCATAAGCTAAACAAGGGACTACTCCAAAAAGTAATTGAAAATGGAGATGCTCAGTCATAGGTTGGACATGGGACCTATCTACTTACGACAAAAAGTTCTCCATATTTGGTCATATGCTAGATAGATGGGTGATGTGTTTAGCTCAACCAAACTTTTTCATTTTAGGTTGCCAATTCAAAAGGCAATGACTTGTCAAGGTTGTAACCAAACTTTTCATTTTCAATCGCAAGCTAAATAGGGGACCAATCTTGTAAGTAACCAAAAATGGAAATGTTCAATTGTAGGTTAGATAGAAGACTTGTCCAACTTGCAACACTAAGAGAAAAAGGGCATTTTCTAACCAACTGGTTTTCAACTACATGTCATCCTCAACTTTGTTTTGACTACACAATAATATTTATTTAAACAAATTCCATGCGGATGGGATGGCATTTCAAATGAGTTGACATGTCGACTAGTTTGGCAAGTGTACGGCATTGACCACTAATAGGTGTTGATCATCAAAATATGTTTAAAAATAAAATATAACCCAGTTGAAGAGTAGTTGAAAATTCCATTTTTCCTTGACATTATGCTACGTCAAATCAATTGCTTGACTATTTTGGTGGACCTTGTTTTGAATGGATGAAAGAAGGATATTGATGGATGAAATATTGCATGCATTTTCAATTGTACTTTAACTTTAATTATCATTACTTATACCCTACCCACATATTACCTACCCACTTATCATTACTTACACCTTACATACATGTTACCTACTTACTATTGTAACTTATACTTACATATTACATACCTACCTAGCTAGGTACCTATAGACTATTGACCTACATAACTTAACCTACACCCTATTTTAAATCATTTATGTTATAATATAAATCTATTTAACCTACAATTTACCACTTACCTATAATTACTTTGGTAATATATGTAATGAGTACCTACTTGACCTATAAAATATTACCTACCTACAGATACTTAAAAATAATTTGCAACAAATGTACTTGCTTAACCTACAACCTACCTAGGTAACTAATGAGGTGTGTAAGCATGTAAGCTACGTAAACAATTAAGTTGGATAGCTAGTGAGGTTAGATTTAAATGGGGTGGCAAGGCAAAACAAGTTATGACTACCTATCTACTTATTTTCTACCTAGATGCAATAGGTCGTCCCTAGGTAAATAATAGGTAGAGATGTTAGGTCAAATGTAGGTAAGTAGGTTACTTAAACTAATTAGGTATAAGTAGATAGGTATTAAGTAACTAGGTAATTAGCCAAGGTTTTAAAGTAGGTACCTACTTGATTTTTGTTTAATCATGGTGTCACAACTCACAACCTACCTACTTATACCTACCTAAATGACTCATAGCCTACCTATATTTAATTTGTTACTACCTACATAGGTCTACATAGGCTTTAAGTTAGGTTAGGAAACTAATTAGACCTAGGTTAGGATAGTTAACTAAGCTAGGCAAGCTGCTTTAACTTAACAAGGGTTCAATTTTGTGGTACAAAATAATTGATATATAATTTTATGGCATTTTACATATTCATTAAAATGCCATAAAATGCCACAAAATTAAAATTATACCATTTATAATGTTTTAAATTATATCATAAAATGTCATTCATTTATAAATGATTACATTTATGCCATTAAATGTCATATAATATATATAATGCCATAATTAATTATGAATGGATGGTCTGACATATAACAGTGGTGGTAATGTGTTGGTAGGAAATTCAAATTTTGAATTACAATTGAAAATTACTTAAAACAATGTTAATTTGCATAGTTGAAAATTAGTTGACATCCCAACTATAACCACATACTTCATCCATCCATGGATGAAGGGACTACCCTTATATAACATTATCCATCACTTTGAGCTTTCTTTGCACTCTAGTTTGATTTTGATTTTGATTTTTTATAGTTTGCTTTGTTTTATCTTGTTTGTTTTTTAGGCCCAACTTGTGTTTATAAGTTTAAATCATGTAGTTTAATATCAATTCATGAATCTTTTCAAGTGAGTGCATTATGCCTTTTACATGTGAAGAATTTCAAAATTTTCATTTTGGGGTTATTATTAAGTTGTTTTCTTTTTTATCATGTTCAAGTTCCTTTTCTTTTCTTTTCATTGCATTTTTTTAAAAAAATTATTAAACACATTAAGGTCATATGGTGTCAAGGCAAATGAACATGAATAACATGAGACAAGCTTATGGAGTTTAAAAGCCATCACCACACATGCCTCTTATAATTACAAGTGTTTAAAAATTCTTTTCCTCTTTTTTGTTTATTTTCCCTTTACCAAGATATATATATTTTTATTTTTCCACCATGTTACCTTTAGTTAAATTCTTTTTTAGCTAGGTTTTATTTTGAGCTTTTGCTATTTTTTTTTCAGCTAGGTTTTTTTTGGAACTTTCATTAAAGTAACTAGGTTACTTTTAATACATTTAAGTGTTCAGGACAATCTAGATCCAAGGGGAGAACTCTTTTGTTTTTGGTGTCTAAAAAAATGTTGAGCCCTTCCTCTTGGCGCATTTGAGGCATTAAAAATCGTTAAAAGGGGATTAGAAATGAGAAAGTTATGGCCCCCCAAAGTGGAGGGTCAAGAACTCAAAACACCAAACCACAACCAGTTCTTGAACACGCAAGAACTTCCTTTTATGTTGTTCTATTGTTATTATAGTTCAAAGATTATTTATAAAACTTAAGGTGGTGTTCCTATAGCACTTTAAATCATTTAAAATGAATAAGAAATGATAAAGTTATGAGCTTTGAAAGTAAGAGGGGTCCAAATAAAAGAAAAAAGAAAAACATGTTTTGTAAGTATGAAAGTGTTTTTTTCCAACTCTCATTGGTTTTTCTTCTTTTTCAATTCCAAAACAAACATTTGGGCAGTGAAAGCTAAACTTATGAACTTTTTCAACCATCAATGCAAGTAAGGTTTTGATTATGTTTGTTTTATTGAACTACTTTCAATTAAATTTCAACTATATAATTTCTCTTATATTTTGATTGGGTTCAACTAGATTCCACTTAGGTTTCAACTATGTTTGTTGACTATGTATAAGGTAAGCCCATGATGTGTGCCATTTCTATTTGTTATTTAGTTTTAATTTTTCCAGATTTCAAAGTGTTTTTTTTTGTCATTTTCCTTATTCTTGAGTAGTAAATGATGATGTTTTTATTGATTTTTAATGTGTGCAACTAATGCACAATCTTTTTCTTGATGCATTATAACTTAAATTCCTATTAAGTTTTTTCATTTCTAACAACTTTCATTTTCTTTAATTCAAAAATGCAGGGTGTACTATGAACAAGTCAAAAGACGTGGTCCAACACGGCAACAATCCAATGAAGCATGCCAACAATGAGTTCACACCATTAGTGCATAAACATAGGATAACCACCTTATAGGAGAGCCATTTCATTGTTCCAATAAATGTTTGATTAATAATATTAACATCTTCGGATGTAGATGAGACCATTTTCTACATGGGAACAATGTTTCCTTACATAATTTTCAGATTAGAATAATTTTTTCATTCTTAGTTGATAATGTATAAGTAGATTATGATTTTATTATGGTTTGATTTTCTTTCATTAATTTTAGCTAGGTGTATTATCCCCATAGTCTAGTTTCAATAGCCTTACAATTGTGATTATAATTTGTGTAGATTTGTAATCTCAATTACATTTAAATTAATTTACATAAATTTTGACATATTTTCAACATATTTTCAACTTGCTTTCAACTACCTTGTAGTTAATCTCTTTACTTTGGCTTGACTTCACATATGTTGGATGACCTACAAACAACAAGATGCCATGCGTCATGCAAGTGTGTAACATAAGTGTCCACATGGCACAATATCATATGCTGACATTTTTAATAAATCATATAATTTCAAGATTTTGAAACCATACTCATGACACATGTCAAATAATATAATTTAAGGGTGGACCACGAATGCCCATGTGACATTTGTCAATGTTCCATTGGTTATAATATAACTAAATATTAATCAAAATTCTAAAATTCGATGCCCTTCCTCAATGACATGACACGTGCCAATGCTACATTGGTTGTAATATATTTAAAAGATAGTCATAATTCCAATTCCACATCCCCAAATGACAAGACACATAGGTGGATGAAGTTCATCCATTAACTTGCCATCATGGAGTCAATTAAGTCCAGTTAGCACTTTACAATTAAAATGTTACGTCAACTAAAATGTATGTCGTTTTCAACTAAAATGTTGTCACCTCAACATTAACCCACAAATTGACATGTGTATGTTGTTTTCAATTGTGTTATAAGGTCAACTCAACATTGTTGACTTTTTTCGAAGTTAGTTGACAACATTAATTTTTAATTGCAAAAAACATTTTGTAGTTGAAAGTGATGTTTTCCACTATAAATGATAATGGAAAAGTAGTTGAAAACATAGTTGAAAAATGGGGTTTTTCTCCTCCTGCAACCCAAGTTCTTCATATTTGGTCACTTGTTAGATAGATGAGTGACTTGTCCAACTTGCGACCAAACTTTCCATTTTCAATTGCAAGCTAAACAGGTCACCCATTTGTTTAGCTTATGACTAAATATGGAATACTTTAGTTGTAAACTGGACAAATGGATGACCTATCCATTTTCCACGTTTGGTTGCAAGCTAAACAAGGGATGACCTATCCAACTTGCGATTGAAGTTCTCCATTTTCGGTTACTAGTTGGACAACGGGTGACCTATTCAAATTGTGACCAAGGTTCTCCATTTTTGGTTGCAATTTGGACAAGAGGTGACCTATTCAAACAAATATTGTTTGTTGATATATTCCACATCACAAATGATCCCAACATGTGTTAATTAGGATGTTACAAAATATGTGGTCACTAATTATAGGTAAAGTAGTAGCAATGAAAATGAGTTCAAAATTATTTACTATGACAATGTTGTCTCTTGCATCGAGACTAACACAAAAACAAACACATACCGACTAACATTAACATGATGATCAACACAAAAATGGAATGTCACATCGGTTTTGACAACTTTGAATAAAACCATTAGCTTAGGTCAAAAAAAATTTATAGAAGATATCTTTAAATGTTTTGGCATGAAAGATTGCAAACTAGTAAGCATCGCATTTGATGTTAGTTCCAGGCTTTGCAAGATTGATAAACCCATGACAATAGATGAGGCAAATAAAATGGAAGGAGTACCTTATAAAGAAGCAATAGGTTGTGTAATGTATGTTATGATTGCCACACGGCTTGACATTATTGTTGTAATAGGAGTAGTGAGTAAATTTGCTAAATCATAATGACTCACTAAATCATAATGATTGTCACATTCTAAAGCTGTAAAAAGAATTTTTAGGTACTTGAGACACAAAAGACTTACTGTTTTAGTATTCAAGTTTGAACTTGTTGGATGTCACAATCCGATGTGATTATTTTTGGATCAAGATTGTGACACAAATTGGGGTGTAGACATTGATAGTCAAATATCAACTACCAAGTTTTTATTTCTGCTAGCTAATGGTGCTATTAGCTGATCAAGTAAAAGACAACCAATTATAGCACTTTCAATGATAGAAGCAAAATAGATGTCAACATCATAGGCAACTTGTGAAGCCATGTAGTTGAGGACATTCCTTGCTGAACTTGATTTCAAGCAAAAGGAAGCAACTATCATTCTTACTAAAAACAAGGAAGCATCTCCTTTATCAAGAATAGTTCATCACAATCAATCAAAGCATATTGACATAGACCATCACTAGTATGTTAGAGAAATGGTGCATGTAGGTGAAATAACACTCAATACTAGCAAGATGAGCACTAACCTATTGACAAAAGGAGTCCCTTGACCAAAGCATCACCAATCTATGCATAGGATGGGTCTTAAACAACTTAGGATTTTATTTAAACCAAATGGGAGTGTTAGATCAAATGGTAGTTCAAATCTAATGTAAGTAGTTCTTGTAGAAGTTTTTAGAAGTTTCTAAGCAAAATTGACTCCTAGATGAATGGAAAGGATTTAGGAGCAGAAATAAACAAGCTAAGTTGTTCCAACTAAGACTTGCTAGAAATCAGATAGTTTGGTGCATGTGGTCTTTACTGTAAATCAAGCACAAGTAGGTGGTAACGTGCTGAAAATCAGGTTCCCTAGGAGTATGGCCTTCGTCCACTATGGTATCAATGTGTGTATGTACTTCAGTGGATTGATCTGAATACAAAGAGACAGTCCACTGTCTGCATCTCATATCTCTCAATTTACTACCTGGGCATATTTCTTTTCAACTACATTATTTTCTTGCTGTGTGTTTCAATTTTCTCACCATCATTATGGAGGAAGTAGATCACTCACAAGTAAAGGGCGTGCATTGCAGCTTCTTTTCAATAGGGGCAGCTTTGTGAGTACCTTCCTATGTACAGATGAACTGTAACTTACAACCAGAATGCATTGCTCTGTGATGAAGAAAACAGAAAGAAGAGCCCATACAAGCACCACACACACACACCTTCCAAGTTGTGGAGCTCTCTATCTAAATCACGTTGAAAGCAATGTGCATTCAGCTTTCATATCTAGCACTGCAAGGGCAATGAAATTTCACAAATAGAGTTAAAGCAAAGAGACGAAGAGCAATTGTTGTAAAACCTAGAGAAACTTCTTTTTGTGGAGCATATAGAACGTCGTTTATTTGAAGCTAGAGGCAAGATATCTTGAAGCAGCCAAGAGAGTCTCAGTCAAACGAACAAACACTGCATCTTGCCAAAAGAAAATCACCACTCCCAATAATAACAACAAGACTCAAGTGTCCAAGATGGTGAGTCTCCAGACCTGGAAAGAGAGTAGATGATGGACATGGTAACTGCAGCATGCACACAAAGCATGTAGAAAGAAACCAGAGAAAAATTTTCTGGAGCTCATGTGGAAAGCCGTCGTGTGTTTGAAGCTAAACAAGAAATGTCTGAAGTAGCAGAGAGTCTCAAACAAACAAACACTCGTTCTTGCCAAAGAAAAGATCGCGTCCCCTGCAAAAACAACAATACTTCTTGTGGAAGATGGTGAATCTCCAGATCTGGAAGGAGAGTAGACGTGATAACACAGAATTCGCAGCATGCACACGAAGAAGACACGAAGCATGTAGAAACTAGGATACTGCTGCTGTTGTGGGGACAAACGTAGGAGCCAGCCAAAGAAGAAAGCTACAAACAAGCAGAGAAAAGCTAACATCGTAGTTTTGTATCATTCTTCAAGCGCAAAAAGAACACGACGCAGCCAGGAAAGGTTTCTCAAGAAGAGAGGAAGGAGGCAGGGATTGCGGTTTCCGTTACAGATTCAGAGCTAGAGTACAGGGAAGTGAACTGGCGACATCTAACTCTTCGCCTCAGGAAAGTCCGGACAAGAGTAAACGCATGAGATGCAACCCATTCATGAGCTGCTACTCCTCCAGTCCTCAATACAGTTCTCAAATCTTCTTCCTCCTCCTCCTCCTCCTCCATCACAAAGCAAATGCTAGCAGCAATTGCTCTCGTCTGGTGCTGTTTTTCTTCAGTTCTTTGTCCCATCCACGAGACTCTTTCGATCACGTGATCTTCCTCTCCTCTACGACAAGGATTCCTCTCGCAGCTCCACAGAACATCCACACCCAGGTCTTAAAGCTCTCGCGAAATTTTCCCCCTCTTGATCATGATCCCGTCTCGCTCCACAAGACCCACAAGCTTCGTGTCATTTCTTTCTCCTCGTTTAAATCATTTCTCTCTCGATCGATCGAGTACCTACTTCGTCCTCCTGGATGCATTCTTCAAAACCGTCGTCTCCAGGCTTCCCACGCCCAGCAGGATACGGCATCCTAGCTCGGCATACGTGCAAACCATGCTCTCTAGAATCTACAGAAACCGCCCCTGCTGCGACTGGACCAGATTACCGACAGACGCCGCTGCAAGAAATCCACCAAGCATACGAAAGATTTAGTTGTTGGACAGAAAAGATTTTATCCAGGATATTTTTTGCAAGACCGTTAGGACGGCAAAAAAGAGGAGGAAGAGGAGGAGATCAGGAGTCAAAAGATTTGCGGGGAGAACCAGACCACGAGCTGGTTGGTGACCAGGGGTTAATAATAAGAAGGCAAGCGTTGACTCTTCTCGTACGACGGCACGTTTGACTTCAATCTGTCGCCTTGTGTGTGTGTCTGTCGCCGAGCGCGGTGATTTTTCAACGCCCTCAAGTTTCGGCCATGATTTGGTTTTCGCTTTGTAGCTTTGTGTGCGAAAACAGAAAAATGGTAACTTGCATGATGGGTTGAGTTCTAGCTACGTTGCGGTCTTGTGAGCTGCTTGTTGCATTGCTCCAAGCGGTGGAAAACACACGACCTTGGAGGTTTTGTATTGTTCTTAGGAAGGCATTTCGTCCAGTTGTTGTTGCGTTTACGGGGAAGTATGTGTTAGGTTTTGAAGAGCGTGGGTATTGCCGCAGGGAAGGTTGTCTGTTGCAGTTGCATATTTGTTGTTGGTGTTATTGGTGTTGTCGTTGATCTTGTTGTAAAGGGAGTTTGAGCTGCTGTTGTCAGGTTGGTGCAGCAGTTGCTGTCTTACAGCCGGCTCTTTTTGTGCAACAACAAACGGCCAGATAGATATGTATGCGGTTCTGGATGTGTTTATTGGCTCTCTGTTCTCAACAACAGCAGGCCATTGTCGTGCTGAGGGTCTGAACTGAAGCAAGAAGCTAACAGATGAAGCTGTGCTGGTTGTTGGGGATGGGGATTTAGAGATTCTACCACACCCAAAAGCTACAGTTGTGTTCTGTTTTCTCGAGCTCAATGTCCTGTGTTCTTACAGGAGGCCATTCATGTTCTTCTATGTTTTGGGCTCCAGCAAGAACAACTGTTGTCAATCTTACCATTATCTTGCCCAACTGGCCAGTGACAAAAAATTTCTCTTCAAACACATGTACAAATTGCTGGCACTTGGAGGGTTGCTCACAGCTAGCTGTTGAGGTCATTTCACTTCACAAAGCTCTTGATTCAAGGGCATTGATAAATGGATTGCAGAACTCGTGATTTGCTCTATCCCAGCTTGCTAAGGTGGTGGAGTTTTCATTTCTTCTTCACCCTGAGACCATGCACAGCATTGTGATCATCATTTAGGTAAGTGTTGTCAATGGAAGAAGAGAAGAAAGGAGGGAAGAGTGTACCTGACATGGTTGGCTCCCTCACAAACATTGTATACTATGCATCGGTAGCAAAGGGATCAATGATAGTGGCACACAACAACAGTGGAGCAACAGACCTGACAAGCATTGCAGTTGAATGCTTGGAGAAAGTGCCTTGTTTTCACAGCAGGTTCACCTACTCCACCAATCGACGAATCTTCGCTTGCTTGATTGAAGGTGCATTCACTTATTGTGCGATTGTTGACGAATCCCTGGGCAATTGCCGAGCTTTTACTTTTCTGGAGCAGGTTAGGAATGAGTTCAAGTTGCTGCTGCAAGAGCAGGGATTGAAGCTGGATGGGGAAGGACTTGAGGAGTCTCACTGTTTGGATCATCATTTTGGTCCTGTTTTGCACCATCTCATTGAACCATTTGTTGGGGTTGTTCCATGGAAGGAAGAAAATGATCATGAGCAAAGGGAGAATTCACTCAGACATCAGAATGGAGACTACTATATTGACCATGACACATACAGAGAGCCTTCAATGTTGCCCGGAGGTTCCACATCTGATCACCACAACCATGTGCATGAGGGTGTGGCACAACAGGAAGAAGAGAATGCTTTACCTCACAGGAATTCAGAGAGACAGTATCACCTCTCACCCAAGTCATCACCCCTCACAGAGAAAGGAGGGAAAACCAGCAAAAGCAAAGTTAATGATCAGGTAAGAACAAAGATTCTAGCACATCGACTCCTTGCATTCCACATTTTTGGCTTGATCAAGAAAGATTCTGGCATGGTGGCTGCTCACAGTCCATGTTTTTAGTTTGATCAAGAAAGATTCTAGCACCATGTTTTCTTGTTTGCATTCCATATCCTTGGTTTGATCAAGAAAGATTCTTACACAGTGCTTGCTTGCTCACATTCCACATTTTTGTTTTGATCAAGAAAGATCATGGCACCATTTTTTCTTTCTCACATTCCACATCTGGTTTGATGAAGAAAGATTCTAGCACAGTTTTTTGCTTGCTCACATTTCACATTCTTGGTTTCATTAAGAAACCTTCTAACACAGTACTTCCTTGCTTGTGTTCCACATTTTTGGTTTGATCATCCTCTTGACCAACAGTTGGTGAAACCATATAATAGAAACTCGAAGACCCATATATGCAAGTACATTTTTTTCTGTTATTTGGCAGCAAAAACTTCCATTGAATCCAATCTTCCTGATGTACATTGACAGGGTTCCTTCTTTGTATATGAATCTGGTGGTGCAGGTAGTTCTTAAGGAGATTATGCTGGAAAATGGTGTGAAAGCATTTGCCAAAGATCATGATCTTGATGTTTTGGTTGAAAGCAGATCTACACAAGGTTCAGATCACAATTTGGAGAGAAGTAGCAGCACCAGCAGCAGTAGGCACAGAGGGCAACAACTCGCTCGCCGTACATGGTGGCGTAAAGTGAAGCTTGTGCTGGTGGTTGACATAGTTTTCTGCATCATTCTGTTTGTGATTTGGCTTGTCATTTGTAAGGGCTTTCACTGTGTGAGATAGTCATGATGGTAACTTCTCATCTCGCCTGAGGCAGATGGATATAGATGTGGCGGTTGGGCATTAGATATGTATTCCCTCCATCCACAGGCATTGGTTGAAGGGTTTGCCATGTTGAACAAAACTTGAACCAAGATGCCCTCCGATGTGAAGTTTGCTTTTGTGGGAGATATATTACGCTTGACAAGCATTCCTTAAGGCTGCCATTCATCCTGAGTCCTCCAGTATTTGCTTACAGTCACTAGGACATGACAGGTTATAGATGGCACCAATTAACAAACCGATATATGCTCTTCTAGAATATCAGATTTGCAGGTGGTCTGGTGTGCCAAAGCTTCTCAGGACACTTATGGTAATTTGATGGATGTTACTCCTATCTTTCAAGGGCAGGAATTATGCTTGAATCACAACAGGATTCCATGTGGCCCCAGACCTGACTTTCACACTCGAATGTGCAACTATGAAGCGAAGAAGAATGTGTCATAGATTGTACACATATCATGTGTTCTCTGTTGCAAAATGTGGGATGTTTCTGTGTTGCAGATCAAAAGATGTTACATCATCAATGTTCTGTCCATGAAAGATTGCTGGCCAGGGGGTCTAACCCTTCTTAGAAGTTGACCAGTAAAATTCCAACTTCCTTCTCTATAATACTATGTCAATAGATTCTCCTTTATGCTTCTATCAAAGCAGGAGTGCCAGAGTTTTGCAGGTCTCTCTGTCCACAAACTGTGGCAACAATCAGCTCTTTTTTTTCCACTTGAAAGATTTTGTTAAGGATTCAAGCAATTTGTAGATTAGAAAATGCTGAACAGACCTAGGGTTTAGAATCACCTTCCATTGTAGCATCATCAAGTTAAACAAAGGATTCTGCATTGAGTGCTCATGATGCTTGATGTCTCTGATCTCTGCAATCTACATTGTGTTCTGGAAATGGTTACTGTCTTTGATCTCTGCAATTATCACTGAACAGAGGAAACCAATAAATTAAACTGATCTGAGTTTGAAGAAGCTCAAAAGCACATCTTTCTAGATCTATTCTAGATAGAAAATTGAAACTGCACAAGTTTCCAAACTAGATGGGGAACCTGATGATTAAGGCTCAAAAACAAGTATCAGACAATGAAAAAACAGAAGCTTGTGCATCCTTTGCAATTGGGATGCACAAGGGAGTGGGAATAAGAATTATTGACAAAAATTGCAGGTCACTGGCATTTCAAAATCATAGCAAGAAAAAAGATTGATGGACAGGAAATACAAGAGAAGATTACATTGAAATTTGCACAAGAAATACAGTTCGAAGGCATGCAAAAGATGCATGGAATGATGCCATCTACAGCATGATACATCTTGATTTTGTGGACAAGCTAAAGAAGCAATTGCACATCATTTAAATGTGTCCAGGAGGTGCAGAGATATCTTTTCACCCCAGTTTCTATCACATTAAACCTCTTTGAGACACAATTTGTAACGACAAACTTATATAATTGATAAAACCATTTGGACTTCAAAGTGCCTGAAATGGGTGTTCTTGGACTGCAAGCTTCCATATGGGATTTGCCATCCAACAAATAGCAAAAATAAAACCATCAACAAGTATTAGACGAACAATCATTGATAATTGTGCTCATCAATCTATATTGCACAGCACACAATTTGTTTCAGGCCAAGCTACCTGTGATGACCACTTGTGTAAGGCATTTGTCTCTTAAAAACATTTTCTGGCCAGCATTGTAAGTCTGGCAGCTACATAGATAACTACTGTTTGCATTATTCACCTAGCTTTATTATTCAGGGAAAAGAAAAAGGCTTGTGAAACCTACTGATTGGAAAATGGCATGCTGAATCTGTGTAGAGGATTCAAGTCTTCTTGCCATAATCTCAATCTCAAAATTGTAAGAGAGTCTTGCCATAATCTCAATGTTAAATGGAAGAAAGAGACCTGTCATAATCTCAATCTTGCAGTTTAATCTTACATCCAACAAAACAAGAGAGGAAGACACTTAGTTTGCCAAATATTATGTACATTAATGCCATGAATGATTGAAACACGGAACCATTGACCATCCTTCCTCCCCATTGTTTTTCTAGACTTGTCCAAAGTGTGAAAGATTGCCTGCCATTATGCTCCCTTGTTTCCAATCTTAGCCACAATTGTTTCTATCCTAAATTCTTGTGCTCATTTTACAGATTGTCAGCCAGTCTATTGAGCTGTTTTTGCCTCATTATGCTGACCCACTGAGTCAAGAGATTAGAGTCATGATAATAGTAGATGGTTTTTGTTTACTTGGGTTGTTTCATTAGTTGCTTAAAATGTGGTCCCACTTGATTCAAGTAGACATCAAATGATCAAGAATTATTGTTATGAAAACTTTGGTTGTACTTTCATAATTTGTTTGATATTTTCCAACTGATAAACAACTTACATTTGCTTCACATAGCAAAAAAAATTTGTTAATGAATTAGTGCAACAAACAGATCACTAAACAAAAGATCAAGACAGGAGAGACATAAGAGGGATTGGAAAGAAGATTAAGAATCAAAAAAGAGTCTGCATCAAACTTTCCAAACATCTATGGTCTGTGTAGAAAAAACAAACAGTGCAGGGATTCAAATGTTTGCCAAAAAAATCTAGATAATCAACTTCCATTCAGCCAATACATTGATTGATATGCAAGCTCTCAATCTTGTATAATATTAGGTGCTGGAGATTCAAATGGGGTGGAAACATGTCCAATTTGTTCTGTTCAAGAAGTTCTAACTAATCCTGCTTGTCAGAGATAGATGCTCACAACCAATTCTCATGAAAGACAAGGAAATGTGTCCTCAAAATTCAGGAAATCTTTGTGTCCATTGAATCTGGTAACATCAAATAGAACCCAAACAAGGAGAAGGCTCTGCAGCAGAGCCAGGTGAAGAACAAAATGAAATCAGTTGCTAGTGTTTTTTCAAGACAAAGTATTTTTCTTGTGTTTTGAGAGAGTGAGAGAGGAAGTGTCCTTTGAGATCTTGGAAGAGGATTTTGTCATGCACATCCTCCTCCCCCTCATCTGCTCATCTTCCCTTTCCCATTTCCCTTCACAAACCAAAAGTTCATGAGGTATGAACTTTTAGCATACTAGCAAACTCAATTCACTTTCCAGAACATCTCAGGAGTGAATGGATTTGTGTTGTACATGACAAAGCAAAAACTTCTCCAAGGAGTTTTGCAATTGCTGTTTGAATCCTGATACTCTATCAGAAGAACTAGTACCCAAACTGCTGAGTATTGTTTGTCGGATCTGAGGAAAGATTGCAAGATGGGAGCTTTTGGCAAACGCTTGATCAAACTGATTTCCATGGGTAGCATGGAAGTTGTCTAATTCCAGGGAGAAGTCATCCATGTTGTCAATCCAGCCCTTGAGATGCAAAGCTTTGCAATAAACAATCACATGTGCAAGCCTGATGCTGAAGGGAAGATATCTGCCATGATCTCTGAGTGTGATTGAATTACTTGATGATCGAGGAAGAGACAAGTTGAAGGCAGTTTTGTCAGATGGCTTGTTTGAATGATCTTCAGTTTTGACATGCAATCCCCATGAAGCAAGTTTGCGCAACATTGTTGTCTCCAATTTTGTGGGTATCTCCCACATCTTGCACAAGAATTTGAGTGTGAAGATTGCTGCCCGCTCTAAGTTGTAGCGCCCATACAACGTCATGAAGTTTGTACTGGTAATGGTGATGGCTAACCTTTTGCTCAACGTCACGGATATTGCATGTATGACTTGAGCTGTCTGCTGGATGTTCGCAATTGTTTTGATTACCTCGGCGGATGCCCAGAGCGCCTTGTGATCCAATTCATACAGACATCTCCTTGTATAAGTCTCCTTATGTGATTGAATGTCGCGGCTATGGTGATGATCGTGGATCATTTGTTGTTGCCGTGAACCTTCTTCTTCTTCTTCTTCTTCTTCTTCTTCTTCTGCTTCCGGCTTGCCTCCTATCTCATTGTTGTTGTTGCTCAAACTGTCTGATGGGACCGTGATGAAGTGCTCATCAGCGTGTTGGGACAATGCTGGTAGATTTGGAAGCAGGAAACGGCTGCGCTTGTTCAGAAAGTTGGTCCACAAATGCTCACCAGTGGGGTCCTTATCTTTGTCTGTTACAAGTACAATCTGGACAGGAATTTCGTTCTTTTGCAAGATGGCCCTCAGACAGGCCCACTCGGACTGGGTACTTTCAGACACCACAGAGTACAAAAGCCATACCACGTGAACCCTAGTACTACAACTACTCACATATTCGTTAAAGTTTTGGCAACTTTTCCGATTCTTGCAGTCTTTCCCCAGCTCCACCGCAAACCACGATGAGAAGCTCGACGTCGAGTTCCTGTCTGCAAGGAAGTTGCTAATCTGTTCCAGCTGCCCTTTGCCACCGAGCCCTCTGCTTGCATGGATGTAGAGTGGAAGACAGGGATGCTTCCACTCTTTGTAGATGTCCATCGCCGGCTCGGAACCCAAAACTCCCACATCGGACCGCTCATTGTTGTTGTTAAACATGTCGTGGGTGGTGGCACTGGCGGTGGTCATGCAGCAGCAAAGACGCTTCATGAATGCGGTTTCTTCTAATTGTGTGACACTGTCACTTCTTCCCACCATAAGGACTCGGGTGACGCTTCCAGAAACCTGCTCATTGTCGGATTGATTCCTTGCAGCACTAAGAAACGCTTGGTACATGCTTCTTTCCTCACACACCTGACCACACAAACAAAAACAAACCACAATTCAGACCTACTCTACCTGATCAATCTCAAAATTCTACTCCTCTGAAAATCATACCTGCTAAAGGCATTGCACCAGCAACAAGACAATAGATACAAAAACTGAGAGGATTCATTCTAGAAATCAAGATACAATCTTCTGCATGCCAATCCTGGACCAAAGAAAAATCAAGAGGAAGTTCTCTTCTAGATCTAGTCTAACACTCCTTTCATGTCATAAGGATTCATAATATCAGATCCATCTAATATCAGAGCAGATCCACCAACATGAAAGATGGATGTAAGGATCTTTCATGTTGGCAATTGTGTGTGATTTACCAACTTCAGGGATGCATCTACAGTAGTAGTAGTTGATCATCAAAGCAAAACAGTTAAAACTTTCAGTCTGAAACTCATCAATGCTGTCTTTATTGAATTTTCATGTTGGTAGTTTGCACTCATGTTGATGGAGTTTCTTGGTACAAACAACCACAACCCATAGCAGAGAGATACACAATAATTTTCAAGCTAGGTGTTTAAATGCTTTGCCCACTCATACACCAAGAAAATACATCAAAACTAATACCTGTCAGGTGGGTGAATCCTGGAGGGAGAATGGATTCTTGGACTAGTTAGAAACATAGCAAACTTGGACTAGAAACAATCTTTCCAATTGGTCTTCCATCTTCACACTTGAGCTCTTCTGGTTAGTCTGATTATGATCTCCAACCTAACCTTTTATTTAACAGAGCAATTCAGATGCAACCATGTGTGTTTGAGTCAACTGTGATCCTTTTCATGATGGGTTGACTTGTGCCAAAAATGTCTTACTTTGCTAAACTCTTCAGGATATCCATACTTGATAACTTAATTACCTCTTCCAAAAGCTTTCTTCTGCCTTGAAATATGAGCTATTTGTCAATCACATAATCTGCAATAACACAGAGGTGATCTGCAAAGTAAAATTGAACAAGAACCTCAAGTTCTCTTGACAAGTGCACGACTCTACAGTTTTGTGCATTCAATCTACCACCAAAATTGGAACCATCTGTCCAACTAGTACTCAAACTACCATGTGAATTGATTTTCTTCTTATTTCAATGCTTGTGATTTGATTTTTAGCAGTGAAAAAGACTCGTCCAAAACGAGTGAAATGTAACAAATACTCCCAGTCCTCAAACCACTTGTGGAAGCATCTGTTGCAAGCAGTTTAGGGTTGAATTATGTATGGCACAATGAAGGAAAATCTCAGAGTTGTGGAGTTAAATTGAAACTCGCCTGTTGTGGAACCTTGGGAATTGTAGCATGAAGATCATCATCATCATCATCAACTTGAGAGTTGTTGCTGATATCCAACACCCACCCAGACCAACACAACACCAGGTGTGCACAAAACTAAATTAGAATTTCTTACTTTAAAGCACCTGGATAATATAGAGCCCACCTTCAAGGTTTCAGCTTTTTTAGGCAGTTAGAATTCTAGATGTGATTTAACTCCGTTTTCCATTTTACTCCCTATTGGGCATCTCCAAACAAATTTATATTCATTCTCTGATAATGACTCAAACACCTCAAAAATCTGTGGATGGTTTTTGGTATCAGAATCAAATCACAAGAAGAAAGAAATCAAACGTTGGATTCTAGAAGCTTTTGCAAACAACTTCAGGGCAGTTGAATTATGATATTTGGCAAAGTAAATACTGAGATTGAATCCCCCTGGACCAAACAATGGCTCCTGGGGTGACAGCTTATGGCTTGATGGAACAGCTGAAATAAATTTTTGGTCCTGATCTTGTCAAAATAGCAGCCATACACACACTAGTATCATGCAAAACATACATTTGTTGAATTTATTGTTCATAGAGGAACAAGCATCGTAAGATGATTTACCCAGCTTCCGGATCCTTCCACATGATAGTATAAGGACATTCATTGTTGGATAATAATTGCTCAGACGTGTGGAGGCGAGTCATTCCCAAGTCCGTTAGTTTCGCAAGCTTCAGCATTCTGAAACTATGAGAGAACTTTTGGTTGGCTTCTTCTTCACAGAGTGATCTGTTCTCTCAATAGCTTTAAAAATGATCATGCAGTAGTCTTGTAAGTGCAAAAGATAGTGAGGACACTCATCCAGCTGATGATGGCAAGGTAGTAGGTGGTCAGAAGTCTAGTTCTTTGATACCAAACATGAAAAGCATGCTTCCCATCCCCTCCCCCTTAGAACAAACCTAGAGTGCAAAGTTACAATTGAGCAACTGAGTTGCAAAACTTCAAACTTTGCAAAGGCTTTTGCCACGAGTCCTTGAACATGACTATTCATGCACTGGAGAACAAAAAGAAAGGAAAAGGAAAACATACCCTGCAAGTTGCTTGCCTTTTTGCGTGTTTTGCTGTTTGCTGGCTGATTTTAGATTCCCATCGTCGTTAACTTTTGCTATTTTCGGAATTTCTATCATGGCATTCCCCACTAGGGAATTATCTAATGCATTTCTAGAGTAGTTTTAGTGTAGGGTACAAGCCTAGTGCCCATTCTGCTTCGCAATATGAGTCAGCAGGGGTGCCTGACTGAGCACCCCCTGCTTTTGATGTGCAGGAGATGGGGTTTATTTTTAAAAAACCCCCCAAAACAACTTTGGGTTGCTTCTAAACATTATAGATCTCCCATCCTTCGACTACATCAGGGTCCCTAAGTTCAATTTTAACATTCCTCAATTCTTTCATTTAGCAATACAAGTGTCAAAATTTTGTAAAGGTCAAAAGATAGAACCCCTTCCCGCTTTAAAAATCATTCAAGATTCCTGGGGAAAACAAGTGGCTCCGCCTTGAGAGGCCTTGTCTTAAAATATCGTTTTAGACGGTCCTACAACACGCAATATACATGTTTTCATGTTTTGAAACTCAAGTTAAATAGGTAAAATGTCTATCGGTTTGATGAGGACGAGTCATGAAAATCACTTTATTTCATTAGTGCTACTAGCATATTGAACTTTTTATTGGCCCCATGTGGACATGATTTTGGACATTTACAAATTGAAATTTAGTTCCCCATTATAATTTAAAGGGCATAGACACAATATTTGCAAGCATATGCAATGTTTTGAAGGGGTCAAGGAGTATGCACTATGTAAAACTAGATACCTAGATGATCTCAAAGACTGGCTATGATGAATGGACAAAATTTGGGTGAAAAAAGTTGAGAAAGCTTTTCATCCAATATAATGATGTCTCTTCTAATTTTAACACGTTTCACTTTCCAATTTCAAGATTTGGGATGTTTTTCTTTGTTTTTTGTTGCATTTTGGGTACTGGGTTTTGAGTGAAATGTGTTAATTGTGAATGTTTTGTTGTTGTGGGTGGTGTGTCGATCTAGTTAAAAGAAGTGTTTAAATATTTTTTCCATCTTGTGGTTGTCATATAAAAAAAGCTTTATGCATGTGGTCTTTGAAGAATAAATAAATAATTTGGTTACATGCATCACATGCAATAAATGATGCAACATTTGGAGGTAATAGATGATGAAATTATTTTGGGGTGACCAAATGGGAAATGCATCATGTATCCACACATGTAGTTGCATATATTATGTTTTAAATAAATGAAAACATTAATGGTTTTTTCTTACACATTGGGAGTGTGTTTGGTAATTTGAATGCAACATAAATTGGTTTGTGAAAATATGGCCAATATGCTTCTATTACATTCAATTTGCATTCATTTCCAAGAGCATTTGTCCATATATCGTCTAGTTGAGATTTTGCTTTTGTGGTGCTTCCATTAAATTGGGAATTTTATTCAAATTTATCCATGAAATCTAATCATTCTTGTTTATTTTTCGCATGATTATTGTCTTCTAGGATGTCAACATAAAAATCTCCTAATATAATGATTGGGTAAATTATGTTTTAGTGACTATTTAATTATATTTTGAAACTTTTTGAGGAAATGTAAAAGTTGAACATGAATGAGCTTTATACATACATACAATATGTATTGATTTTTGTGTATTAGTATTAAAAGTTGCTACTATGTATTTTTAACCATTGTTGGTTATTACATTAAAAAAATCCAAATGCATGTGTATGTAAATCATCATCAACCCATGACCATATGGATTGAAACATATGAATATTTTGATAAATTTATAAATTTGTGCACATCAATTAATGTGTGTTGTATTCTTGTTTTTAAAATACATAAAAATATGAAACATTTGAAAGTTATGATCATGGTTGATATCTTCATAATGTTAGTGTAAAGAAGCTATATTCAAAACTTGTATAATTACACGAGAATGATGTAGGTTTTTAAACTAAGGAATGAATGGTATCCAAGTCACAATTGTTTCTAATATTTTCGTTTCTACATGTATTCTTGGATCCACATAAAAATTTTGATGTTGGAGGGGATCTAATAAATATATTTTTCTTTTGTTCAAATGCAAGACAAAGTTGTATATAGTAAGCTATGTTTCTCAACATTTATAGAATCAAAAACTAATTCATTTAGTGATAATCCTTGGGAATGATGGATAGTTTTTCTTGGATGCAAGTTGAATTGGAAATTGAATCCTTGTTATATATGAAAAATGATTGGGTTTTATCAACTCTTATATTTTTGGTGATAGGTTCCATTGGTGTCCATTTTGATTCAATGTTGTCATTGTAGTAATGATTAAATTTTTTTCTTATTAATATTCCAATTTTAAAGTTCTGAAACATTATCGATATTATGATTTTGTTGTTATATGTTGTTGATGGTTTAAATATGTCATCAATTCCATTGCCAAGACCATCAAATGTTGCATAATTACTAGCACATAATTCAATTAACATATCCTTTTTAATATGAATTGCAAAATGCAAACTTGTAATTTTACTTAGATCATTCAAGAGTTTATAAGATGGCAAGCATGATGGGTGATTAATGTCCTTATTTTGAAATTAAATGTGGGACCTTATGTGTTAGTGAACACATTTTCATTATGTTTTTACACAAGTTTACTTGTATAGAATAAATGTGGAACAGTTAAATCCATTTGTGATTGTTAACAACAAATTAAATTTATAAACTGAATATATTTTATATTCTTTGTTATTATATGAAATTTGTTCAAAGTTTGTATGAAAAGCATATCAAATTGTTGCATAATTTTATTTAATTCATAGCATTACACATAGGTTTGTTAAAAATTTGGTGCTAGTGCATTAACATTATCTTTAACATTTTGAAAGATCCAATTATTGAAAAAAATTACTTGTCATAATGAGATCGAAACCACCAAAAAAATAAAATTGAATATGTTTTATGGACTTTAACCTATTATCTATAACATTAAACATTATAGCCCCAATAAGTGACATTTCATCTATCATAACAAGTTGTAATTGTTCATATCAACTTGTAAACTTATATAATGTGTTTATTGATAAGTTTGGTAAATTAGATAATGATTGTTGAACAAATATGTTCAATGTTGAATGTATTGCTAAATCATCAATATTAAATGTTGTTTTACCTATGGATGCCATGAGGAGAGCATTAATTGTAATTAAGTTTGAAGATGTGTTTTTAATATGTAATCATAATAATCTTTGAATTATAAGTTTCAATGTAAAAGTTTTACCAATTCCAACACCCCTCATCAAAAATAAACAAATTGGTGAATTAAATATGATTTTTTTAATACATAATGTCATCAAATATTAACTTTTGTTTTTCATTTGATTTGATTAAATTACTATATTCAAATTCTTCCATCATTATGGAATGTGATGATGTTGGGTAGATGCAAGCTACGGTGGCTAACTTTTGTGGCAAAATGGTGTTTTTTCCATGGGTACCCTTTATTCAAATGCTTGTGGTGATTAATATATATTTTTAGATCTACCAATTGGGATTTGGATCTAAACTAACAACTTCATTATGAAAAGAATATGTGGTTATTTATTGATAAAAAATTCATTTGTTAGTAATAATGGACTTTTGAAGTTGAAAAATATGGATTAGTCGTGTAACTAAAACATCACAAAATGAAAAAAATTATATTGATTCACATTCCAAGTTTGTAATTGGGATTCAATGTATAATGTAATACAAGATCATAAACTTATATGAAGAATCTTTTCTTTGAAAACCTTAACTGTTTAATAATTAGGATCTTTTGA